>FWPV01002153.1_pt1 | contig 49716 bp, 41 predicted proteins | sample 2228371 | NCBI WGS metagenome assembly FWPV01 (sample SAMEA103939776, study PRJEB20133) | metagenome | reverse complement strand
AAAGCTTTATCTCCTTCATGGTTCACCTCCTGTGTGTTATTTACTTTTATTTATTAAACACAGTATAAGGTGAGCCTCTTTTTTATTCATCACGGAATTGGTGATGCTTCCTCCGGAAAGGGAAGTGTCAAGAAGGATTTCGGCAACACGTAAGAAATGCTACCTTCGAAGAGCTTTTAATAATTTATGGGGAACAACCAATTATTCTGAATCCAAGATAAGTTTAGAAATTAGAATAATCCATTGGCCGTCTTGTCAAAGCGAGTAATAGGATGGTATCCTTAAAATGTGAATCTTTCTTATTTTAAAAAACCAAGTAGATATATAAACAATGAAATAAACTCCATTCACAAAAATTCCTTTGTAAATATAGCCCTGGTTTTCCCTGATATCTATGAAATAGGCATGTCTCATCTTGGTCTAAAAATTCTATACAAAATAATTAATGATATTCCATTTGCTACTGCGGAAAGAGTATTTTCTCCATGGACAGACCTTGAGAGTTATTTAAAAAATTATGGATTACCTCTTTGTTCTCTGGAATCAAAGAGACCTTTGAGAAACTTTGATATAGTAGGATTCAGCTTACAATATGAACTTTCTTACACCACTGTTCTCAATATACTTCAACTCGGTGGAATACCTATTAAGTCAGCAGACCGTGATTTCACCTGTTTTGATTCAAGATATCCTATAATCATAGCAGGCGGTCCATGTACAGTTAATCCAATGCCTATGTCCTCTTTTATTGATGCATTTTTAATTGGTGATGGTGAAGATGCTATTAAAGAGATAGTTGACGTATATCACTCATGGAAAAAATCGGGGGATGGCAAAAGAGAATCTATTCTCCGTGCTTTTTCGAAAATAGAGGGGATGTATGTCCCCCGTGTTCAAAATTTGACGGCTACTGCCCTTTATTCCCCTGTAGGCGCTGGAAATGGAAGGGTTAATAGACGCTACTTAAAATCCCTTGATAATTCACCCTATCCTGATTCCCCAATAGTTCCTTATACATCAATTGTGCACGACAGAATTAACATTGAGGTTTCAAGAGGATGTCCAATGGGATGCAGGTTCTGTCAAGCTGGCATAATCTATCGTCCAATTCGCGAGAGGAATCCAGAAAATATTTTAGAGATCGCGGAAAAGGCTTTGAATTCGACAGGTTATGAAGAAGTTGCCTTCACGTCTCTTAGCGCGGGCGATTACAGTTGTCTTTTGCAAGTATTGAGAGAATTTAATAAAAGATTCGGAGAGAAAAAAATCTCTCTTTCTCTTCCCTCACTGAGAGTAGGTGCAATAAGCCGTGAAATTTTGCAGGAAATACGCGCTGTTAAAAAAACAGGCTTCACGATTGCACCTGAGGCTGCCACTGAAAGACTACGAAAGGTAATAAATAAAGATTTTCAGGAAGAAGATTATGAAAAAGCACTTAAAATATTATTCGAAGAAGGCTGGCAAAATCTTAAAATGTATTTCATGGTTGGCCTACCAACAGAACGAGAAGAAGATATAGAGGCTATTCCTGAAATGGCAATGAAATCACTTAAGATTGCAAAAAAATTGTCCAGGAGATTCGTCAATATAAGCGTTGGTATTTCTTGCTTTGTTCCAAAACCTCATACACCATTTCAATGGATCGGACAGAGACCTGTTAATGAACTGAAAACAAAAAAAAATTACATTAAAAGCATCCTTTCTAAAAGAGGCTTTAATATACGGGAGCAGTCTGTTGAAATGAGCCTCTTAGAAGCCGCTTTTTCGCGCGGTGATGAAAGGGTGGGATTAGTTATTGAGGAAGCATTGAACCTCGGATGTCGACTTGATGCCTGGTCAGAAATATTTGATTTTTCAAAATGGGAAAAAGCGATGGAAAAGACAGGTATTAATTTGGTAGATTTTGCTGAAAAAAACTTCGATTATTCAGATATCCTTCCCTGGGAGAAAATAGATGTTGGGGTCAATAAGGAATTTCTCTGGAAGGAATATGTCAAAGGACTTTCGGGTTACATGACCGTTGATTGCAGAAAAATATGTCATAATTGCGGATTGAGGTGCCAAGAGAAAGAAGCTAAAACAGATAATATCATAAATAACAATTTAAGCACTAAAAGCATTTCATTAAATTCTAAACTGTCTAATTTTACAAGTTTTAATCGTCGGCATTTTAAACCAGTAAGGATAAGGGCAGATTTCTCAAAATACGGAAAGTTAAGGTATCTTTCTCATCTTGAACTCGTGAATGTTATCCAAAGAGCTATCAGAAGAGCGGACTTCCACATAGAATATTCAAAAGGATTTCACCCAAAGCCTAAAATAGCTTTCGGTCCTCCATTGGGCGTTGGATTTGCAGGTCTTCACGAATATTTTGACATGGAAATAAAACCGCCCTTTAATTTAGGCGAAAATATAAAGAAATTAAATGACACTCTTCCAGAGGGCATCACGATCAATTATATGGCGGTTGTACCCTTAGGGATTGAATCTTTGAATAGTTTTATAACAAGATATGAGTATGAAGTTAAAGGCGGTGATTTATCTTATATTGAAAATTTCTTATCAGAAAAGGAGATAATTCACAAACGAAATAGTAATTTGATAAATTTAAGAAACTTTGTCGAAAAAATAACCCTGGTCAACGAAAATGTGGTAAAAATTATATTAATAGACCAAGGGGGGGTAAAAGTTCGGGTTGGTGAGATACTACCTTTATTATTGAATTCAAAACTTGAAGACCTAGATATAACGCGGACAGCACTTTACGGATGGAAGGGAGAATGGGTAATGCCTCTTAACCCTGAAAGAGAAAGGAGGGTTATACAAATACCCTGAAATTTTTTTAATATACTAAACTTCGGAATTGTCAGGATCTTGCAGGTTAATTTTACTTTAAATAAAGTGATTATAATAGACTTAAGATATTATGGACAGCGAAATACTTATTAATGTGACATTCGATGAAATTAGGGTTGGTCTACTTGAAGGTGGACAATTAGTCGAATTCTATGTTGAAAGGAAGCGGGATGCAAGTCTTGTAGGGAATATTTATAAAGGACGCGTAGTAAAAGTACTTCCTGGCATGCAATCAGCCTTCGTTGATATTGGACTTGAAAAGGCAGCCTTCCTTTACGTTACTGATATTCATTCTGGTATAGATGAATTTGCCCCTTTTCTTGAGGAAGAAGAAAAGGTTAATTCTATAGAATTGGTATCTAAAAAAGGCAAATCTGATCTTACCATAGAAGAACTTATTCAGGAAGGACAGGAAATCCTCGTTCAGGTTTCGAAAGACCCTATCGGCACTAAAGGTGCACGTGTTACTTCCTACGTAACACTTCCTGGTAGATACCTGGTGTTGATGCCAAATGTTGAGCACATAGGTATTTCAAGGAGAATATCTGATGAACACGAAAGAAACAGGCTACGTCTAATTGTAGAAAATATCAAACCAAAGGGCTATGGTCTCATTATCAGAACTGCAAGTGAAGGCTCAGGAGAAGAAGAATTGAGAAAAGACCTCGACTTCTTACTTTTATTATGGGAAAACATACAAAAGAAAAAGGATCGAGTTTCTGCACCTTCCCTCATTTACAGTGACCTTGATCTTGTTTTCAGAAGTGTTCGGGATCTGATGATTCAGGATGTAAAGAGACTGGTTGTAGACTCTGTAGAAGAATACGAAAGAATCAAGGATTTCGTTCGGACATATTTTGAAAAGTTACTTGGGAAAATAGAACTTTATGATGGGATAGAACCCATATTTGATGCGTATGGGATAGAGCTTGATATATCTCGAGCACTTGGTAGAAAGGTTTGGTTAAAATCTGGGGGATATATTGTTATAGATCAGACTGAAGCCATGACCGTAATAGATGTTAACACAGGTAAATTCGTTGGCAAAGAAGAACTTGAAGATACAATACTCAAAACGAATCTAGAGGCGGTAAAGGAAATAGCTTACCAAATTCGCCTTAGGAATCTCGGCGGTATAATCATTGTTGATTTCATAGATATGGAAAAATATGAGAACAGAGAACGCGTATTCAACGCTTTTGTTGATGCAATGAAAAAAGACCGTGCAAAAAACACTATCTCACATATTTCAGAATTAGGACTCATCCAAATGACAAGAAAGCGTGTAAGAGAAAGTTTGGGCAGAACACTCTGTGAGGCATGTCCCTACTGTGAGGGCAAAGGATTTGTCAAGTCTTCTCATACAATATGCTATGAAATTTTTAGAAAAATTAAACGACTTGCAAAACATGGCGGAGAAAGGATTATTGTTACGGCCCACCCAATGGTTGCAGAGTTATTATCTGATGAAGAAAGAGCTGGCGTGGAGGACATAGAAAATAAATATAATGTAAAAGTAACAATAAAAGAAAGTCGTAATCTCCATCAGGAAAATTACGAAGTCACAGTTTTATAAAAAGCTAATTTCAGTATCCAAAATCCCGGCAGTGAAAAATAATAAATTATTAAGTCTCATAAGTATCCTTAAGAATATGGAAAGTGTTTTACTTGCTTTTTCAGGTGGAAGTGATAGCTCATTTCTGCTCAAAGCATTGCAACTTTCCAATATTAAATCCGTCGCCGTAACTGCCACCTCAGAAATAAGACCGGCCATAGACCTTGAGGAGGCAAAAAAAATTGCCAGGGAGTTGAAAATGAAACATCTTATAATAAAAACCGACGAACTTTCTGTAAAGAATTTTGTCAATAATACATTTGAGAGATGTTTTTTTTGTAAGGATAATCTATTTAAAAAATTACAGAATATAGCCACATTATATGAATTAAAGACCATTATTGATGGCAGCACAATTGATGATATGCACGACTACAGACCTGGCAACAAAGCTGCTAAGGAACACAATGTAAGACATCCTTTAATCGAGGCTGGATTCAGAAAAGAAGATGTCAGAAAGTTTTCGAAACAACTCGGCCTTTCAACATGGAATAAACCTTCCAATACCTGCCTTGCCACCCGTATTCCATATGGGCAAAAGATTACAAAAGAAGTTTTAAAAAGAGTTGAACAAGCCGAAAAATTCCTGAGATCCATGGGATTTGACAATGTACGAATAAGGGATTATGGTATTATGGCACGGATTGAAGTCCCTGAAGATACTATAGAAGCCATTTCAAAGGTTCATATCAGAAAAAAAATTTTAAAAAAGTTAAAAAAACTCGATTATAAATATGTTACTCTGGACCTCGAGGGATATATATGTGGGAGCATGAATAAGGTTTTGCCGAAATGAATAATAACGAATATCTTGAGGAACTTTCAAAGTGTGTTCGATGCGGAAGCTGTAAAGCCTTTTGTCCAATTTATGAAGAGGCTTCGGTAGAATCAATGAGCGCAAGAGGACGACTCGTGCTTCTCTGGGCATTTTCTTCTGGTCAGATTCCAAGTTCCTGTGTCTTAAATGAGAGGATTTTTGGGTGTACTCTATGCGGAATGTGCGAGGGATTATGTCCTCTTGAACTCGACATAAAAAATCTAATCTCTCATGGAAGAACATTCTTAAAAGATAAAGACTTTGACAAGAAAAGAATCTTACTTCGTTTTTTTGTAAAGATTTTTTCAAAAAAGTCCAACCTAATTTTTAACATCCTGCATGTTATCCAACCTCTTTTCCTCCCACATCTTATCAAAAAAGGCTTGCTTCCACTGGAGATTGAAATCCCTAAACATCGTTTCAGGGATAAACATCAGGTCTTAAGTGTTCCAAAAAAAAGAGGACGCGTTGCGGTTTTTACTGGATGTCTCGTTAATTTTTTATATCCCCGATTAGGAGAAGCACTTGTCAATGTTTTACACACGCTGCGATATGAAATAGTTCTTCCCGCTGGTGAAGTATGCTGTGGCATGCCATTAATCTCTCTCGGTCTTGAAAATGAGGCAAAAAAACTCGCTAAAAAGAATGTAGAAATATTCAAAAGATTAAATGTTGAATCTATTGTTAGCCTCTGCCCTACCTGCTCACTTACTATTAAGAAAGAATATCCTAAACTTATAGGTGAAGGTATTGATAAGGCGACAGATATCTCTATTTTTTTAAATGATAAAATAGACCTTTTTCGACTTGTTACCCCTTCTGTAGATAGGAGGGCAATCTATCACGATCCCTGTCATCTAAAATATGGATTGGGCATTCATCAAGAGCCAAGAGAGATTATAAAAAATATTGGAATTAATCTAATAAAGACAACCTCTGAAAAATGTTGTGGATTTGCAGGTCTTTTTAGTATTTCTTTCAAAGAACTTTCAGACAGGCTTTTGAAAAATTGTTCCGAGGAATATTTAAAGGCAGGGAGAGATTTTATCATAACCTCGTGTCCCGGATGTATGATGCAACTCTCGAAAGTGATTAGAGATAGACCCGTAATTCATTTAATTGAACTCGTCGAAGAAGCAATGTTTCAAGAAAAAGAGGTTGTTAACCCGAAAAATGCAGAGATTGCTCAAAAAGAAATTCACTGTCCGTGTTTGTAAGAAGATGTTTTTAGACGGATAACGGGCTAATTGCTAACTTCTCTTTTTAGAATCTCTAATGAATATATAATCTGCTGTTGTATAAGTATGTCATCATTTAATTCGAGAATTTTTTCCAAAAAAGGTATAGCCCTTGAATCCCCTATTTTTTCAAGCGCCCTTATCGCACTAATTTTTATCGCAAAATTCTCATCCTCTAATAATGAAATCATAGAGGGAACGGCTTTAGGGTCTCCTATTTCCCCAAGAGCCTCTATAACTGCTTCCTTAATCAGTAGATTATCTTGATTTAATGCCTCGATCAATGAATCGACAGCCCTCGTTCCTCTATTAAATTTTTTCCCGAGTGACAGCGCAGTATTCAATTTTATTGCAGGACATTCCTCATTAAGAAAAGGGTTATTAAAGATCGTTACAAGCTTATCCACTATCTCAGGATCATTTATTTCCCCAAGGGCTCTAATCGCTATAATTTTAACCTTCCAGTCTTCACTTTTATCAAAAACAACATTTGTGAGAAGTTCTGTTGTTTCTTGAGCCTTTATTTTGCTCAATTCAGCTATAGCATTAAGGCGCTTCAGTTTATCTTTACTTTCAAGGGCTCTTACTACTTTTTGAAAATCACTGGCTATCGAATAGCTCCATAAAATAAAAATCGAAAGTGTCGCGATTAACACTAAAATTGCTTTTAGAAATAAGGCATTTTCTACAAAAAATTTTATTTCTCGGTTATCGATTTTAATTTCCAAATTATTACTATCTCTTAACAGATTAAACAAAATAATGCAGATATTGCAAAAATTATTTTTTAATTCCTTAAGGGTACTAAATATTTATTCGTTATCTGATAATCGTTATACGAATAAAGAACATCTTCTTACGGACACCGCAAAGGGTCACGAAAATACGAGCTTTTTAGCAATGTCTACTTTATCAGGTTAATACTGATAAAGAATAGAAAGTTTAGCCCTCTCCGAAGGACTTGCAGCATTTTCTGCCTCAACCTCTATTGTATAAAGATAAGGTCTATGAACAACTGTAACCTCTCCAGTGCCAGAGGCAACAACTCCCTTCCCCAATAATCCCTCGTCACCTCCTGAATTTCCCTCAATAGTGTCTACAATTTTTGCATATACTCTATATGTCGGATATGGACTACCTCCTAAGTCGAATCGCACATCATATGAGGAGGGTGAAACCGTCATAGATTTATCACACGTTTCACCCCAGTTTTCTGTAGATTTATTTAATTTGTCAGTCATACACGGTGAAGAATCAAGATAAAAGTTCGGTAGTGATAACCCTGGATCACCCCTCGCAGAAATAATTTCATATATAATCTCTGCACCACCTTTACCTGCTTCCAGAGCTGTATCATATCTTTTCTGGATACCAGAAACCCTTGTACCTATTGTAATCATATATATGAGTCCCGCCATTATAGCAAGTGAAATAAATGAGAGAACTAAAATCATTGCGAGAGCAACGCCTTTTTCATTTGTTACCACATCATTACAAAATCTTTTACTCTTCCATTGGGATAAAAATTTGCACATTTTTTTAATATTGTTTTTTTCTGACATTCTTACCTCAGGTTGCTTGTTTTTACTACTAATGTATAAAGTCTCCATCTATAATATTTATATTCTGGGTCACCGATTGCGTTTTTCAGATTTACAAAATTTATCGTTCTCGAATTTGTATCTAAAACTTCGTTGGCAATTAAAAATTCTCGTGTGCCTCCAAGCGAAAAATCGTAATTGAGGTCTTTTTGGCCTTCTTGAGCTACTATATATACCCTTACTTCTCTTACCTGCTCCCTTATTTGTTGGGCAGTAAAATTAAAAATATTATCAGAGGGCGGCCAATCAATGTCTCCATCTCCATCTCTATCAAGCCAAAAAGTTACCTGCATATCAGCTACACAATCAATAAGTGGAAACTCTGTAAGCCTTCCATCATCTTGATTGACAACACCTTTATACAATATTCCTGTGTTAGGAGCACATCTTTGAGGTAAAGCATCTGGCGCTCTAACATAATAATCAGCCCTATTAAAAGGCATCCTCAGAGAAGCAAAATTAGAGCCTGCAATGCCATAAACTATTCTGGTCTCTGTTACGTCAGTTGGTGGCCACGGGGAGGATGTTACATTGCTGTATTTTGTAGAAAATGATGTTCCACTTGTAACTAAAACTCTTTCATGACCAGCTGTACCTGGCATTACCACTATAACATTATCATTGGAATCTAAGTTTTCTGTTGACGGCGACCATTGCCTTGGATTATAGGGATTAGAAAAAGAGGGATTTGCTTTCAAGATTGTCCACTTCCCAGCAGTTGAATCATTTGAAATATTGATAGCCTTTATAACCAACACGTCTGATCCGTTGAGCCCATAACCATTTCCACTTCGTATCCCGCCGGGGGGATTTGATGCGTTAGCAAGCTCTGTTCCCCTTGTTGGGTTATCAGGTGGTCCATCGTTGAAATTACGATCCACCCAGGGAGTAATTGGTTCAAAAACTGCTTCTTGATACGAAGCACCATTCATATCCCAGGGCAATCCATATCCTGCATGTTCAATATCCTGTCTCAATACTTCAAGCCCAGAAATACCTTCAATATTTGACTCTGCTATCCTACTCTGCTGCTTGAATTGTGTTAAGAGGCCAGTAAAAACGCCTGAAGATGCTGCAATAATTAATACAAATAATGCCATTGTGATTAATAACTCTACTAATGTAAAGCCGTTTTCTTTTTTAATCATTATCTTCTCCGAATAGTTGTGATAGTATGGATGAAGTCCTCTCCTTTCCATTTCCAACCTATGGTCACATTTATCTGCTTGTTATCTGAATCATCGGTTGCACAATTTCCGTCTCCATCTAATTCTTGACACACAAGATTTGTACAGAAGTTAAAATTTTGTAATTTCCTAAAGTCTCTTGATAAACAATCGCCTGAAGAGGGGAATCCATTTGGACAATTACAATCGGGTATGGGCGATGAATCTGATATTAAGGCAGTAAAAGGAATATTTCTTGCCCCACTTATCCTCATTTCGGCTATTCTTACGGCTTCATCCCTTAAAATATTTCTCATATTTGAGTCAATGCCTACAAGCGCAGTTTGCATGAGAGCAAGAAATACAATTAGTGCTATTATGAGAGCAACTAATACTTCGACAAGTGTAAAGCCATTCTTATTTAATAATACAATTTGTTTCATTACATGCCCCGCCATCAGTAATTTTTGTTGTTAATTTCCCAATCTTAATTCTCGTAGCTGATATTTCTATGCAGTTGTAATCTGCCTCAACATTAGTGTTACTACAGATGTAATAATTGGAATTATCTAAGTTTGCAATGCCTTTTTTATCAAACAGCACCTGTGGAGGTTCGGATTCGTCACTTAAGATGATAGGTTCATTAGGATTTAAATTCTTTTGCACGAAGGGGATGGGATCGGTGTATCCTGTGGGACGCACATCATCATTAGGTGTTTGAACTCCATCTCCATCTGGCCAAGGATGAATATCCTCTTTTATAATATATTGCGATTCATCCAAATTTATGAAATGCACCCTATTTCTTTGTAAAGCTCTTGCTTTTGTATTCATTAAATCCATATATATTTCCTTTATTTGACTCTCTACCTTATATTTTCCCCTCCATCCTGCAAACTCAAAGCCAAGTGCGACAAGAAGGATGCTAATTATGGAAATAACAACTATAAGCTCGATTAATGTCAAGCCATATGCTCGAAGGGGCAGTAAGCTGAATGGTTTCCAATGCAAAATTCTTTTTATATTTTTTGTCAAGTGTCTTCTATTTAGCATTTGGCTATCTTTCTCTCATGTGTAATACCCTTTTTACTGGAGGAGGTGTTGACAGCAAAGAAAGCCCTTGAGCAGTCGGCGGCACACCTTCAAGTGCTGAAGTTTTTCTCCCCTCTGCATCAGTAAAAGCTCTTGAAAGATCAATCTGTTCTATACTGCCTGTAGAAACTTGAAGTAGAGCAACTCCTTTAAGTAAAGCACCTGCGGGTCCCCCCGTATTGTATTTCACCGCCCATATAAAACTCTTTCCACCAAGCCCACATACATCGTCATAAGGTTTATATGTTGTGAAAAATACTAAACCTGTTGGCGTTGCTAAAGGGTCTGTAATAACTCTTTCTGCCCTATATGCCTTTGTAACATAAATGCCCGTTCCATCTGAATATGGAGGATTGCATTTGCCATTACCACCTTCGCAGTAGGAATAGTTACCAGATAGGTCAAGGTTAATATACCATCCCTTGAAACTTGATGAATTTGCCTCGCTTTCTGTTGGAATCGTAGTCGTCGCATTGGTTAAACCACCTGGAAGCCCAACTATGGCACTTTGACATTCTCCCGATAAATCAGGATCGAGCATATTGCTGTCTGTAAAACAAGGCTCTTTTATGCCAAATAATCTTCTCTGATTATTTGCATCATCAACGCTTGTTTCCAGTTCATAGTAATATCTTCCCGTACCAAAAAATAACCATAAAATGTGCTTTTTATTGTTTTGTAACTTACTGATCGAAGAAGTCACAGGACCAATATTATCACGCAATGTCCTCCATTCCCAGTTCCCGGGGTTATCGTCTTCTCTTGTAAAGATTCTTCCAATTCCTCCCTCTGTCCATGTATAATTTGAGCCCGAACCAGTCCTTTTAACATAGCCGGCATAGATCGCATCGTCTTGATAATCTAAATCATTATCAATAGTCGTATTCAACATAGAGCCTGCAAATGCATACGGGATTCCTGTGTCGATTATTCTTAGAAGTGAGCCTGTCTTCAGGTCAAGAATAAAGAATCTTAAATTTTGGTCAGACCGTCCCATAAATTGATGATCCGTTGTCTGTATCGGACCTGTCGGGCCTGAACCAAAAACAACGAACCATTTGCCATTTTTCGCTTTGTCAGCGCCAATTCTTACAACCGCTGGCCCTGTTGTTGTAAACCCAAGCTGGGAATGTGAAAATTCCCAGAGAAGATGTGGATTACTCTGGTCTGTAATATCGAGTGCAAAATATGAAGAATATCCTATGCTGTTGCCTCCAACGTCCGCCGGTGTATTTACACAATCCTTATCGCCATCGCCACTAACATCTGAACACGTAACGCTCGTTCCTCTACATGCACCTCCAAATCTCATCCCTCCAATAAGTATTGTCCTCCATGTAGAGCCATCTGAGGGTTTTACTTCATCGGAGATATCACCCGAGCCAGGGGCTCCAATACTTGCATCAAAGATATAAGGGCTGAGATCAACCGTAAATATATGGCAATATTCAGGATCTGCAAAATATTTAAGGTAAGGGAGCGCATTCTTCGGAATGAATGCCCATTCTTCCCTTCCTACGTTAGTGCCTGAAAGACGGGCTATTTCATGGTCTCCCTGAGTATCCCATGACAACTCCAATTTCCCAAGTTTGAAGGCATGGAGCATCCCGTCATTTCCACCTGCAAACACCATACCCCTATTTCTATAACCTGTAGTTTCAGTAAAAGCCTTGTAAGTAAGATCATTATGAACAGAATCGTAATTGTTTAATGGTATCCATGAGGCAATCCTTGGGGTTGAGTTTAAAACATCTCCAAGCTTCCATACATGTGTTTCTGAACCAATTGTTCCATATCTTCCCCTATAATCATCTATTCCATCTGGTTGGGTACACGTTTCCCCTGGAGGACAATCAGAGTCAACCTTACAAAATGTGGTTGTAGTAACAGAGCACGCTCCCTTTCGGTCAATGCCTGAGATTATGGTTATAGGGTTACCATCTTCATCCGCTCCCATTAATGTTGTAAGTGCTTCCCCATGGATGTAACGGATTATATCTTCCGCCTCGGTATCATTAGCTGCCTGCAGGTATGGTCTTAATGTGGTTTTATTTGTTGTTGAAAATCCACCTGATAAAAAATTACTCCCATCGATTGTAGTATAAATAGTCCTCGGATCTACTGAAATATCTCTTGCCCACAATGCCTCACCAGCCTTCCATAAAGTTAAGACATTCTCAAAGATAACCGTTGTTCTCGTTGAATCGGCATCACCGTCCCCATCTGAATCCGCAAAACGTCTTGCCATGGTTCTCTGTAAATCTTGGTCAAAATAGAGTTGAACTATATAGTCGTTTGTTAAATTCAGTAACTTATCACTAACTGTATCCTCTCTTATGCTGCTATACGTAAAGAAGGGATCTACATGATACCAAAAATTTTGATTCTCTCCTGTCCAATAAATTATATGATTCCCGAGAAGACGTCTTGGATAAAATACGGCTTGAACAAGGTTTGCACCGCTTCCTTCACCGGACGCTAGCACAGAAGCGGCGGTACCCGAAGCAGCCCTTTTCAGTATCGATGAGAAGGCTTCCTCGATAGCTCTTTCGAGCTCATATCCATCGTTAGCCTCATAAAAAGTGTCCGGTTCTCCGTCACCGTCCTGATCCCATTCTCCCTGATCATCCGGTGTATTATTACCATTAAGGTCTTCAAACCCTCCGTTTATTGCTGCATATCTCAACAAAGTTGAACCTTTACCAAATGCAAATACCGAAAAGAGAGTCAAATTTTGTATACCAGGCATATTATTTACACCAAGCGTTGGGCTATTTCTCAAATCCGTTGTATGCATATACAGGGCTACGTCTTCAATCCCTGCAACATAACACCCACTAACTACTCCACCACATGAGCCTGACTCTCCACCTCCATAACACGATGGAAAAGTTGAAGCCGGGAATGACCCTACTGCAGGACAACTCGTTCCCTGACAATTATAATCAGACCTTCCTGAGGCATAGTCTCGAAGTATATTCGGCAGATATCCGTCTGCACAAGGTTCACCATCGGTTATATATAGAACAAAGTTCTTCGAACAGGAGGGCCATCGTGGTGAACCACCTGTTCCGTAATTTAATGGATCATTATTGTTATTTATTGTAAAATCACCTGAGTTATATCTTGGACCGGGGCCTCCTAAAATGCTCGATTGTTGGGCAAAGTAGCCTGTAACTGTCCATAATGTTTCAGCGAGAGGGGTATTTGCATTTGGCCTTGTATTATTTATCTCGTTTATTGTGCTTTCAAGGCTACCACCCGCTATAGAAACTCGAACCCTTCCACCATGTGGAGTTGGAACATTTACATTATAAAATGTTAGTCCTACCCTTGCTCTTGTTCCGACAACCCTCTGAAGAACACCTTCTACAGGATCCTTTACCCTGACAGCAACATTAAAAGTAGCTTCATTTCCAGTATCTGCGGCATTCCTCACTGTAAATGTAGAAGTTCCGCTGCCTCCTCCGTCGCACGACCCTCCTGCCGTATTCACGACAAATTTACGGACTCCCGCATAAGGTGTATAAAGCTCTGCACTCGAGATTCTTTTATATCTACCTCTACTATCGCAATCGGCTTTCTCGCCTCTAAGTCTGCTGTAGCCTGTTGCTTCTCCTGTCGCTTTAGCACCACCCGTTAAGACCTTCCTCATAACATCAATTCTTCTCATTGTTAGCCAGTTAAGAAAGTTTCCATCCCACTCATTTGAAGCCTTTGCCCTTTCACCTGCAATACCACTACCTATTTTGGGAGCTTGAGGCACAAACCTGTTACTTTGATAGGTATACCAATAGTCCGGATTAAAATATCCATAATATTTATAATTCGGGTAGTCACCTGGGGCTGCAAAGCCTTCACAGGGATTACTGAAACTGGTACAATCATTATCATCCAATCTATCGTTAGTTGTAAAACCATCAAAGTATGAAAAGTTAAACATAGAACCCGATGTATCTAAGACAATCATCACATTAGGTGGTATGTCTTGAATCACATAAGGCGGGATAACACAGTAGTCGCTCATAGCAGCATCTGAATTCTTAAAAGGTAAAACTAACAAAGAAAATATAAAAATAATAAATAACATTCTTTTCATGGTGAACCTCACTGAACCATGTTTTCATGAACTAAAATGGTAATTAATTTATTGTTCTTAAAAAACAATTCAACACGTTTTCCGATTTTTAACCATGCTCTCGACAATGTCTCATCTGAAGCATTTTTTATTGGAACATCTGAAATGTTATAGTTGTGTCCACGAACCCTGATAGAATTACTTCCAACTTCCTCGATTATCCCCTCTATTACCTTGACTTTTTCTGCGTAACAGAAGGATGTAGAAATTATTAAGAATATCACTAAAAATTTCGTAATCAACATCTTCTTTTTCTTCATAACTCTTTACCTCGTTCTCTTTGATACTAAATTTGACAATTTAGTCTGTTACACTTTTAATCGCAGGAAACAAAGCAACTTTTTTGCCATTAATTAATTGCTAAAAATTGTGAAAAATGGTGGGTAATTGGTGGATTGTTTAAATAATCAATTGATATTTAATTATAATTTTTAAAAGAGGTTTTTATTTGTCGTTCTTTTCCGTTTAAGATGGTATCCGTCAATATTAAACCAATCTTTCCATTTTAATCATATGATTAAATTTAAAAAAACAGGATTATGTAACAGATTACATAGACTATGTAATCTGTTACATATTTTTTACCTCATAGATATATAGATACTTGGCAAATGCAGTTTTGTCGTTTAACTGTTGCTCGAAAAAGTCTTCGACTGGCTTGCCAAGTACATTCCTGTGTAAGAATTTTTAGCATGAATTATTTCTTCAGGCGTGCCTTCAAAAATAATCTCTCCACCTTTATCACCACCTTCTGGCCCGAGATCAATAATCCAGTCGGAAGCAGATATCACATCAAGATTATGTTCAATGAGAAGTACTGTATTTCCTGCTCGAACAAGCCGCCGCAGAATGCATACAAGTGCTTTGATATCAGTAAAATGAAGACCTATCGTAGGTTCATCGAGGATATAAAGGTACCCTTTTTTAAAAATCTTTTCATGTGGATTTCTTATTTGATCTCCTTTTGCTACATTTGCATTTACGTAATTGTCATATAGTGAAAAAGATGTGTTTATCATCTCAGCGCATATTTTAAGACGCTGTGCTTCTCCTCCGGAAAGAGTAGTTGCAGGCTGTCCCAGTCTTAAATATCCAAGACCAATGTCTTTCATTAAGAGCAATTTATTTCTTATATTGTGTTCTGTCTCGAATAGTTCTATAGCTTCATCAACTGTCATGTTTAATACTTCGTCTATATTCTTTTTACGGTATGTTACTCTTAGTACCTCAGGTTTATATCTTTTTCCATGACATTCTTCACATTTAATGTAGAGGTCCTCAAAAAAATACATCTCGATCCTTTGATATCCAGCACCTTTACAGGCTTCACAACGACCACCTTGAACATTAAAAGAAAAAAATCCAGGCCCATAACCATGCGCTTTTGCTTCTAATTGTTCGGAAAAGACCTTCCTTATCAAGTCAAAAATTTTTAAATATGTCACAGGATTTGAGCGAGGACTTTTGCCTATAGGACTTTGTGAAATGAGTTTAACACCTTTAAGATATTGTGCTCCGTCTAAATGTTTATAGGGAAGTGGAAATTCATAGGCTACCTTAAACTCCCTTGCGAGTGCCCGATAAAGGGTTTCTACGATTAAACTGCTTTTTCCTGCTCCTGAAACACCTGTTATTGTTGTTAATGTCTGAAGGGGGATCTCGAGGTTTACTGATTTCAGATTGTTACCTGAAGCACCAATAAGCTTTATCTTTTTACACTCTGTTTTAATTTTTTCTTTTCTTTTAAAATCATGCGATAATTTTATTTTATCGATTCCTCTTATGTATCGTGAAGTTATAGTGTTTGCACTCAAAAAATCTTCTTTTGAACCTGAAAAGACTATATTACCTCCAAGATGTCCACCACCTGGACCCAATTCAATAATCCAATCAGCAGACTCGATGATTCTCTTATCATGTTCTACTACAATAACAGTGTTCCCATGCTTTGAAAGATCAGACATAATTCCAGAAATTATATCAGTATCTCGCGGGTGTAGACCGATTGTTGGTTCATCAAGTACATACAATGTGCCTGTTAGAAAGGAAGATAGTTGATTTGAGAGATTGATCCTTTGGTATTCACCACCTGAGAGTGTTCGACTATCTCTATTGAGGGTTAAATAATCAAGCCCCACCTGCTTTAAAAATCCAAGTTTAAGTGTGATCTGTCTCAATATTTCCTTTATAGCTTCTCTTTTTGTAAAGGGGATATTTAGATTTTTAAAAAAACTTATGGCGTCTGATACAGACATGCCGGCCAGTTCTGCTATATCAAACCCCTCTATCTTATAAGACAGAGATTCTGTTCGTAATCTTTTGCCCTTACATTGATTGCAAGTTACAGGTTCTCTGTATCTACTAAGAAAGACTCTTATGTGAAGCTTGTATCTTTTTCCCTCTAATTCTTTGAAAAAATCATTGATTCCATAAAAGTAATTGCCACCTTCAAACAATTTTATTTTCTCTTCGGTACTTAATTCTGAGTAGGGGATGTTTACATTAATACCGTCCTTTTCTGCATTTTTGATAAGCTGGTTCTTCCACCAACTGTATGCGGGTTTTTCCCATGGATCTATTGCGCCTTCAACAATAGAAAGACTCTTGTTTGGAATGATAATATCCTCATTATATTGAAGTATGTTCCCAAATCCTTTGCATTCAGGACATGCACCGACAGGATGGTTGAAAGAAAAAAGTAATGGATAAGGTTCGGGCAACTCTATATTACATTTATCGCATACATTGCCTGATAAAAAATTTAGGGTCTCAAATGAAGAACTCTTATTAGACTTGATAAGAACAATTTTTATCCTTCCTTCTCCTTCCTTCCATGCCATTTCTATAGAGTCCGAGAGACGAGGTTCATCCCTTATAATAAGTCTGTCGAGAACTACCTCAAATGGAGGAGTAAGAGTGGATGGTATATCTACTATTCCCCCATGCACCCAAATTCTATAAAATCCCTTTTTCTTTAAAACCTCTCCTGAGTCTTTTGATTCGAAAAGTATAATTGCCTTTTGGCCTTCATAATTTTTAAGTAATTCGGAAATTATACTCGATGTATCCCAGTTTTTAATTTCTTTGCCACAATTGGTACAATATGGAGTAGCAATTTTTGAATACAGAAGTCTGAGAAAATCATATATTTCGGTGAGCGTTCCGACTGTTGAACGAGACCCGCGTATTGGATTCTTCTGCTCGAGTGCTATCGCGGGTCTAATGTTTTGAATTTCGTCAACATCAGGACGGTCGAGTTTTTCAAGAAAAAGTCTTGCATATGTCGAAAGCGATTCTATAAATCGCCATTGACCTTCTGCGAAGATCGTATCGAAGGCAAGAGAAGATTTCCCCGAACCTGATACACCTGTAACCGCTATTACTTTATTATGGGGCAAGGCGAGGGTTATATTCTTAAGATTATTCTGCCGAGCCCCTTTAATCAAAAGTATTTTTTCGGACATCTAAATATTTTAACACTTTTGTTCAATATTAAATTAATATTACTTATTGCCCCGAATAATGCAGACATTGCTCAAAAAGAAATTCGTTTTACGTCTCCGTTGCCCATATCCATAAAATTATTCTGAAGGTTTTTTCGGGTTACATAGACTGAAATTGGTCATGTTTCAGATATAGAAAACTTGACACTTGAAAAGTTAAAAGTGTAAATTTAGGAATCAGTGGGCAGTTAGCTCAGTCGGTAGAGCAGAGGCCTGAAAAGCCTCGTGTCCGCAGTTCGATTCTGCGACTGCCCACCATATCTAATGGACGGAAATTATCATTATAATTACTTCACTTGCCTTTTATTTCGAAAAAGGATTTAACCCGTTAGTTTTATCCGTTATCCTTTTATGAGCATAATTTTTATGGATGTTAGGGACACTGATCAAGGGTGTCTTTTAAAAGAGTATCTGTGTTTTTTTAATTGTATTTTTCGGGTTAATATATATCATGAGAGTAAATTTCATGGCAGGGAAGACGAATTGTTTTCATCTCGAAAAAAGAGTAATAGAGAGAATAAGTAAAGGTTATCCACTCGATAAAAGGCCAGATCTTGTTTTGTGGATATGCCATTTTCCAATTCCAACATTGTCTAGCATACAATGTCCTGTGATTATAAGGCAGCAACGATGTCCTTATGGAGGGCCTTTCGGCAGGAATTAAGAGTGCCTAATTCTTCCCTTAAATTTTCCATTTATCCTTTTTTCTTCTTTGTATTTCTACCTCTTTTTTCTTTTCCTCAAATCCCTTTTTACCCATTATACCGTAGGTAAGGTTTTTTCCCTCTTCAACACCAGGTTGGTTAAAAGGATTTATTTGGTAAAGAAAACCTGTAAAAGCTGTTGTAAGCTCAAAGAAATGGAATAATTGACCGATATAGTAAGGGGTAATCTCAGGTACAATTATTGTCATGTTAGGTCTTTTTGCTTTTGCAAGTGCCAGTTCGGTAGCTTCCTGTTCTGCTTTAATAAGTTCGGAAAGAGTATGCCCTGATAAATAATTAAGTCCCTCTATATCCTTGAATACATCGGGAATCATTATGTCAATGCCATAGTCTTCGATCTTAATGAAAATTATGACTTTGTCAGGAGGCCCCTGCATCCATAGCTGCAGTTGGGAATGCTGGTCAGTGGTGCCGAGTGAAGGATATGGCGTAAGTCCCTTATTTTCTTTTCCTAAACTTTCAGCCCAAATTTGACAGAACCACTCAGAAAGGGATTTAAGGCTGTCTGCGTATGGCATAATGACGTTTATTGTTCGAGACTTTTCTTTATCCATTAAATAGAGCAAGGCCCCGAAAATGTAAGCAGGATTATTTATTAGATCTGCTGTGGAACATACTTTATGAATATCCCTTGCACCTTGTAGAATTTCATTTGAGTCAATACCGATTACTTCTGTCATTAGAAGACCAACTGAACTCAACACTGAATACCTTCCAACAACCCCCGCAGGAATGGAGAGGGAGGGCAATTTATAATCTTTGACAATTCTTCGTAAATTACCTTTTTCAGGATCGGTTGTAATTATAAACCTTTTTGAGGCTTCGTTGCCTAATAGCTCATTCATTTTTTTCCACAAGACCATAAAGGAAGCTGCTGTCTCTGCCGTGCTGCCCGATTTAGAAATGACATTTATAAAAGAGTTTTTTAAATCTACACATGAGAGAAGGTTGTGTAGTGTTCGTGGATCAATATTGTCATATATGAAGACACGAGGTTTTTTTTGAAGATTATGAAACGGGCTCAATGCTTCAAGAATCGCTTTTGGGCCAAGTGCTGAACCGCCTATCCCAAGCAGAATGAAATCTAAGGCTTCTCCCCTCACATTCCTTGATAATTCCTTTATTTCAGAAGTCTCCTGATAAAGAAGATCTATAAAAGCAAGCTCAGGCCAAAGTTTTTTCTCTATTAACTCATGTGCCTTATATCCATCGAATCCTTTTATTAGACTCTCAGAGAGTCCGCTATTGCCTATCATTTCCTCCATCATATTTGAGAAGTCAAGTTTAATCATTGCAAATCCTCATTTTTCAAATCATTTTTTACTCGAGTATTCGTTTGTTGCAGCTCGCAAGCCTTCTTTTATTATCAAAATAAAGACTACTGTAAATCCTATAAGGATTCCAAAAAAATTGACGAGTTTAAGCAGTGCCAAGATCAAGAGAATGCAGGCAAGGATAAAGAATCTAAAAAAACTTAAGAAAAGTAATTTTCCCCGTGGTCTATAAGTTCCGAAAAGGCGTTCCAGTCCCCATTCAAGACCCCTCAGATTAGCGAGGCCCAGAGCACCACCTAATAAAATGCTCATTGGAAGTTTCTTCCACTCAATAAACGCAGAAATAATAGAGAACAATAATAAAATAATGACACCCTGTTTATAAATTCTCCTTACTAATTCCGTCATTTAGATTTCTTTGCCATCCTTATCAATTCTCTGAAGCCGGCTGCAATTCCAATAAGAAGGAAAATAATAGTGAACCAGGGAAATGTAAAAAAGCCTATCTTGGGCATAATGTATTTATCTATGCCGAGACCCATTGCAAGGCCAACAAAAGTTGCGATTACTATATTTAATCCAACGGTACTTGCTTCGAGGAGTAGTTTAAAAAAAGATTTTTCAGCCATATTATCGTGGAATGATTTAATTATTTTAATTCTATTAGTGTTTCATATGCTGCTTTTACCGTCTTTTCTATGTCGCTTTTTGAATGTGCAAGCGATATGAATCCAGCTTCAAATTGTGAAGGAGCAAGATTTATACCTCTTTTAAGCATACCCCAGAAAAATTTATTGAATTTTACTGTATCGGACATTTTAGCTGTTTTATAATCCACTACATCTTTTTCGGTAAAATATGTACAAAACATTGTGCCAGCTCTATAGAACTTTGTTTTTACGCCGGCCTTTTTTGAAGCATCTTTTAATCCTTCTTCAAGATTTGAACCGATTTCCTCCAGCTTTTTATAAGTTTGTGGATTGGAAAGTATTTTGAGAGTTTCTATACCTGCTGTCATAGCAATAGGATTTCCCGATAAAGTACCAGCCTGATAAACTGGCCCCTCGGGAGAAACCATTGACATTATATCTTTTCTCCCCCCATAAGCTCCAACAGGTAATCCACCGCCTATAACTTTACCAAGACATGTCATATCAGGCTTAATACCATAAACTGATTGTGCGCCTCCATACGCTACTCTGAAGCCCGTCATTACCTCGTCAAATATGAGAACAATATTATGCGCCTCTGTTAATTTTCTCATAGACTCGAGGAACTCCGGTTTAGGAAGAACACAGCCAATGTTACCTACTACCGGTTCCACGATGACACATGCTATTGATCTCCATTCATTTTTTATAACGCTTTTTAAAATAGAAATATTGTTAAATGGCAGTATAATTGTATTTTTTGCATAGGACTTAGGAACACCAAGGCTGTCCGGGACACCGAAGGTAGTTGCTCCTGAGCCAGCTTTAACAAGAAGACCATCAGCGTGACCGTGGTAACAGCCTTCAAACTTTATAATCTTATCTCTTCCTGTAAATCCACGTGCAACCCTGATTGCACTGAAGGTAGCCTCTGTGCCTGAATTCACCATGCGTATTTTATCTATGGATGGATAAGCTTTGAGAACAAGTTTAGCAAGTTCTATTTCTAAGGGAGTTGGTGCACCATAACTGGTACCTTTATCCAGTGCCTTTTTGAGAGCATTGATAACCTTTGGATGTGAATGTCCTAAAATGAGAGGGCCCCATGAAAGAACATAATCTATATAACTATTACCATCGACATCGTAAATTTTAGAACCCTTTGCTTTAGAGATGAAAAGAGGATTCCCCCCCACTGCCTTAAATGCTCTAACAGGACTATTTACCCCTCCAGGTATAATTTTTTGGGCCTCTTTAAATAACCTAAATGATTTTTCCCATTTCATAATTTTATTTCTCCGTATGATTTAGATATTTTTAGAGTTTTAAGTTTCTTCTTTTATAAATTTAACTTATCATACCCAAGAATGCGAAGAACCACACAGCCCAAGAAATATTGTTACTGTATCATAAATATTTTTATGTGTCAAAAAGAAGGTCTTTTATGATATAAAGAAGAAATAAAAATTACAGGAGGAGTAAATGAAGAAAATTATAATCGTAACGATTACCTTTTTGCTTTTCGCCATTATATCATGTGCAAAACAAGAAGAACAAAAGAGTGTTTATCTTGCAAAGGTTGGGAATGTAAAAATAACGCAGGCTGATCTCGAGAGAGAACTAAATAATCTACCTGAATTTGCTCAAAAGCTTTTTGTGGGCAAAACTGGTAAAGAAAGATTTCTTGACGAATTGATAAAAAAGGAACTTCTATATCAGGAGGCTTTAAAGAAAGGGCTCGATAAGGATCCTGAATTTCGCATTAAGGTTGAAGAGTTTAAAAAAATCACACTCATAGGTCAACTTCTTGAGAAAGAGATAGAAATTAAGAGCCAGGTTACAGATGAGGATGTTAAAAATTATTATGAAAAGAATAAAGAAGATTTTTCTAATATTAGCCAAATCAAGGCAAGTCACATACTTGTCAAAACAGAAGAAGAAGCTAAAAATATACTCGAGAGACTCAGAAAAGGGGAAGATTTTGCTGAGATGGCAAAAAGATACTCTATTGATACTGGTTCAGCAAAGACCGGAGGTGATCTTGGATATTTTTCTCAAGGTCAAATGGTTCCAGAGTTTGAAAGGGCTGCAGCCAGATTAAAAAAGGGGGAAATTAGCGAACCTGTAAAGACGCAGTTTGGATATCATATTATTAAGGTTATCGATAAAAAGCTTGGTAAGCCTCTTGAATTTGAAAAAGTGAAAAATCTTATCTATCAACGCCTGACTGCTGAGAAGCAGAAAGAGATTTTCGATTCTTATATAGAGCAGCTAAGGAATAAGTATAAGGTAGAAATAAATAGAGAAGCATTATCGAAACTTGCTGAAGACGAAAAGAAAGAAAATAATGAAAGCAATAAGCAGACTGAAGAGGCAAAAATGAAGTAAAACTATGAAGGGGTTTCAAATTCTCGACATCTCAGGGGATATAGGGATTAAGGCATCGGGTGAAAGTTTAGAAGAAGCGTTCATAAATGCTGCTTTAGGTATGTACTCTCTTATAACAAATATAGAAGAAATCGGAGAGAGTAAGACTATCGACGTAACAACTGATAATGACTCCCTCGAAGGGCTACTCGTAACCTATCTTAATGAGTTGATATTTCATTTCGATACATATGGATTTGTTGGTAAAAGGATAAAGGTCAAGATAGAAATGCTTAAGAGCGACTCTTATAATCTTGCATCTTCAATAACTGGTGAAGAATTTGATCCTGCACGTCATGAAAAAAAACTTCTTATTAAGGCAGCGACGTACCATAAAATAAAAGTAGGGAAAAGAGGGGATGTATGGGAGGCTACCATTATATTCGATATATGAATAGAGTTCGTTTGCCTGACAATAAAAAATTATTTTAACCCAAAAATGCAAATTAGAATATTAGAATAATGGTGGGTTGTGAAAAAATTTATTTTTCGATTCCTTCATGTATCGAATATCCGATAATCGTTATCCGAATAAAAACATCTTCTTACGGACACGTAAAACGGTCACATAAAACGAATCTCTTTTGAGCAATGTCTGCATTATTCGGGTTAAATTGCATTATTATGTTTATGGAGTTTGTTGGGTTTGTTAGGTTAAAATAAAACAAAAAGCTGAGTAAATTCAAAGAATCCAATAAAATTAGCGGAGTAAATATGACATTAGAAAACGTAATAAGGATTGACGATACAAAGATAGAAGTGAAAAAGGATTACAAACCTGGAATGAGAGTGAACGGGATTATCTATGTTGACGAGTTACTCGAAAAGGAACTTGAAGCACAATCAATAGATCAGGTGGCTAATGTGGCTACACTACCAGGTATTATTAAATCATCATTGGCGATGCCTGATATTCATACTGGTTACGGATTTGCTATTGGTGGTGTAGCTGCATTTGACTTAAAGGAAGGAATTGTGTCTCCAGGCGGTGTTGGATACGATATAAATTGCGGTGTACGTTTATTGAAAAGCAATTTAAAACGGGATGAAGTGCTACCAAAAATAAAAGATCTTATAAATGTTCTATATGCAGAGATACCCTCTGGAGTAGGTTCAAAGGGAAAGATAAGGCTTGGTCCTGAAGATGAAAGAAAAATCCTTACAAAAGGAGCAAGATGGGCAGTGGAACAGGGATTCGGAGAACCAGATGATCTCGAGAAGATTGAATCTAAAGGTTGCATCGAGGGAGCAGACCCTTCTTTAATAAGTAACAAAGCGTATGAACGCGGTAGAGCTCAACAGGGCACGTTGGGATCAGGCAACCATTTCCTCGAAATACAATATGTTGAGGAGATTTATGATGAAGATGCTGCCAAGAGTATGGGTCTTTTTAAAGATCAGGTTATGGTCATGATACATACAGGGTCGCGCGGTTTTGGACATCAGGTATGTTCAGATTTTCTCGAGGTGATGTCAAAAGCAGTAAAAAAATATAAAATTGAATTGCCGGATAGGGAATTGGCATGTGCTCCTTATGAAAGTATCGAGGCTCAGGACTACCTTTCTGCGATGAGAGCCGCTGCCAATTATGCGTGGGCTAACAGGCAATGCATTATGCATTGGGCACGCGAGTCCTTTACGAAAGTATTCGGCATTTCTCCTAAAAGACTCGGCATGACATTAATATACGATGTGGCACATAATATTGCAAAAATTGAAGAGCACGAAATTAACGGAGAAAGAAAAAAACTTATAGTGCATAGAAAGGGTGCGACCAGGGCTTTTCCTCCCGGACATCCTGAACTACCAGAAGTATATAGAAAACTTGGCCAACCTGTTCTGATACCAGGAGATATGGGAAGGGCTTCATTTATCCTGCTCGGAACGGAACGGGCAATGAGGGAGACGTTTGGCTCAACATGTCATGGAGCAGGAAGGGTTCTTTCAAGGCATCAAGCGATAAAAAGGGCTAAAGGTCGATCGATAAAAAGAGAGATGGAAGACAGAGGCATTATAGTAATGTCTGCGGGTAGAGAAACACTGGCTGAAGAGATGTCTGATGCATATAAGGATATATCTAATGTTGTGGATGTAGTTCATAGGGCAGGAATTTCCAAAAAGGTTGCAAAGCTTAGACCGATAGGGGTTATTAAGGGTTAGATGTGAGATACAGGATGTAGATGTATCACATTGGGTTTAAAAGATTATTTATCGGGAATCATATATCATACTCATTTTAATATAATGTACGTCGCAATCGCCCCACAAAATACTATAATACATGCTGGTGTCATCAATTTATAAATCTTCCATAAATCAGCTTTAAAGTATTCTTTTGTTAGGATAAGACATACATGAACAGGTGAAAGCATTACGCCTAAAAAGCCGGAAGCAAATGCAAAAGATATCATTCCTATTGAAGTACTATGCATCATACTGATGATTAAAGGAAATGTGCTCGCTACAAATCCAATTGTAATGCCGGTTAATAATCCAGTAACGAAGGGTAAGATAAAAAGTATAGGAAGAGTTGAAATCCCATTATTTATGAAAAATTCGCTCAGATTTTTTACAGCTCCTGAGTTGTCCATTGCTTCTTTAAAAAACATAACCCCAGTGATGAGAATAATTACCTCTGTTGAAAAACCATGTTTTAAGGCCTTAAGAATATCTTTTAGGTTGTATTTATAAATCAGAAAAAGGGATAACACTACCGCAATCAATGCAAGATGTAATTCGATATGAAATATCAAAACGAGAAGCAGGACTGTCAATATTGGGATAAAACTCACTATTCCCTTTTTATCAAGTTCTTCTTTTATTTCAGAATTTCCCTTAACGTTTTTCATAGCGAAAACAGCTCCACCTATTAACATCAAAACTGCATAAATCGAATTAGCAAATATTAGATTCCGAAGTTCTATCCCCGAGATTGCAGAGGCTAAAAGTATTCCAGGATACAATGGAAGTATATATTCCCATGGGTGTCTAAACCAATAGTTTATAAAACTTTTTTCTTCAGGCGTTATTCTGATGTCCCTTGTAGTTTCTGCCACCATAGGTGCGGAAAAGTATGCACCGCCGACTGAGGGCATCAGACCTATCAAAAGTGGCATAGAAACAGTAATTAACTTTCTTTTTTTGAATAGGGCTTTGATTGTTTTCATCATGTCCTTAAGGATGGCTTTTTCTCGCAATATTGATTCGAAGATTCTAATAAAAGATAGTGCGAAAATCAGCTTTATTGTGACACTGTTGAAGATGGTGCTCTGAGATGTCTTTATTATGAGGCCTAAGTGCATTTGATAAAGTATAAAGAGGATACAGGTAGCTATAATCATAACAATGCCCACATTTAGCTTCTTTTTTAACAATAATAAAATTAGGAAAAATATTAATGATATCTTCAATAAATCAAGCATTCTAAAATTTTAACTCAATGTCACATAAATCACAAAAAAGCCCATTTTAGCAACAATTAATCAACACTTATGTGGCAAAATGTCAACAAATAATCTTTGTTTAGTTAACTTTTAAAGTTAAAAATGGGAAATTCTTTAATTAATATTCAAAAAAATTCAATGCATTGACCTGTTTTTTTATCTTTTTTGAGTTTTGGCCCTTTTTTTGCTAAATTTTTCTTTCAGCTAAAGTAAAAATCTTGACAAAATTATTATATGATGATATAAATTTTCAGATAAATTTCTTGACAAAGTGTGAAGAGCAATGGTATAACTTTGGCAGATTTACTTTAAAAATCGAGGAAGGTGGGTTTCTAAAAGAATTTAAAATTTTTAAAAGCCTTCGTTGAAGGCTTATATCTATCTATTAAAAGGGAGGTGATACAAAAAGAGTTCAGAGGTAAAAGTTAGCAGTCAATAGTCGAAAGACTAAAGACAAATGAATATCTCGATGAGCGGACAAAATTATTAGAATGTGGTAATTGGGAGTAGCATATAATGTTATGATGTGCTAATAAAAATACCCAATTACAAACGACTAACAAAAAGGAGGGTTAGCAAGTGAAAAAATATTTGGCGATACTTTTAGGTATTCTTCTAATTTTAAGTTTCGCAATTACCGCCGGTGCAGAGGACCAGCCTGAAATCAAACTTGGCGGTAAAATCCTTACAAAAGGCTGGTATATCGACAATGCAAATCCAAGTAATGATTTTGCACCCGAAAAAACGGATTCTCAAGCTTTTTACCATTCAAATGTGAATTTGATCGTAGATGCAAAGGTTTCTGACAATATTCGCGGTTTGGTCGAAATAGAAACTGCTTCAGGGACAAGCAGAAATAGCGGACTCTGGTATTGGGGAAATTATGATACAAAACCTGATGCTCATCTACGTTTAAGACAGGCATGGATACAGTATACTGGTTCAGGGCTTTTGGGTGTTCCTGCGGGTGTAAAGATCGGTCACATGCCGATTTCAGTTGGTGAAAAGCAATTCCTGAATAATGAAAGATTTGGCAATGATGCAATACTTATCTGGATAGACCCAACGAAAGAACTTCATATTGCAGCAGGTACAACGAAATTGAACGAAGGAGACATTTATGATAATTCCTTAGATCTCGATGGTTATATTCTACTGGCAACATATATGGTTGATAGCGACACCACCGTGGGAGCAAATTATGTTTGGGCGCACAGCGATGGTAATTGCCCATCTTTGGGTAGCGGTATTAATGTTGATACACTCAATTTCCATAACGTTGGTCTTCACGGCAATGGTAAGGTAGCAGGATTAACCTATGCTGCAGAGGTCGACTTCCAGTTTGGAAAAGTAAAAGATGTAGGGTTTAGCGGAGATGACCTCAAGGCAAGAGGCTGGGCGGTGTTCGCAAAATTAGGCTATGCCCTTGATCCTATAAACTTGAGAGCTTCTTTTGCAATGGGCAGTGGCGACAATGATGCTGATGATGACAAGTGCAAGGAATTCCAGACCCTGCAAGGACCTGATTACGGACCAACTGCAAGACTTGTTCACTATACCCAGATTTATGAGCGCACAGTTCGCACAGCAGCTTATAGTGCTCTACTTACGACAAAAGTAGGTGGCAATACGACTAATACGAACATAGCTAATACCACATACTATAATCTTGGGGTTGACTTAACACCGATGAAAGATTTAAGCGTGTCAGTTGATGGCTTTATCCTCAGGGCAACAAAAACAGGAGCATGGGAAGATGAAGTCGGTGATGATGTATCAAAGAATGTTGGCTGGGAAATTGACACAAAACTTTCATATAAGATCGCAAAAAATCTAACCTATTTTGTTGAGGCTGGTATCTTCAAGGCTGGTGACTTTTATGAGGATGCAGGGATAGTCGATGATAAGAAGACAGTAACACAGGCTATACACGGTATTTCACTCTCATTCTAAATTATTGGAATTTAGAAGCTGTGCTTTGAGGGGCGGTATGTTACCGCCCCTTTTTATTGTCTTTCAAAGGCTCATTTTGATAAACTTAATCGTATATATTAACCGCAGATATTACCCGAAACTTATTTAACTCGATGAATTATTAAGTTGTTGTATTGGTGATATGGATAAAAAAATATTCATAAAATCATCGGGTAAATATATACATTAAGGAATTAAAGAATAAATTCATTCATATCATCTGTATTATTCTAATTGTATTTTTGGATTAATGAGAACGATGCTTTTTGGATAATTTGGCATGAGATACAAAACAATCCTTAATCAGTTTAAAAAGAAAAAAATTCTAATTATCGGTGATTTAATACTTGACCGATATATTTGGGGTAAAGTCAGCAGGATATCACCTGAGGCACCTGTTCCTGTTGTTGACGTAATAGATGAAAATTATCTGCTTGGTGGTGCTTCAAATGTAGCACATAACATTATATCTTTGGGGGGTCAAGCATCAATTATTGGAATTATTGGCAATGATAGAGACGGAGAGATGCTCAGGCAAATGATAGAAGATAAAGGTATAGAAAGTAATAACATATTTTTTGTCTCAAGACCAACAACTGTAAAAACTCGGGTAATTGCTCATAATCAGCAAGTAGTAAGGTTCGATAAAGAAGATAGAACCCAAATAGATCGAAAAACCCTGAAGGTCATTTTAGAGTGTATTCATATGGAACTTCCTAAACACGATGCGGTTATTATATCTGATTACAAAAAAGGTGTTATTTCTTCAGAACTCGTTAGAGAAGTTGTCAAGATTTCCAAATCGAAGAATATTTTTGTAGCAGTTGACCCAAAGGTGGGACATTTTCATTACTATAAACATGTTTCACTAATAACGCCCAATATTAGTGAAGCCTCTGTGGCATCGGGGATTGAAATTAAAGATGAAAAATCTTTAATCAGAGCCGGCAGATTACTATTGAAAAAATTACCTTGCAAAGCGGTTTTAATTACACGCGGGGAACAAGGGATGAGTCTCTTTAAAAATAATGAGGTTATACACATTCCCACGGTAGCACGAAATGTATACGATGTCACAGGTGCGGGAGATACCGTTATAGCAACATTTACTTTAGCATATACAGTCAGTGCAAATATGGAAGAGGCTGCCATTATAGCAAATCATGCTGCTGGTATAGTTGTGGGCGAAGTAGGTACGGCAGTTGTAGCACAGAAGCAATTGCAGAAGTCGTTAGATGTAAATCGTAAATTAAAAATACGAAAATCTTCGATCACGTGATATCTCTGTTTCAAGATTATTATGACAGCTGCAATTGCATTATATTCTGGTGGTCTTGACAGTACTCTTGCGATCTTGAGTATTCTTAAACAAGGGGTCAAGATTCGAGCTATCAAATTCTTTACAAATTTCGAATTCAATAAACAAAAAGAACATTTATACTTAAAGAGTTTATCTGATAGCGCTAAAAAATTCGGCTTTGATTTAGTCTTTCATAAATTGGATGATAAGTTCATTAATGTACTTCTAAATCCAAAACATGGATACGGGAAGAATATTAACCCCTGTATAGACTGCAGGATATTGATGTTAAAAGAAGCCAAGAAAATTATGGATGAAATTAATGCAGATTTTATTATAACAGGTGAAGTTCTCGGTCAGCGACCTATGAGCCAGAGAAAAGATATGCTCTACCATATTGATAAAGAGGCAGGAGTTTGTGGCTATGTAGTTAGGCCTTTAAGTGCAAAGCTGCTAAAGATTACCATTCCTGAAGAAAAAGGAATTATTGACAGGGAGATGCTTTATGACTTTTGCGGAAGGTCAAGGAAGAAGCAAGTGATTCTTGCTAAAGAATTTTCTTTACAGGATTATCCAACACCTGCAGGTGGTTGTCTTTTGACAGATCCAATTTTTTCGCGAAAGGTTAAAGATCTCCTGAAATATACTTCTTGTCCATCAAAAAGAGATTTTGAACTACTGAAAATCGGGAGGCATTTTCGCATATCTCCTTTTTGTAAGATTGTCGTTGGAAGGGACAATTTTGAAAATGAGGTAATAAAATCTTTATCAAAAGATGAGGACTGTTTATTAAGAGTGGAAGGATTTGGTAGCCCCCTCACTTTGATGATTGGTGAAGTTACCAATGAGGCTTTAAATATTGCTGCATCTATTTGTGCAAGATATTCTGATGCTAAGAACCTTTTTGATGTGGAAGTGATTGGCAAAAAGGGGATCAATCAGTTTAGATTGAGAGTTCCTCCTGCAAGTGAAGAAGTAATTAAAGCTTTGAGGATATGAGACCTACAATCTAACACATATGCCCTTTGCTTTCAAATATTCTTTTGCCTCTCTAATTGTATATTCCCTGTAATGAAATATCGATGCTGCGAGAACGGCATCTGCTTTGCCATATGATAATGCTTCATATAAATGTTGTAGCGTTCCGGCACCACCAGAGGCAATAACCGGTATAGATACTTCCTCTGAGATGGTTCTTGTTAATTCTATATCATATCCGTCTTTAGTACCGTCTTTATCCATGCTTGTAAGCATTATTTCACCTGCGCCGAGTTTTTCCACTTTTTTTGCCCATTTTACCGCGTCTATTAGTTTCATCTGTCTGCCACCATGGGTTGAAATTGCCCATTTTAAATTTTTACTGGATAAATTAAGACAGACATCTTTTAGGAATTGATCATCAAACCATTTCTCCCCTGTGGCATTGGGCAATTCATTATAGACTCGCTTCGCGTCTATAGCGACTACAATACATTGGCTTCCAAATCTTTCGGCAGCCTTACTGACAAAATAAGGGTCCTTTACAGCACTCGTATTAATTGAGACTTTATCACATCCAGCATTAAGTAGATCTCTTATATCGTCAAGGGTCTTTATGCCTCCCCCAACAGTAAGAGGCATAAATACGTCTTCTGCTGTTTTCATAATGACATCCAGTATGATTTTTCTTTTTTCGTGAGATGCTGTAATATCAAGAAATATGAGTTCATCAGCTCCTTGCTCATCATAAAATCTCGCATTTTCCACAGGGTCTCCTGCATCTCGGAGGTTTAGAAAGCTGACACCCTTTACAACCCTTCCATCTTTAACATCAAGACATGGTATTATCCTTTTTGCAAGCATTTACGCTGTTATTTTAATTGCTTCCCTTAAATCTAAGGCACCTGAATAAATTGCCTTTCCGGTTATTACACCCCAGAGATTTTTAATGTCTGAAAGCTTTTTTATATCTTCTATTGACGAGATACCACCTGAAGCGATTACAGGTATTTTCACACTCGCTACCATTTCTTGTATGGCCTCAATATTGGGGCCTGAGAGCATACCATCTTTTGCTATATCTGTATAAACTATTCCTGCTACTCCGATAAGTTCTAACCTTTTTGCAAGCTCTTTTGCATCAAGTGATGTTACTTCTTCCCATCCTTTGATAGCTACCTTGCCATCTTTTGCATCTATACCGACTAATACTTTACCAGGGTTTTGCTTGCAGCACTCTATTAAAAATTCAGGATCTTCTATAGCTGAAGTACCTATTATAATTCTGTTAATCCCAACAGAGAAAAGTTTTATTACCGTCCCACTTTTTCTAATTCCACCACCGACCTGTATAGGTATATTTACTGACTTTCTAATCCTAATTATCACATCAAAATTTTTTTGACTTCCTGTAAATGCACCATCGAGGTCGACTACATGTAAAAGTTTCGCTCCATAAGACTCCCAAATGCGTGCGGTATGTGCTGGGTTTTCAGAATATATTGTTATGGCATCTTTCTTGCCCTGCAAAAGTCTTACACACTTGCCATCTTTTAAATCTATTGCAGGAATAACGAGCATAAATTAATATAACATACAAGAAAGGAGTAATAAATGAAATTATCTAAAGAATGTTCGACAAGGAACAACAGTCAAAGTCAAATGGAGATAGAGATGATGTTTTGCATAAATAGGAAGAAGGGTTGTTTTAACAGTTTATTATTCATAGTGTTTATCTTTTTATGCGCGATGATTTTAAATATTTTCACAGGGGCTCGGCGAGTAGCTTCATTTAATATACCCGAAAGATTTATATACGATTTAAGATGGATGGGGATTAATGCTGGCACAGCTTCACTTGAAATAGTAGATAACGATAAAAATCTTAAAATTATATCAACGGCACGTTCGGCAAATTGGATATCGCTCTTTTATACTGTAGAAGACAGAATAGAAAGCAGTCTTTGTAAAAATTTTAATTTTTCATCTATTGGCCAACCTTCAACTTATAGAGTCAAAATAAGGGAAGGAAAACACAGGAGAGATAAAGAAATTATTTTTAATCACGAGAATAATAAGGCGAAATATATTGACTATCTCAATAACAAGAGGAAGGAATATGACATCCCAACGTTTATTTTTGATCCACTATCGAGTTTTTATTATATCAGAACTCTTGATCTAAATGTGGGTGAATCTGTTTTCGTTACAATCTTCGATAGTAAAAAAATATGGAATGTTGAGGTGCAGGTTTTAAGAAAAGAAAAAATAATCCTTCCGGTAGGTACATTCAATACTATTGTTATTAAACCCTTATTGAGATCAGAAGGAATTTTCTCTCGTAAAGGTGATATCTACATTTGGCTTACAGATGATATCAAACGTATACCTGTAAAGTTACAAACAGAAGTTGCAGTTGGGCATGTAACAGCAATACTCACAGATGGTAGCTATTGAAATTTTTATAAGAATTTTTCCTGATACTTTTTAATATCTTTGCAATTGGTTATACTATGAAAAAATATGTCTACCGTTAAAAAGATAATTTCACTAACAAAGCCATATTGGCCAAGAATTTTTGCAGGTGTACTCTTAAGCCTTATGGTTTCTGGGATATCCGCGGCAATAGCATGGAGCATTAAACCTGCACTTGATGAAATCCTTGTTGGGAAAAAATATGAATACCTTAAATTTTTTCCTTTAGGCGTTTTTCTCCTTTTTTTAGTAAAAGGTCTTTTAGGGTTCGGGCAGGCATATCTTATGAGGTCAGCAGGGCTGAAGTTAGTTAGAGAAACCAGAAATAGACTGTATAATCATATGTTATATCTTCCTGTAAGTTATTTTAACAGAGAGTCTTCGGGGATAATTATTTCCAGAGTTATGAGTGATGTCGAAGCTCTTAATGCTTTGATTTCCGACGTCTTAAAGACTTTTATTGTTGAAATACCCACTGTAATTTTTCTTGTAGGAATCGCTTTATACAGAAAGTGGGATTTAACGCTTATGAGCCTTATTCTTTTACCACTCATAGCTTATAGTACAAGAAGGATAGGCAAAGGGGTTAAGAGAAAGAGAAAAGAAGCACAGAGAAAATTATCGTTTTTAACCCATAAAATTAACGAAAGTATCTTGGGTGCAAGAATAATCAAGATTTTTAATCGCGAGGAAATGATGGGAAAAAGTTTCAAAAATGAAAATCAGAGATATTATAGAGAAAGACTAAGAGTTATAAGGCTTAAAGAGTTTACTAAACTAATTATAGAGGTTGTTACTGGATTAGGAATAGCTTTAGTTTTATGGTATGGAGGGAATTTGGTAGTCAAAGGAATTATTACGACAGGAGATTTTGCCTCCATTCTTGTAGCAATTTATATGGTATTTTCTCCTGTAAAGAAGATTGGAGAAGCTTACAGTGTTTTACAAGAAACGAAGGCATCTATTGAAAGAATAGATAAATTGCTTGAGGTAGAACATGAGGAGGGAGGACAAATAAAAATTGATGACTTCAAAGAATCTTTAAAATTCGAGAATGTATCGTTTTCTTTTAAAGGAAATAAACTTCCTGTATTGAGAGATGTAAACTTAGAAATAAAACGTGGAGAAGTAGTCGCTATTGTGGGCAGAAGCGGAGTTGGGAAAACAACGCTGGTGGATTTAATACCAAAATTTTATCTTCCAACAAGTGGAAGATTGACTATCGATGGTATTGACGTAAATGCAATAGAAACTCATTCTCTCAGGGAACTTATAGGGATAGTAAGTCAAGATATCATACTTTTTAATGACACTGTTAAAGTAAACATCGCATTTGGCAACCCTGAAGTTTCAGAGAAAGATATTATCGAAGCGGCTAAAATGGCATATGCCCATGACTTTATTCAAGAATTGCCAGAGAAATATGACACAATTATAGGTGAAAGGGGTTTAAAATTATCAGGTGGACAACGTCAAAGAATAGCAATAGCAAGAGCTATACTTAAAAATCCACCAATTTTGATTCTTGATGAAGCAACCTCTTCTCTTGATTCCGTTTCGGAATCTTTTGTACAGAAGGCACTTGAGAAATTAATGATAGGGAGAACAACTATCGTGATTGCACATAGACTTTCCACAATTAAGAATGCAGATAGAATCCTTGTTATTGAAAGAGGAAGAATAGTAGATATGGGAAAACACGAGGAGCTTATTGAAAAAAATTCAACATATCGAGAGCTTTACAATGCATTTCTTTGAGAGACGATTACCTTAGTGAGAGACCTTTTTACTGAGTAATGTTACCAGTTTCAGTTGTCATAATTACAAAAAATGAAGAAAGAAATATACGCGGAGCTCTCAAAAGCATCAAAAATGTTTCTGAAATTATAATCATTGACGCATTCAGTACAGATAAAACAGTCGACATTTGTAGGGAGTATACTGAAAAGATTTATCAAATGGAATGGTTAGGCTATGCGAGGCAGAAACAGAAAGCAATTGAGATTGCGGAATCTTCATGGGTTTTTATGCTGGATGCTGATGAGCGATTTACGGATTCTTTATGGATGGAAATAGAAGAAGTTTTGAAAAATGATACGTCATATAATGGTTATTTTGTGCCAAGAAAAAACTTTTTTCTTGGGAAATGGATACGACATGGAGGATGGTGGCCCGATTACACATTAAGGTTCTTTTTAAAAGAACACGCGAAAGTCAAAGATAGAGAAGTTCATGAGAAGGTTGAAGTAAAAGGAAGAAAAGGGTACCTAAAGAATTATCTTGAACATTATACATATGATACGATCGGAGATTTCCTTAAGAAGAGTGACATATATTCTTCACTTTCAGCTAAAGAATTGAAGAAAAATATGAAAAAAGCATCTATCATTAAATTATGTTTGAAACCACCTGCAACCTTTTTTAAAATGTTTTTTTTGCGATTGGGCTTTCTTGACGGTGTCCACGGATTTATACTTGCTTCACTTTATAGTTATTATACATTTCTAAAATATTTAAAACTTTGGGAAATGTCAGAATCCAGAGATTAACCCAAATAATGCAGACCAGGTTCAGTTATTCATATTCTTTTTCTTTTATAACCCACTCATACAGATTAAAAATCTTTTCAAGATGATTTTTGAAGGAAAAGTTTTCAGCGAGTATGCGCGCATTCAAACTCATTATTTCTCTTTTCTCAGGATTTTTAACGAAAAAGTTTATCTTTTCTGCCAGAGAATAAAAATCTTCAGGAGACTGTATGATATAACCATGAATACCATCTTTAATAATTTCCGCGGCCCCTGTTTGTTTGGTTGTAATAACCGGTAGTCCGCTTGCAAGTGCCTCGAGGTGAACATTGCCAAAGGGTTCATAAAGGGCTGGAAAAACAAAGATGTCAGCAGCAGCATAATATTTATATATTTCCCTCTGAGGTCCACAAAATAAAATTTGGTGGTTAATGTTAAATTTTTTTGATTTTACTTTTTGACCTTTACCAACTACTAAGAGAGTTACAGGCTGCATGACTAAATCTAAGGCTTCCAACAAATAATTTAATCCTTTCCTTTCAAACCCTGAGCCTACGAATAATATTACAAATTTATTTTCAGGTATTAAATATTTATTTCTGATTTCTTTGCTGTAAATTGTTTTGTTTGCAGGATTAAATTTTTTGAGATCTACCGCATTATATATTACCTCAATATCTTCTTCGCGAACGTTGTAATTGTAAAGGATATTTTTCTTCACAAACTCTGAAATAGCTATTATTTTTTTAAACCTGCGCTCATTGAATATTTTTCTCTCCAAAAATAATATCAACCAGTGATAAGGATTGAGAAAAATAGAAAGCTTCCCCAAAATATTTTTCATCTTACATCTTTGTTTGAGCCATTCGATATGACATCCGTCTCCAGCCCTGTAAATATCCTGAAAAAGGGTCTTATCATGACTCTGGATAATATCGTAAAATGTCCTCTTTTTTCTTAATAAAATCAGGGAAAAACAAGCAAAAGTAAGGTCTCTTAAAAAAGAGTTAAAACTAATAGAGGGTATTTTATGAAAATAAACGTTTTTTAAATTTTCGAAGATTTCCCATTTTATTGCATAAATGTGGACCTCGTGGCCTTTTTCTGAAAGGGCTTTTATAAAGTTATTCGAAAAACTTTCTGAACCACCGTGAAAAATATATTTTTTTCGGATAATGGCTATCTTCATTGATTAGATTGTCCAATGTTTTCTAATTTTTCTTCGGATTTTATTTATGAACTTTCGTCTTACAACATCTTGAAAATTTAAAAGCAACTTTTCTGTAGTCGTAATTTCTCGAGCTTTTAAACCATGGTGTAGTGAATAACCGAGTTTTAAAAGTGTATCGCCAGCTATGCTTTCGAAGATTTCAATCTGTCTTGATGTTAGCTTTTCCTGCCAAATATTTATCCTGCTTTTATCGGGAGGTTTGCCGATTAAGGAATGTTGTCCTGCAGTATATAAGGGAACATTAAAGCCATTTCCCATTACCATTTGATTTTGATAACTGATATTCAAGAAGGTGCAGATACCTTCGAGTGTTTCTTGGGGAGTTTCGACCAATTTTTCAAAACGGATTCTAATGATATGTCCTTTTTTAATGTAATTTTCTGCTTCAATTCCGTACTTCAATCTATTGAGCCAAAAATGGGCAGCTTTATCTATTGTGTTAGGGCCCCAATCTAAAGGTATTAAAGAAGAAGCGACTGCTCTTCCGTCTCTCACAATATGTATAAATTTTGACTCAGGAAACAAGTCTATTAGTGTTGAGGAAAATTTTATGTTATTAGGGGTATGATCAATCCAGATTTTGGGGTTAGGTTTACCGACTTTTTCTCCATAAAGCTTTACAATAAAATTTATTAATTCTTGATATGAAATAATTTTTTCTTTTGGGTAAGAATTAATTGTGATGCCCCAAATTTTAAAACGCCAGTGATTCTTTATTAAATATAGTGCATATTCAATATCTGTAATTGATTTTTTATTATTTTTCAGCTTTAAAAATACATCTGTTTTAAATTGTGATTCGGGTGTGCATAAACATTCACTATGAGCACCGAGCATAGAGCCCAAGAGCGTCGTTCCGCTTCTTCCACATCCACCGATAAAAACCGCTAACATATTTTATTATTTTTTACTGGTAAGAAAATATTTTTTGCAGCAACAGAAATACCTAAAATGATCGATAATTCTAAAAAGCCTACGAGTTCGAGCATTGAATGAACTAAGTAATTTCCTACCAAAACAGACAATATACTGATGAACATAAGTGAAGCAAACACGTTTGCTTCTTTTATATTTGCATTTTTCCAGCAAAATATTATGCTGTATAACAACAAACCAAGATATGATATTAGACCTATTATACCTTGAGTAAATGCTATCATGAAAAATGTGTTATGCATTCCTTTTAAAGGTGGATTATAATCCGTAGGAGTGTATGGCTCCTCTCTTCTAACCATCTTTGGTCCAAATCCCCATCCGAGCAAGGGTCTTTCTTTAAAAGATTCAAAAGCAGTGGTCCAAACATTAAATCTTTCCTTAAAACTTTCTACGGTAGTTAGTCTTTCTCTTAAAGTTGGAGAAATAATAAAAATAAATGCAACGGTTATAACAAATATAAATATTAAATAAAACAATGCATTTTGGAGTTTTTTATTCTTCTTTTTAAAAAGAAATAAAGTCCAGATAAAAGCAATTGAAATAAAAGCAGCATATCCACCCCTGGAAGTACTTAAAACTAATCCCAAAACTGAAAGGATTATAACTCCCATTGTTAAAAGCCTATAAATTTTATGCTTTGAATATAAAAAGAGAACAAAGATAAAGGGAATTAGAAGATTTAAATAGCGTGCAAATTTGTTGTGCCAGAGATGCAAAAAATAAACATCAGGTTTTAATACGGGTATATCTTTAAAAAGGTAACTATAAAAACCTACAAATGTCATTATTGATGCAGAGATAGTAAACGCTAATGCAAGCTTTTTTAAACTATCTTCAGAATTAAATTTTGTTGACAGAATTGGGAAAATTACCACACCTTTTATGAAAACTTCTCTCATAGCATTTAATGAAAAAATTGGATCGATAGAATTAATGACCGACAATATAGATACAAATACATAGATAAAAAATAGCTTCGAAGTTGGATTTCTTAGGAATTGTTTAATGTCGGATTTTTTAAGTGTAAAGAGCCATAAAGTAAAGCTTCCATAAAGTAAAATATTTTTTATTCCTTCACCCTTTGTAAAAAACATAAGTGTGACATAGGCACAGATGCCATATATAATTGCTAAATCTAAGAAATTTGATATCTTATTAATTTTTAAATCGGTATCCATAGTCTATTGAATTTACCTGCATACTAAAATTATTGGCCTTAAAACTATTCTAAAGCAATTTTATATTTATTTTATTTTGGTAAGGATTATAACATTAGACTAACCCATTTATATGAAAATAATTTACAGAGAAAGATACATGCTATATAAAAAGTTGGGCATATTGTCCGAAATAGTAGCAAAATTCCTTTGGTATAATAATATAGGTTTATTAAAACAATTATATTACGACCATTCAATTTGCTTTAAATGTCATTCATATGAGTAGATAATAATGAATAATATTTATTTTACTGTTCCAGAGAAGAAAATGAATTTTTTAAAGATTATATACATTGGGTGATACATCTTGGAGATTCAAAATAATTTTATAATATTATATTATTATATATTAATAAAATATAAACTATTAAAATGAACGGGGAGGTTTAAAATGGCTTATGTTGCAAAAGATTATTCAGGGCTTATCGGAATGGAAGGATTTAGTGAGGGTCTTTTAAAAAATCACTTTACCCTTTATCAGGGGTACGTGACCAATGCTAATAAAGTTATTGATGCGATCGAACTTCTACTGAAAGAAGGAAAGTCAGGGAATCCTGAATTCGCAGAACTTAAAAGGAGACTTGGCTGGGAGTTTAACGGAATGAGATTACACGAATACTATTTTGAGAATCTCGGTGGTAAATCTGGATTGGATAAAGATAGCAGGCTTCTCAAGAAGATCAGCGAAGATTTTGGAAGTTATGAGATGTGGGAAAAAGATTTTAAAGCAACAGGGGCTATGAGGGGTATTGGATGGGTTATTCTTTACCAGGATATTTCAAATGGCAAACTAATTAATTTCTGGATAAACGAACATGATGTTGCGCATCCAGCAGGATGTAATCCGATATTGGTAATGGATGTTTTTGAGCATGCATTTATGATTGATTACGGCTTGAAGAAGGCCGATTATATTACCGCCTTTTTTAAAAATATTAATTGGGCAATTGTAGAGTCAAGACTTAAATAAAAATTGTTACGTAAAATTATTCTTGCACATATGGGAAAACATTTATGCACATATTGTTAGGCAAGTGTTTTTTATTGCGCCATCCCTGCGAAAGCTTGTCGCTGCATGTCTCAAGCAAGAATCCAGTGTCTTCACAAATCGTATAAATCATTCCATTCAGGATTATTCTTCTCCATAAGTCTTAATTTCCACTACTGCTTCCATGCCCTGTTCCCTCCCATAGCGAAAATGACGAAACTAATGGATTACTTTTCCATCAAAGAAATAAATGATCTGCTTAATATGTGCAATAATGACTCTTTCAAATAGTGCATAAATGATATTTCCATAATATTAAAATAATTTACACTTAATGCAGATATTGTGAAAAATTTATTCTTAAATTCCCTATTTTACATTTTATTATTATTTATGCTAATTTTTAGAGTTTGTTGTTGGACGTATTTTTATTAACCTGAATAATGCAGATAATGCTAAAAAGAGACTCGTTTTACGTGCTGTTGTCGGTATCCGTAAAAATTATGTTTTTAAATTAATAACGAAGAATCAGTAGCTAAGGAATCGAAAAATAAATTTTTGCAACATCTGCATCATTTTAATTGCATTTTTTGAGTTGAGACTATTAAGTGGGGGGTTAAACGTATGATAAAAAAAATTGTGATTGCTTATTCAGGGGGGCTTGATACATCAGTAGCGATAAAATGGTTGAAGGAAAAATATAAGGCAGAAATAATTGCTTTTTGTGCAGATATAGGACAAAAAGAAAATATGGCAAAAATAAGAGAAAAGGCTCTAAAGACGGGTGCCTCAAAGGTTTATATAGAAGATTTAAAAGAAGAATTTGTGAGGGATTATGTTTTTCCCATGCTTAGGGCAAATGCCGTTTATGAAGGTTTTTATCTGCTTGGCACCTCAATAGCGAGACCTCTTATCGCAAAAAAGCAGATTGAGATTGCAAAACAAGAAAAAGCAGAGGCCGTTGCTCATGGCGCTACAGGGAAAGGGAATGATCAGGTCAGATTCGAGCTGACATATTATGCTTTAGATCCAGATATAAAGGTCATTGCTCCCTGGAGAGAGTGGCCTTTTAAATCAAGAACTGAATTAATCGAATATGCCAATAAGCACGGAATTTCTGTCACAGCCTCAAAAGAAAAACCCTATAGTATTGATAGGAATCTATTTCATATAAGCTACGAAGGAGGCATTCTCGAAGACCCTTGGCTTGAACCACCTCAAGATATGTATACGATGACTGTTCCACCTGAAAAAGCACCAAATAAGGCTTCGTATGTCGAAGTATCTTATAAAAATGGTAACCCTATAGGAATTAACAATAAAAAGTTTTCACCTGCAAAGTTGCTTGAGAGATTAAATTTTTTGGCTGGACAACATGGTATAGGAAGGATTGATATAGTGGAAAACAGATATGTAGGGATCAAATCAAGAGGTGTCTATGAAACACCTGGTGGAACCTTACTGCATATAGCACATAGGGCTATAGAATCAATAGTACTTGATAGAGAGGTAATGCATTTAAAAGAATCATTAATAACTCGCTATTCTGAACTTGTTTATTATGGTTATTGGTTTTCTCCTGAAAGAATCGCGATGCAAAATCTTATTGACTATACACAGAAAGAAGTAACAGGAACTGTAAGGATAAAACTGTATAAGGGGAATTGTTATGTCGTGGGGAGAAAATCACCAAATTCATTGTATAAACCTGAGCTTGCTACCTTTGAAAGCGATAAGATTTATAACCAAAAAGACGCAGAAGGTTTTATAAAACTCAATGCTCTTAGGTTGAAATTGGGAAAACTTTTATGAAAATCAAGCTTTTGATTAATATTTAATTTGAATAAATATATGTCAAATATTAAATACTGGCTTGCGTTATCAATGTTAAAGGATATTGGTCCAAAAAGGGCAAAAAAATTGCTTTCAAAATTTGGTTCACCTCAAAAAGTTTTCGAATCTGACTATAACGATCTTGTTAAAACAAGGGGTTTTGTTAAAAATTTAGCCGAAAATATAAAAAATTTTTCATCATGGGATCTCATAGAGAAACATATTGACATCTTAAATAATAACGGTATTAAACTCATCACTTACGAAGATAGTTCGTATCCCGAGTTGTTAAGAGAAGTTGAAGATAGCCCTATATTGATTTATGTTAAGGGTAATATTCTACCCCAAGATAGATATGCGATAGCGATTGTGGGGTCAAGGAAACCAACACATTATGGTATATCGGTTGCTGAAAATATATCTGAAGAACTCGCATCGATGGGATTTACTATAGTGAGCGGATTGGCAAGGGGCATTGATTCTTTATCACATAAAGCTGCCCTCAAAGTGGGAGGGAGAACCGTTGCCGTCCTCGGTTCAGGGCTTGACATCACCTATCCTCCTGAAAATAAAATGTTAATTGAAAAAATTATTAATTCAGGGTACGTCCTAAGTGAATTCCCACTGGGAACTCCTCCTGATAGGGAAAATTTTCCAAAGAGGAATAGAATAATCAGTGGCCTTTGTCTTGGTGTCCTTGTTATAGAAGCTACATCTGACAGCGGGTCACTTATAACAGCCTCCTATGCACTTGATCAAAATAGAGAGGTATTTGCTATTCCGGGGAATATAACATCCCCAAATTCTTCCGGAACAAATGAACTTATTAAAAAGGGGGCTATACTAACGAGAAATGCAGATGATATTATTAAAGAGCTTGCACCTGTTTTGAAAGGATTTATAAAGTCCAATAATAAAACAAAAGTTAAAATTACTGGAGACGAAATGGAATTGTGTAAGTATCTTTCAGGTGAACCGAAACAAATCGACACTATTTCCCGTGAAAGCGGATTACCTGCATCAAAGTTAATGGGTATTCTGCTGAATCTCGAACTCAAGGGAGTTGTAAAACAAATACCAGGAAAGAGGTTTTATTTATCATGAACTCACTTGTAATAGTAGAATCGCCTGCAAAGGCCCGCACCATTCATAAAATCTTAGGAAAAGATTTTTCAGTAAAGGCATCAATTGGTCATATAAAGGATCTTCCTGAAAAGGATTTTGGTGTAGATATAGATAATAATTTCAAACCGCATTATGTTGTAATCCCTGGTAAAGAAAAAATAATAAAGGAATTAAAAAAAGCCTCTAAAGAAGCCGATAAAATTTTCCTCGCCCCAGATCCTGATAGGGAAGGTGAAGCAATAGCTTGGCATATCGCTACAGAATTATCAGACAAAAAATCTAAAAATCTGAATGAAAAGATATACAGGATTATTTTTAATGAAATTACCGAAAAGGCAGTTCGAGAAGCAATAAAAAATCCACAAAAGATTGATATGAAAAAAGTCGAGGCACAGCAAGCCAGAAGAGTCCTTGACAGGATAGTGGGATACAAGCTAAGTCCGTTACTTTGGAAAAAAGTTCGCAAGGGATTAAGTGCGGGAAGGGTACAATCAGTTGCTGTTAAACTTATTGTTGATAGAGAACGTGAAATATCAGAATTCAAATCTCAAGAATACTGGAGCATTCTTGCTGAATTTAAAGGCTCTAATCCTCCACAATTTACAGCAAGGCTTTACAGAATCAACGAAGAGACCGAGATAGAAAATAAATTTCTGATCCCTCATGAAGAAAAAGCCAATGAAATACTTGCTGATTTACAAGATAATAAAGAGTTTTTTCTATACAAGATAGAACGTAAACAAAGGAAAAGGATGCCTTCGCCGCCTTTCATTACAAGTACACTCCAGCAAGAGGCAGCAAGAAAACTGAAATTCCCTGCGAAAAAGACAATGATTATAGCTCAACAACTTTATGAAGGCATAGAACTTGGAGAAGAAGGCTCTGTAGGCCTTATCACTTATATGAGGACTGATTCTCATAGAGTATCTACAGAAGCACAGAAATGGGCTCGTGACTTAATCCAAAAGATGTTTGGGAAAGACTATTTGCCTGAAAAACCCCCTATCTACAAAAGTAAGGCCACTGCTCAAGAAGCACATGAGGCAATTAGACCAACTTATCCTGAAAAAACTCCTGAAGGGATAAAACCTTTTCTATCAAAGGATCAGTATTCATTATATAAATTAATATGGAATCGCTTTATAGCAAGTCAAATGTCTCCAGCTCAGCTTGAACAGACAACTTTTATTATACTAAGTCGTGGAAAGTTAAGTGGTAGCTCAGAGAAAAAATATGAATTTAGAGCATCAGGAACAGTGGTTCGATTCGAAGGATTCATGGCTCTATATACAGAGGGAAAAGATGAGACTGAAGATAACAATGGTATGAAACTGCCGATTCTTAAACAAGGAGAAAAATTAAAATTGATCAACTTACTCCCGAAACAACATTTTACTCAACCCCCACCCCGCTATACAGAAGCTACGCTTGTAAAGGCACTCGAAGAAAAAGGTATTGGCAGACCAAGTACTTATGCAACAATTCTTTCGACAATTCAAGATAGAAAATATGTTCAAAAAATAGATGGCAAATTTGTTCCCACCGAGCTCGGCGTCGTAGTTAATGACTTTCTCGTTCAAAAATTCCCAGAGCTAATCGACGTTAATTTTACCGCAAAAATGGAAGAGGAGCTCGATCACATCGAGGAAGGGAAAAGGAAATGGGACAAGGTAGTGAAAAACTTTTATGTCCCCTTCAGCACCGATTTAGCAAGGGCAGAAGAGTCTAAAGGAAAGATTAAGCCCAAAGATATTCCCACAGATGCCATTTGCGAAAAATGCAACTCGCCCATGGTGATAAGATGGGGCAGACACGGAAGATTTCTTGCTTGTTCCGCTTTTCCCAAATGTAAAAATACCAAGCCATTGGAAAATGATCAATCAAATGCAAAACAAACTATAGACAATAATAACCAAATAAATGAAATTTGTGAAAAATGTGGAGCCCCGATGGTAGTAAAATCGGGACGATATGGAAAATTCATCGCATGTTCACAATATCCAAAATGTACAAATACCAAACCACTTTCAACAGGGATAAAATGCCCTTTAGATGATGGTGAAATAATAGAAAGGCAGTCGAAAAAGGGTAGGGTCTTCTGGAGTTGTAGTAATTTCCCTGAATGCAAATTTGCAATATGGTATAAGCCTGTCCAGAAAAAATGCCCTAACTGTAATGCGAATTTCCTTCTTGAAAAAAAGGACAAGGCAGGACGGGTAATCTATTTTTGTCATAAAAGAGAGTGTGGATATAAAGAGATTGTAAAACTACATGAAGAGGAAAATGCTACTATTCATGCATGATATAAAGATAAAATCCTAACACATATTTTTTAAAGATGAATTGTGAAATTAAAAAATTCTCTATATCATGAAACCTATCATCATTGGAATTGGAGGCGCTCACAGTGGTGTTGGTAAAACAACTTTTGCTTCATTAATTTTAAGAAATCTTAGAAAATGGGGTGCAATAAAATATACAAAAACTGACTTTTATTGCTCATTGACTGACGATCTTGAAATTCTATCTGAAGAAGGAAAGGATACCAAAAAACTACTTGATGCAGGTGCCGAAAAGGTTATCTGGATTCAATCACCTCCCTCTGAACTTCCTGAAATCGTTCAAATAGCATTAAGCATGTTAGCATATCTAAATGGAATTGTTATCGAAGGCAATAGTGTAATAGAAGTTATAAAGCCAGACTTTGTTATTTTTATTTCAGGAGATAACAGAGAATTCAAAAAAAGTGCAGAAAATGTCCTCAAGATGGCAGATGTGATTGTATATGATGAAGAATTACCTTCTTGCATCCCTAAAACGGCAAAAATATTTAAAAGGGAAGAAAAGGATAAATGTTTGAATTTTATCTATGATTTTTTAGATAAATTCCAGTTGTTTAAAAATTTATAAGTTAAATTATTTTTTATTTGTTATTTAGGTAAAATATTTATAAATTCGTATGAAACTTGAGTGGGGAAATTTCTCTTTAGACTTTTCTAAAAGAACATATATTATGGGTATTCTTAATGTTACACCAGATTCCTTTTCTGACGGAGGTCTCTATTTTAAAAAGGATAAAGCTATTAAACGAGCACTTCAGATGGTGAATGAAGGTGCTGATATAATCGATATCGGTGGTGAATCTACAAGACCTGGCGCTGATCCTATTAGTATCGAAGAAGAGCTAAAACGCATACTACCCATAATTGAAGTTCTTGCAAAAAAGATTGATATCCCCATATCCATTGATACTTACAAGTCTGAAGTTGCTGAAAAAGCCATCGAGGCAGGCGCTTCAATAGTAAACGATATTAGTGGCTTAAGATTCGACAAAAAGATGCCTGAAATCATCTCTAAATATAAAGTCCCCGTTGTTATAATGCACATTAAAGGAAAACCTAAAGATATGCAACTAAATCCCATTTATAAGTCACTCATAAAAGAAATATTACTTTACTTGAGGCGTGGGATAAAAAGAGCTATAAAAGCAGGCATCCCAGAAGATAAAATTATAATCGATCCAGGCATAGGTTTTGGCAAAACATTTGAGCACAATCTTGAGATAATAAATAAGCTTAAAAATTTTTCCTCTCTACGGAAACCAATACTCATAGGACCTTCAAGAAAAGCTTTCATAGGAAAAATCCTCGGAGACGCAATCCCTGAGGAAAGGCTTGAAGGTACTGCAGCAGTAGTGGCAATATCTGTAATGCACGGGGCTAATATTATTCGTGTCCATGATGTGAAAGAGATGGTCAAGGTAGTTAAAGTGGCAGATGCAATAAAGCGAATGAAGATACCTTCCTGATCATTTGTCCAAATATTGCTTTTACTAACTTCTTGTTCGCATTTTTTGGGTTAAGTCTTTATAAAATTTGAGTGTTTTGTCCGCTACACTCTTCCAACTATAATGTCTTATTACCCTTTCTCGTGCCTTTAAGCTCATCAGTTCTCTTTTTTCAGGAGATATCAATATCTCGTTAATTGCTTTTGCTATATCCTGAGCAAATTTTTCTGGATCTTTAGGTTCGGGATTATCTTTATTCACTGATTCGAATGGCACTAAAAATCCTGTTTCATTGTGGACAACAATTTCAGGAATCCCTCCTACTGCTGATGCAACGACAGGAGTTCCACAAGCCATAGCTTCCAAATTTATAATCCCAAAAGGCTCATAAATTGAGGGACAAATAAATACTTTGGCATGGCTATAAAGGACAATCAGATGTTCTTCGGGTATGAACTTATCTATCCAAAAAATTTTATATTTTTTTTCGGATTCCGTCTTTTGAATTTGCTTTTTTAAATCATTTCTGACATCTATTGTATCAGGATCTGCAGCAACTAATACAATCTGCACATCACGTAAAATGTATTTAATCGAATTCAAGAAGTGGAAAATTCCTTTCTGTCTTGTAATGCGTCCGACAAAAAGAATATATGGCTGATCGGGATCAATATTGTAACTTCTCAACAAATCCTTATTAAATGTAGGCTTATATTGATTAGTATCGATTCCATTCGGTATAGTTCTTATCTTATTATTTGGAATTTTGTATAAATTTCTAATAGAATTTTTCATAAATCTAGAAACAGCAATGATACCGTCGGCGTTTTCAAAAGCCGTTCTTTCTATCCACATACTCGCTCGATACATAGATCCCATTTGCTCTGTCTTCCATGGGCGTTGAGGTTCCAATGAATGAGCGGTTATAATAAGGGGGACATTAAAAATTTGTTTTATAAGACATCCAGCAAACATTGTATACCATGTATGACAATGAACAATATCTACGCTCGATACAGAACCCGTAATAAAAATATTTCTAAAAAGGGTATCAATCATTCTCCTGTGAGAAAGGTGTTGGTATGGAATGTCAAAATTTATATTAACGCCATGCACCTTTAAGTTCGCCTTTTGTTCTCTTTGCTCACCGAAACAGAATACATGAAGATTGTGCCCAGCATTTTCCAAAATCGAAAGCTCCCTTGTGAGATTCAGAACATGAACACCAGCCCCTCCATATATATGAGGCGGATATTCATTAGTTAAAATAACAATTTCCATTTACTTACCCTGGCTTCCCAAAATAAGCGTCCAATATGTTCTTAAATTTTCGCCTCTTGCATATGAAGCGCCTATTTCTTTAAGTCGAGGATTCATTATATTTTCACAATGCTTTTTGCTTTTAAGCCATCCCCTAACTGCCTCTTCATAAGATTTATATCCCTGACCAATGTTTTCAGCATACTCTGTCCATTTATAACCCACATCTAAAAGTCTTTCCCCGGTATCGCTTCCGTCAGAGCCTTTATGACTTAGAAAGCCATTCTCTGCCATATCTATTGAGTGTCTCAGAGATGCCTCTGCAAGTTTATTGTTCCATACAACAGGTTTAACGGTTCTATAATATTTATTTCCGCAAAAAATCCCTTTGCTACGTATCTTATTTATGGGCTCCAATATGTCTTCAACATTTGAATAACTCTTATAAACTCTTGAGGATGTGTAAATAAATTTCCCACATCCGTTTAAAAAAACAAAAATCAAAAATATCGCAATATAGTTCATAATACCTCTACATATCGAAATATTTTATACATAATAAGGTATCTATTCTAAAATTATTTTCTCGTGTTAGACAAATTTAATATTTCGTAGTTTAGAATTATTTAAACTATAGTATTATTTATATCTAAAACTTTTTTTATAAATATAATACAACTTCTTATGGATTGACAGAGTAACAATTTTTTATTACAAATACAAGTAAAAATAAATAGTTACAGATAGTTATCATGATTTTCATGGATAATTTTTAATGAACCTTCTTAAAAAGGCAAAATAATTGAAAAGAATATTGATCTTTTTTATTAATCTGAAAAATTTTTTTATGAAATCTTTAAATTGGAAGAAAAAGGTAGACGATATCTCTATAGATGAGAAGTTTATAGGCTACGAGGCTTTTACGTTTCGTGTAAGAGAACTTAACGAAAAAATTAATTGGCGGTAATAATTTTGAGAGCAGACAACAGTAATAACGACGAGCAAATAATATCAACCAGTAAAAGTAGAATTAAAAGGCTTATTGCAGTGTTATTAGAATCGCCATTTTATTTAACTCTGTCCCTTGAAGAAAGATATGGCCTGCTGAAAGGATTAATTGGGAGGTATCCTTATATCTTTAAATAAGTATACATAATTGAACAATGTGATGGTGGGCAGCGGTAAAGTTTAAATTATAAGATCATGGGGGGGAGGGCTACCGCTATAATATTTATAACGGTCGGTTGTTTTTAATCAAGATATTCAAATAAAGCTCTTTTAAGTGCTTTTTCTTGAAGTTTTCTTTTGCGCGAGGGTATTATTCTACATCTTAAAAGAGAATGAGGTATTGCCTTTCTTGAAGTCTTTTTAAATATCTTTAGCGTATCCTTTTTCATCTTATTCATAACTTTATTATAAAACAGTGCTCGGGATTAACTCAAAAATGCTTAGTCAATAAAATGCAGTTAGAATAATTCAGATGTTACAAAAAAATTTATCTTTCGATTCCTTAGTTTACAAAATATTTGTCTTCCT
>FWPV01002152.1_pt1 | contig 49724 bp, 48 predicted proteins | sample 2228371 | NCBI WGS metagenome assembly FWPV01 (sample SAMEA103939776, study PRJEB20133) | metagenome | reverse complement strand
GACCGGGCCGGCGGCTCCGTCCGCCTCCATGCGGCCGATGCCCTCCGGCCCGGCGAACCACACGCGGGCGGCGCCGGGCTCGAACGCGAGCGCTGTGTAGCGACCCTCAGAATACAACGTCTCCGGCGCGGCCCCCCGCAGGCGGTGGAGACCCTCGCCCGCCAGCCACAGGGCGTCGGCGGTCCGGAGCACATCGTTGAACTCCGCCGGGGGCACCGCCTCCAGCCGGCTGGAAAAGAGCTGGGCCGGCGCCTCGGCCGCCCCGGCGCCGGGATGGATAAAATTTGATCCAAGCGCCAATAAAAAGAATGGCAAAATTGCGGAAGACAGGGGCGGCGGAATCCGGTATAATCGGCGTCCTATGAAAACCATGACGCGCATCATCCTGCTCGTTGCAGCCACCTCCTTAGCTGCAGTGGGCCTCACAGCTCAAGCTGAAATCATCACCAAGAAGGTCGTCCCGGACCTGTCCCTGAAGGACTCCGGTTCGCTGCTGATGACCATCTATTGCTTGATTAGCCAAGGCGACCGCTGAGGCGTCGCCTTGCCGAACCAGAACTCGACAACCGACTCCAGAAAGGGCAACGACCATGACAACCCTGACCCAAGCCACACCGGTCCCGTTCACGTACGACCTGAGCGGGGCGCCCGAATGGTTCCTGAAGCGCGCGCGCTTTGCCAAGCGCTTCGTGCTGAACCTCTCACCGATCCGCTACGCGCTCGTGGCCGAGGCGGGCGGGCCGATTGCCAAACTGGAGTACGGCCGCGCGGAATGCCTCGGGCGCACGTGGCAGCTGAGCCGCGCCACGCTGCAGCCCGAGTACCAGCATCCGCTCAACCGCAAGCTCTGCCTGTTCCATCCGGCGGACGGCTCGGGGATGGGGCTGACGCGTCTCGAGGCCCGCGCCAAGGCCATTTCCGAAGCCCTGGAGCGCTGGGCCTTCCAGGAGACCAGCGCCGGTCCTGACGCTGTCCTGTACGGGTATCCGCACGCGCCGAGCACCAAAGGCATGGCGGCCTTCCCCGGGCTGTTCCCGGGGACGGCCCGCCGTGCCGCGGTGGCCGAGGCGTGGGAGTACTATTCCGTCGACGCCTGGTGGGCGGGCACGCTCCGCCACTGGATCATCAACCGCGACGACGCGACCATCGTGTTCATCGACCAGCCGGCCTTCCGCGGCCACATCGCGCTGGCGATCCGCCACCTCGGCCTCGAGTCCTACGTGGCGGCCTACGGTATCGGCTCGGGCGCTACGCCGGCGGAGGCGGAGCTGAAGGCGCAGCTGGAGGCGTTCCGCACCCAGTGCATCCTTGAGCACCGGGAATCGATTCCCGAGCCGTTGCGCCCGCATCCGGTGCTGCCGGCCGAACAGCGGCTGCTGGAGCTGGCCTCGCCGGAAGGATTCGCGCTGGTGCGGGAGCGGATGGCCGAGCAGCCGTGGCTGCCGGCGCTCACCCCAAGGGTGGTCTTCGACGGCCCGGTCAAGGGCCCGTGGGAGCAATACGCCCACGTGTGGCGCTACGCGCTGGAGCCGTTCCCGATCAGGTACCGTCAACGGCAGTTCGTGGCCTGACCAAGCGGGTCCCGATGCCCCCCACCGTCCATCATCCCCCCAAGGACCGGAACATGAGCACGCACGAAGGAGCCCTTTCGTTGCCATTCATCGCGAACCTGATCGGCAGCAGGGTTGTTGAGCGCGCGGCGGAGCATGGCCGGCAAGGGTCCGTCCTCATGAAAGAGAAAGCCATTTGCCTCGACGACGATCCCCTGTCGCTGCGCTTGGTCGAGCACCTGCTCAAGAGGCGCTACGAGGTGGTCTCGTGCGCGAACCTCGCGGCAGCCGTGCGCGCGGTGCGCGAGCACCGGGCCGATCTCTTTCTGTGCGACTATCACCTCGGGGACCGCATCACCGGGGCCCAGGCCTATCAGATTCTGCGGGACGAGCACGGCTTCAACCCGGCGCACAAGGTTCTGATCACCTCCTATCCGTCGCCGGAAATCGCGGCGGAGATCCGGGCGATGGGGTTCGACTGCATGTTTGCCAAGCCGCTGCGCCGCGAGTTCCAGGAATACTGCCTGAACCTGCGGTCGCGGCTCGGCGCGCTGGCCCCGTCCGTCTTGGGCTGCTGATTCAGCGGTCGAGCTCGCCGCGCGCCCATGCCTCGAGGAATGCCGCCAATTCCCCGAGGCGGGCGCTGCGGGCGTTGCGGACAAAGAAGCCGGAGCAGGCGACCGCCAGCAGCAGGCCGGCCTCCGGGGGCAGCTCCAGCATGAGGCCGAGGGCATACCCCGCGTTGAAGCGGTCGCCCGCGCCGGTGCTCTTGAGGGGGCGCGCGCACCAAGGGCCGCCGACGGCATGGGCGCCATCGGCCCGCGCGCAGGCGGCGTGCGCGAGGGCGTGAATCACCACCTGCTCGACGCCCAGCCGGTCGCGCAAGGCCCGGGCCTGGTCAAGGGTTGCGCCGGCATCCCCCGCGCCGGCCGTCGGCAGGGACAGCAGCCGGGCCAGTATGTTGGCCTCGTTCTGGTTGAGGCCGAGCACCGGGCGCGTGTGGGGGGCAAAGCCCGCCAGCGTTTGCAGCATGGCGCGGATGTCGGCCTCGCTGCGGCTGGAGGGGTCGACCAAATCGATCAGCAGCCACGGCCGGTGCCTCAGGCCGGGCAGCACCGTCTGCTGGAGCAGGCGCCAAACCGCGGTCATGTGCGGGTAAAGGCTCCAGTTGGTGAAGGCCAGCAGCCGCGCGCCGGCGCAGGCGCGGGCGAAGGCGCCGTCCGCGAGCAAGCGCCGCACCGCGCCCGGCTCGAATTCCCGCAGCTGGGCGACCGCGCTGAACATCAGCTTGCCGTCGGCGAACTCGAACGCAAGGGTGCGGCCCGGTTCGCGCCCCCAAGAATGCAGGGTGGCCGATTGGGCGTACCCGGCAAAGGCCGGGTGAATCGGCTGCCCCACGGTCGCGAAAGTCTCCACCCGGACGCCCAGGGCCGCCAGCCCGTCCCCCATGTTCACGGCACAGCCCCCCGGGTGCACGGCGGTCACGACTATCTCCCGCAGGCTGCTGTGGCCGGCCGCCTGCCGGATCAGATCGCCAAACTGTCCGATGTCCTCCACACGCGTGAACGTGTCCAGGTTGTGCCGCTCCCCGACCACGGTGATCATCTCGTCGACAAACCCGTCAAAGCCGGTCACCGCCGCCGAAGCCGCCACTTCCGCCGTACGCGCACGCAGGCATTCCGCCAGTTCCATCCGGTCCATGCTAAAAGGCGGTAAAGATTCGGCGGGGCTTGACAATCGTTTTGGTGCGGCCGGCGCCGTGCTGGCAGGATGCGCGCAGGAACGGGACACCGCCGCCATGCACCGCAAGCCACAGCGCAGCCGTCGGGGCTTCACCCTGGTCGAAATCATGATCGGGGTGACCATCATCGGGCTGCTTTCCTCCATGGCGGTGCCGACCTTCCAAAGCGTGCGGCGGGCCTCGAACGCCTCCGCACTGGCCAACAATTTCCGCACCTACGCGGCCGCGTTTGAAATTTACCTGATGGAAAACGGGGTGTGGCCGCAGGACGTCAACCGCGGCGTGGTCCCCCCCGGCATGGAAGGGGCCCTGCCCCGCTTCACCGAGCCCACCATTGTCGGCGGCAATTGGGATTGGGATTACCGGGTGTCCGGCATAACCGCCGGCGTCAGCCTCATCGGCTCCAACGCCGACCAGGACCTGCTGCGCCGGTTCGACCGGATTCTCGACGACGGCAACCTCGCCACCGGCCGGTTCCGGTTGAACGGCGCGCGCGCCATCCTGATCCTCGAGGAATAAAGGTTCTCCGCTCCGTTGAGCGGGTATGGCCGTGCATGCGGGGCCCACGGCGCGGCGGCGCCGCGCGCCTGTTGGACGGCGGGGCGTTGGGCGGCGCGGCGCGGCGGTTGGGGCGGCCAAGGCGCTCGATTAAATCCGCTAATTTAATCCTTGCGCCCGTTAAGTTGGGCTAATTAAAGGGTCGTCCCGGAGAATCGAAGGACCGGCCCATGAAAATTTATTACTACCTCTCGCTGATTCCGGAGTCGCTGATCGCGTCGATGCTGGACCCGGAGGAATTCGGCAACTACTACGCGGTTGGGTCGCACAAGCGCTCGCGGGGGCAGGCGATCTTCTTCGAGATCGACCCGGACCGGGCCGGGTCGGCGATCGACCGGGCGGACGCGGAGCGGCGCTGCGTGCCGCACGAGGACGGCAGCCCGCGCAAGTCGACCTACCTGAAGATTTACCGGGCGCTGGAGGGCGTGCCGGTGGGGGCGCTGGTGCGGCTGTACCTGACCACGGACGACGGGCGGACGCTGCGGCTGGAGCCGGCGCCGTACACGCCCGAGGAGGACCGCCCGCTGCACCTGTACCAGGAAATCTGCCCGGTGACGCCGCGGGTGGTCAGCAAGCTCAACCCGTACGATTTCTGCAGGCGGCTGACCGACCCGGGCCAGCCGATCAGCGTGCCGCGGATCGTGTTCGCCGAGATGAAGCTGGAGCAGCTGGCGCTGGACCCGGACGCGCGCCAGGTGGACAACCTGCCGTACCTGAACCTTGACCACCTGCGGGACTGCCTGCGCGAGCTGCGGCACACCTACGCGAAGCCGAACAAGACGGTGATCCGCTCGATGAAGCAGGACGTGCTGTTCCGCACCATCCGCGGGGGCTTCTACGTGGGCGACCAGCAGGACTTCCGGTTTTTCCCGATGCCCGGCAAGGACGAGCTGGAGACGGTCCACTACGCATGGTGGCGCTCGGCGCTGTCCGCCTACGGGGGCTGACGCCCGCCCGTGTCCCTCCACCCATTTGCAACATCCGCAATTCCGGCCATGGACACCTATCCGACCCTGTTCTGGATCACGCCGGCGGCCTCGCTGCTGGCGCTTGGATTCGCGTACGCCTTTTTCCGGCGCATGCTGGCGAGCCCCGAGGGGACCGAGACCATGCGCACGATCGCGCGCCACGTGCGCACGGGGGCGATGGCGTATTTGCGCCAGCAATACAAGGTGGTGGCGGTCTTCTTCGTGGTCATCTTCGCCCTGTTCGCGTACCTGGCCTACGGGCTGCAGCTGCAGAACAAGTGGGTGCCGTTCGCCTTCATCACGGGCGGCTTCTTCTCGGGGCTGGCCGGGTTCTTCGGCATGAAGACGGCGACGCACGCCTCGGCGCGGGTCGCCAACGCGGCGCGGGAGTCGCTGGACGGCGGGCTGCGGCTGGCGTTCCGCAGCGGCGCGGTGATGGGGCTGGTGGTGGTCGGCCTGGTGCTGCTGGACATCTCGGTCTGGTTCATGGTGCTCAACCGGTTCGTCCGCATGGACAGCCCGCAGGAGAAGCTGGCGGTGATCACCACCACGATGCTGACCTTCGGCATGGGGGCCTCGCTGCAGGCGCTGTTCGCGCGCGTGGGCGGGGGGATATTCACCAAGGCGGCCGACGTCGGCGCCGACCTGGTCGGCAAGGTCGAGGCGAGCATCCCGGAGGACGACCCGCGCAACGCGGCGACCATCGCCGACAATGTGGGCGACAACGTGGGCGACGTGGCCGGCATGGGGGCCGACCTGTACGAGAGCTATTGCGGCTCGATCCTTGCGACGGCGGCGCTGGGGGCGGCCGCCTACGCCCAGGCCGACCCGCAGCTGCAGTTCAAGGCGGTGGTCGCGCCGATGATCATCGCGGCCGTCGGCACGCTGCTGTCGATCGTCGGCGTGTTTCTGGTGCGCACGCGGCCGGGGGCGCGCCAGCGCCAGCTCATGGGCGCGCTGAACCGGGCCATCAACGCCAGCTCGGTCCTGATTGTGGCGGCCTCGTTCCTCGTGCTGCGGGCCCTCGACATTCCCAACTGGACGGGCATCTGGGGGGCGATCGTCACCGGCCTGGTGACCGGCATCGTGATCGGCAAGTCCACCGAATACTACACCAGCCATGAGTTCCGGCCGACGCGGTCGATCGCCGAGTCGGGCAAGACCGGTCCGGCCACGGTGATCATCGCCGGCATGGGGGTGGGCTTCATCTCGACCGTGATCCCGGTGCTGGCCGTGGTGGCCGGCACCACCCTCGCCTTTTGCTTCGCCTCCGGCAGCTGGCAGTTCGCCACCGGCTCGATCGGCCACGGCCTGTACGGCATCGGCATCGCCGCGGTCGGCATGCTCTCGACCCTCGGGCTGACGCTGGCCACCGACGCCTACGGCCCGATCGCCGACAACGCCGGCGGCAACGCGGAGATGAGCGGCCTCGGGCCGGAGGTGCGCGCCCGCACGGACGCGCTGGACGCGCTGGGCAACACCACCGCCGCCACCGGCAAGGGGTTTGCGATCGGCTCGGCCGCCCTGACCGCGCTGGCGCTGCTGGCCTCCTACATCGAGGAGCTCAAGATCGGGCTGATCCACCTGCTGGAGCGCGGCGGCGCCTTTACGTTTCCCAACGGCGTCGCGTTGACCGGCATCCCGATGGTGCGCGAGCTCGACCTGATGGCGTTCATGAACCATTTCGAGGTCACCCTGATGAACCCGAAGGTGCTGATCGGCATCTTCATCGGGGCGATGATGGCGTTCCTGTTCTGCGGCCTGACGATGAACGCGGTCGGGCGCGCGGCGCAGAAGATGGTCGAGGAGGTGCGCCGCCAGTTCCGCGAGATCGAGGGGATTCTCACCGGCAAGGCCGAGCCCGACTATGCGCGCTGCGTGGAAATCTCGACCATGGGCGCGCAGCGCGAGATGGTGCTGCCCTCGGCGATCGCGGTGCTGGTGCCGATCGCGGTGGGGCTGGTGTTCGGCGTGCCGGGCGTGTTCGGGCTGCTGTCAGGCGGTCTGGCCACCGGGTTCGTGCTGGCGGTGTTCATGGCCAACTCGGGCGGCGCATGGGACAACGCCAAGAAGTACGTCGAGGAGGGCCATCATGGCGGCAAGGGCAGCGACCCGCACAAGGCCACCGTGATCGGCGACACCGTCGGCGACCCGTTCAAGGACACCTCCGGCCCGTCGCTCAACATCCTCATCAAGCTGATGAGCATGGTCTCGATCGTGACCGCGGGCGTGAACGTCGCCTTCAGCCTGTTCTGATCCCTCCCTTGGCCCGACTGATCCAAACGCGCTCCCCGGTCGCGCCGGCGGGGGGCGCTGATCAGCCGACCACCATTCCAAGGGCGGCGGCGAAGTGCGGCAGGGAGTCGCGGGCGGCGGGGATGCAGCCGAGCAGGCGGTCGGCGTACTGGGCGAGCAGCGGGTGGGCGCGCGGGCCCGGGATGAGCGGGGCGTCCAGCCCCATGAGGGCGCGCCATTCGGCCTTGCGGGCCTGCCCGTAGCGGACGGCAAGGTCAACCTCGGCGCCGCCGAGGGCGTCGGCGATGAGGTTGGCCAGCTCGCCGGCCTCGCGGATGCCGATGTTCATGCTTTGCATGCCGATCGGGGCGGCGAGGTGGGCGGCGTCGCCGGCCAGCCACACCCGGCCGTTGCCGAAACGCTCGGCCAGACGCTTCTCGAAGCGGACGATCATGCGCCAGCGGAACTCGCCGATCATGCCGTCGAACCACGGGGCGCGCTGCTCGAGCATTTGGGCGAGCATTTCCTTCTCGAGGACGCGGTAGCCGTGCGCGCCGACCTGCATGAACAGGCGGTCCTTGTCGCGCGAATACTGCTCGGCGGCCGTCTCGGAGATTTCGAACCCCCAGCGGCAGTAGCCGCCCGGCAGGGGCCACAGGATGCTGGTGCCCTCGGGACCGAACACGATGCGCGCGCAGGGGCCGGCGTCGAAATCGGTCCGGAACTCGAACACGGCGAAGCTCTGGGTCGGGGCGACCTTGGGGAACTCGATGCCGAGCTTGCGGCGCACCATCGAGAGGTGGCCGTCGGCGCCGATGACGTATCCAGTCTTTCGCGACAGCTCCTTGTCGACCTGCCACTCGAGGCGCGCCATGGCATAGCCGCTCATGACCTCGGACAGGCGCTCGAGGTCGAGCTCGACGCCGTCGGCGGCATGGCGCAGGCCGGCGAGGCGGTGGCTCCAGTGGACGGGGACGCCGGCCTGCATGAGGGGTTCGAGCAGGGCGGTCTCGAGCTGGTCCTGGCCGACCACCAGCAGCCCCTCGGACTGGCCGGGGATGGCGGTCAGGTCGAGGTCGAAGCGGGGCCCGGAATGGTCGCAGAACTGCAGGGTGCGGACTTGGAGGGCGCGCAGGCGGGCGGGGTCGGCCCCCCATTGGCGCATGAGGGCCTGGGTGGCCGGGTGCAGCGCCAGCGCGTAGCTGTGCGTCCCGGAACGGTCGTCCCGCTCGACCACATCGACCGGCACGCCGCGCTGGCTCAGGGTCAGGGCGGCGGCCAAACCGACCGGTCCGGCGCCAACCACGACGACTGACGGGGGGACATTCCCTCTCATGCGGGCATGCTAAATCGGACCCCTGCCCCGTCAACGGATTATTTGGCGGGCGGCCGCCGGCCGGCTCTTGCCGCACCGCGCAGCCGCAAAAAGTGGCTCTTCGCCATTCCGAGTGGGTCCACAGGGTTGTGGCGCTGCAAACAGGCGCGGAGCGCCGCCGCGAGGATAGCCGTGGCCTTTCCCGACTCGCTTGCGCTCGTCCCACTCGAAACCGCGGAAAACCCAAAAAATGGGGTTCCATAAGAACCAAAAATTACCTTTGTCGGCGCTACGGCTTTGTGCGAGAGGGTATCCCGTTGCCATGCGCGAATCACCGATCCCCCATGATGTGGCGCTGACGCTGCCGGACTGGCTGGGCGAGTGGGCGCCGGCGCTGCGCCGGCGTTACCCCGGGGACGCCGACAAGATGCGCCTTGTGATCGGGCTGGCTGCCGCCAACGTGGCGGCGGGCACGGGCGGCCCCTTCGGGGCGGCGGTGTTCACGGCCGACAGCGGGCGGGTGGTGGCCGTCGGCGTCAACCGGGTGGTGCCCTTGCACAACTCGGCGGCGCACGCGGAAATGCTGGCCTTCATGCTGGCGCAGCAGCGGCTGGGCCGGCACCGGCTCGGGCGGGGGCGCCGGCGCTACGTGCTGGCCGCCAGCGCGCAACCGTGCGCGATGTGCTACGGGGCGGCGGCGTGGGCCGGGATTGACTGCCTGCTCATCGGGGCGCGGCGGTCGGATGTCGAGGCGCTGACCGCATTCGAGGAAGGCCCGCTGCCGCGTGACTGGGTGGCGGCCCTGCGGCGGCGCGGGATCGCCGTGCGGCGCGACATCCTGCGCGCCGAAGCCTGCGCCGTGCTGCGGGCCTACACGGCGGCCCGCGGCCCGGCATATTGAGCTCCTAGCGCGCAGGGCGCCCCCGTGAGGAAGGCCGCCGCCTTGACTGCCGCGCGTGAGGCGCGCTCAGTCCACCGCCGTGACCGAGATTTTTTTGGCGCCGGACATTTTGGCGCGGTCCATCACCTGGATCATGATGCCGGCGAGGGCGCCGCGCTCCACCTGCAGGATGATGGGCACGTCCGCCTTGGCGATGGCGTTGCGGACGATGGTCTCGACGCGGGTCAGGGTGACCACCCCGCCGTCGTAAAGCACCTGGTTGTTGGCGGTGACGCGCAGCATCACCGGCTCGTCACGCTTTTCCTGGAAGGTGTCGGGCGGCCGCGGGGTCGGCTTGTCCACATCGATCCCGACCTCCTCCACAAACACGGTGGTGACGATGAAGAAGATCAGGAGGATGAACACCATGTCAATCATCGGGGAGATGTTGATGCTGACGGACTCCTCGGCGCGGTGAATGCGTTGGCGGCTGCTCATGGCATCAGTGGATGCGGGACAGGATGGGGACGGTCGGACGGCCGGGTCAAGCATTGGATGGCCGGCCGGCCCAGAATGTTCGAACCAGGGCGAGGCCCTTCCGATTTGATTTATGGGGAATTGTGGTGGAAATAAGGGGATAAAGGATGCGCTTTACACCCGCCAAGCCCTCCCTGTACGGCCTGCCGCCGGAGTCCCTCGCCAGCCTGCTGGCGGAAGGGGGCCACCCGGCCTACCGCGCGCGCCAGCTCACCGACTGGCTGTACCGCAAGCGCGCGGCAAGCTTCGCGGAAATGACCAACCTGCCGCGGGGGCTGCAGGAATGGCTCGAGGCGCGCTACTGCGTCAGCCCCAACCGCGTGGTGCTGGTCAAGCGCGCCAGCGACGTCACCGAGAAGCTGCTGCTGGAAAACGAGGACCGCACGCTGGTCGAGGCGGTGCTGATCCGCTACCCGCAGCGCGGCGTGGGCAGCGAGACCTCGCGCAAGACGATCTGCGTCTCGTCGCAGGTGGGCTGCGCCTACGGGTGCAAGTTCTGCGCCTCCGGGCTGGCCGGGTGGAAGCGCGACCTCACCGCCGCCGAGATCGTCGCCCAGTTCCTGCACGTGGCCCGCCTCGAACAGGAGCGCCTGCGCGCGGCCGGCGACCCGGCGGCCGACGCCCCGGCCGTGCCGTTCGACAACATCGTGTTCATGGGCATGGGCGAGCCGCTCGCCAATTACGACAACGTGATGGCCGCGATCCGCACGCTCAACGCGCCATGGGGGCTGCATTTCGGCGCGCGGCGCATCACCGTCTCCACCTCGGGGCTGGTGCCGCAGATTCTCCGGCTGGCCGACGAGCCGGTCCCGTTCCGGCTGGCGATCAGCCTGCACGGGGCCACCAACGAGGTGCGCGAACGCATCATGCCCATCAACCGCCGCTACCCGCTCGAGCAACTGATCCCCGCCGCCGCCGCGTTCGCCGCCAAGCGCGGCCGCATGCTCACCCTCGAGTTCATCCTGATCGAATCGCTCAACGACAGCTTCGACCAGGCCCGCCGGCTGGCCGAGATCGCCACGGAGCTGCACGCCCACGTCAACCTCATCCCCTACAACCGGGTCGAGGGCCTGCCCTGGAAGCGCCCCAACATCCGGCGCCAGCAGGCCTTCGCCCGCGTCCTCAAGGAGGCCGGCGTCTCCCACACCATCCGCAAGGAAAAGGGCCACGACATCGACGCCGCCTGCGGCCAGCTCCGCCTGCGCATGGAACCGGTGGCGTGACGCGCCGCCCCCGCCGCCGCCCCCGCGCAGCGGCTTCAGCTGCGAGGACCGCCCCACACCGCACCCCGCCCCGCGCAGCTTCCCCGCGCGGGAACGCGCCACTCGAAGGCGACGCAAGCCGACTCCCCAAAAAAATGCCTTATTTTATTTACGTTAGGTTTTCTCTCAAAAAAACGCCGCACCCGCGGCCCTGTTCCATCCCTGCCATTCGCAGAATCCGGAGTTTCATCCTCTCCGGCGTTTTCCGCGCCTTCGGCAGTTTCTCCCCTCCGACCGTGTTGCATGCGATTACCCCAAAAGTGCCACGATCTGTGCCGCCACGTGCTCCGGCGAAATCATCCGCTCCATGTGGCCGCCCTTGAGCCCGCCGAAGGCCGCCACCAGCCGCCGGGTCATGGGCGTGTCGACCGTCCCCGGCTCGAGGCAGACGACCCGGACGCGCCGGCGCGCGAATTCCTTGGCGAGCACGCGGGCGGCCGCCGCCAGCCCGCCCTTGCTCGCCGCGTAAACCGCAAACCCCTCGCCGGCGTCATGCGCGGCCTCCGACCCGAGCAGCACAATGGTCCCGCCGTCGCGGACGACACCCTTGCGGTAGAAGTGACTGAGCACCACCAGCGGCGCCTCGAGGTTCACCGCCAGCGTGCGCCGCACCGCCTTCAGGCTCAGCATCTGTGCGGCCGACAGCTCGCAGATCCCCGCGCTCCAGACCACGAGGTCAACCGGCTCGATCGGGGGAATGCGTTTTGGGTCCTCCGCCCACTCGACCACATCGCCGGATACAAGCGTGTGCCCTGCCCCGTCCAGTTGAGCGCGCACCGCGGCGAGGCGCTCGGCGTCCCGCCCGTGCAGGAGCACCTCCCAGCCCTTCGCCGCCAGCGCCACCGCCGTGGCCGCGCCAATTCCGCTGCTTGCGCCGATGACAAGGGCGCGGTTCATGAATAATTTTTCACGGGGGCACAGGGATCACAAAGAATCAATTAACCGGAACACTCTCAGCGTCTTTGTCCCTCCGTGAGAGCCATCCAGGCACACCAGTTCGGGTCGTCATCCAGCCTGCGCAGTTCCGGCAAAATGGCGAACCGCAGCATCGCCCACGCCACGAGGAAGGGCCGGGCGATCCGTTCGGCGATGCGCTTGAGCCGCTTCACGGATTGAACAACGGGTGCGGTTCAAGGCCTTTGAACACCCTTTTGGGCAGGCGGCTCTTGGGGAAGAGGACGACCCAGGCGGTTAGGAAGATGAGCTTGAGGTCCAGCCAAAACGATCGATTTTCCAAGTACCACACCTCCGCTTTGCCCTTGTAGGGGGCGATGTGGTCGCGGTAGAAGCCCTGCGGGTCATCAGCATGGTCGGCAAGAAACTCCTCCTCGTCGCGGAAGATGATGGAGGCCACTCCCGTCAAACCAGGCTTCAGCACCATGGTCCGATTCCGGTACTCCTCGGGAATCATTTCGTAGTTGCTGCGCGGCAGCGGCCGCGGTCCCACCACGCTCATATCACCCACAAGTATGTTCCACAACTGCGGAACCTCGTTGAGCTTGGTCTTGCGTAGGAACTTTCCAAACGGCAGCACCCGCGGATCATTCTTCAGGGTGATGTTCCCCGCACCCATGCTTGAGCTGTTCTTGCGCATCGTCGCGAACTTCAGCAGCCCGAACGGCTGCCCGCCCCGCCCGATCCGCTGCTGACGGTAAAACACCTCATGCTCACCGGTCAGCAGCAGGATCAAGGCGATCACCAGTCCGAAGGGCAGGAAGACCAGAAGGCCAAGGCCGGAGAGTATAATATCAAGCAATCGTTTCATCTTGTTGGAGTGTTGAGCAAAACCAAACAGAAGTTGTTGGGGAAAGCGCAACCCTACAAGGCGCGAGGGTCCTCACCAAGTCGCAAAGAACACAAAAATTGTTTAATGTGAAACTCTGAGAGCCTCGTGCCCTTGTGAGAGCCTAGGCATTCTCCGCGAGGTAGGCGCTGCTCGGGATGTTGACGATCCGCCGCTCCAGCGCCTCCGTCACCGACAGCTCCATGCGAGGGCAGTCCGCGTACATGGGTAGCTTGTGCAACGGCACCCAGACCGGGCGGGTCATGATGTTCGCGTCGTTGGTCGCTGCCAGCAGCTCGTCACGGGTCACGGGGCCATTCGCGTCGAGCACCAGTGTGTTCAGCCAGTAGTTGCTGCGGCAGCCGTCCGGCTCGGTGACGAAGCGCACCCCTTCCAATCCGGCAAATGCTTCGGCGTAGCGCTCCGCCAGACGGCGCTTCTGATCGAGGAATTTCGGCAGCTTCTCCATCTGCGCGACCCCCAGCGCGGCGTTTAGCGCCGGCATGCGGTAGTTGTAGCCGATTGCGTCATGGAAGAACTCCCAGCGGTGCGGACGCTTGGCGGTGGTCGACAAATGCCTGGCGCGGGCAGCCAGTTCCTCGTCGCTGAACAGGATGGCACCGCCTCCGCCAGTGGTGATGATCTTGTTTCCGTTAAAGCTCAACACCCCGCACACCCCGAAGGTGCCCGTGTGCCTACCGTGGTACCACGACCCCAGCGACTCCGCCGCATCCTCCACCAATGCCAGCCCGAACCGCTTGCACACCCGCTGGCACCCCTCAATGTCCACCGGGTGCCCGAACACATGCATCGGCACCAGCGCCTTGATCCTCCGCCCGGTTCCACGATTATACAGGTCTCCTCCCCGCGGCTCGGTGTGCTCCGTGAGATAAATCTCCACCTTTGCAACATCGACGCCGAAGTGCCCCTCCTCGCACTCCACAAAGTGCGGCACCGCCCCCGCGTAGCTCACTGCGTTTGCCGTCGCCACGAAGGTCAGCGAGGGGATCAGCACTTCGTCCCCGGGCGCGACCCCGGCCACGCGCAGCGCCAGGTGCAGCGCGCTCGTGCCGTTCACGCACAAAACTACCCGGTTAGCCCCGGTGAACACCGCCAGCGCTTTCTCGAACCGGTCCACAAACGGACCTACGGATGAGACGAAGTTCGACTCCACGCACTCGCTCAGCAGCTCCACTTCGCGGTTATCGAAGATCGGAATGTGAAGCGGAGTGAACTCGTTGCACGGTCCGAGTACGGTACGGATGCGGGAAAGGATGTTGGCAATCATCGTGTGGCTTGTGATCGGCCCGCTCATGCCTTGCCAAGGTACATCTTCCGTATCCCGGCGAGGGTCAGCTGCGACGGCTTTTTCGGCAAACTAGGAAATATCCGGAAAGCCACCTCACTATCAGGCAGGAATACCTTCAAGATCGTTAAAACGATCAGTGCTATGTCCACCCAGGTGGACCGATGGCTTGCATACCAGAGTTCCAATTCACCCTTGTATGGATAAATATAATCTCTGTAGTAATCACGCGGATCGCCCCCCAAGTTTTTTACCTCAGTCACCAGAAGCTCCTCATCTCGAAAAATCAGCGACCCGATGCCAGTCAACCCGGGTTTAAGCGATGTGATCACCTCTTGAACAGGCATTGAATATTTTGCAAAGCTGGCCGGTACCAGCGGCCGCGGGCCTACAAGGCTCATTTCGCCGCGGAGGATGTTCAGCAACTGCGGCAGCTCATTGATCTTCGTCAGGCGCAAGACTCGTCCCACCGGTGTGATGCGTGGATCGCCGCGCACAGTGATCGTGCCGCCGGGCATGCTGGCGCTGTCCTTGAGCATGGTCGCGAACTTGAGCATTGGAAAGAGCCGGCGATCCCTCCCGACACGCATCTGCCGGTAGAGTACCTCTCCCTCACCGGTCAGCAGCAGCACAAGCACCGTCAGCAGCAAAATGGGCGAAATTGCCAGCAGGCCTACCGAGACAAGGACGACGTCGATCAAACGTTTGACGAACAAATACATCACAAGCAGGGCTCGTGGAATCCGATCAGGTCGCGTTCGTTCATGACCATCATCGGCACCTCGAGGTCGCGAAGGAAAACCGTTCCCTCCGGGAACCCGTACAGCTTGAAGGTCTCATCGAAACGAGGATCCTGGTTCATTACCTGGATACAATCCTCGCAAAGGTTGGCGCCAGCCATGGTAAACGCGATTGTGAATCCAACATGCCGGATGTTGATCTCCGTCACAAACGGTTTTCCATTCGCATCCTCCTTCATGTCGACAGTGAAGAAGCCGTGCCGCTTGGCTCCGGTCGCATCGAACACCAGCTCAAGCGCCTTACGGCCGATCGCAAAAGCTTTTGGATCATTGAGCAGCCGACCATAGCCGGTGTGGCCGCTGATTCCGGATGGCGCAGAGTTGGGATTCACATACAGGAGCCGCTCACCCATCGCGCCGCGGACGAGCTTGCCGTTTGAATACAGACACTTACAGGCGAGGTTGCGGCCGGGCAGAAAAACGCTGGCAAGGAACTTGGTGATTTTCGGGTTGATACCAACCCACCTGCGCAAGTCCTCGAAACGCTCAATCTTATAAGAGCCGAGGGCACCGGCGCCGGTGGCGCTGCGGACCCAGAATGGATAGCCGAGGGCTTTTTCGATTTGCGCCCGCAGCTTGTCGTCCACCTGGTTGCGATGAATGCCGATCGATTTCGGGCTGAGACCGTAGGGATGCAGAACCGTCGCAAGGCTGGCCTTGTCGAGCATTGTCGTGACGGCGCGATAGTCGGGGATGAGGGCCGTGCATGGCAGGGTGCCCTCCCTCTGGCGCAAGGACCAGACCGCGACCTCCGTCTCGGGAAGCACGACAGCACAGTCGATTGCCCAGTCGCGTATCAGTTTCTCGGTGACTTCCCAGTAGGCGGGCTCCGAGGACTTTGGCGTGACCACCGTTCGCTCAAACAGCTGGCTCAAGTAAAGCCCGCTCGCAAAGGGATGAATGTCGGTTCCAAAAACCCGGTACTTAGCATGCTTCCCATACTCCTTGAGCGACCGTGCGAAACCGCGCGATGTCGGGCCGCCGACGCCAGTGATCAACACATTCAGTTGCTTTTTCATAAATTAACTTCAGGGCGGGGCGAAATTCGGAGGTTCCAGCTGGCGGTGAAAAACCGTCGGATTGGGGCTAAGGTTTGTTGCTGCCGAAGCTTGTGACAAACTGCTCCCAGCGGGAAACCAGGAGATCGCGGCTAAACTCGCGCTCCGCCAGCAGCCGTGAATTGCGCCCGAATTCCTCGCATCTTTGCGGATTGCCAGCCAAGTCGGCTAGAGCTGCGGCGAAGGCCTCTGGATCATCAGGCGCCACAGCAATTCCGCATTGGTAATCCCTGAGCAGGTCGGCAATCCAGCCGGGATAATTCGTGAGCACCGGCAGCCCCGCGGCCAGATAATCAAAGAATTTGTTCGGCGATGTGCCGTAGTAGAAGGCCGGTATGTTGTCCAGGATCTGCAGCCCCACGTTGAACCGTCCGAGCATGTCAGCCAGCTTCAGCTTCGGGATCGGGTCATGGAAGACCACATTGATGAGCCCCTCGTGCTTGGCGCGTTCCATCAGCGCCTTCTTCTCACCCCCGTCGCCGATGAGGACAATCTTGATCCGTCGGGCGGAGCGCCGCTTCAGCGCGGCCGCCGCATCGAGGACACGGTGCAACCCGTTGGCGATGCCATGCGCACCGGTGAACACCGCGCAAAAGTCCCCGGGTTGGACACCGGGGATTTCCAGCCGCTTGTCCTGCGAAGGCTTGAACAGATCGATATCGGAACCGTTGGGCACCATGACAACTGGTATATCCTTGCGGGAGCGGCGCTTGATGCCCTGCACGATGCCGGGAGACAGTCCGATGCACCCATTGGCCGCCCGGTAGCTTATCCATTCAAGAAGGCTCATGGCGGAGAGTGCAATGGGATTGCGGATGACACCCATCTCCCTTGGCAACTCGGGCCAGAGGTCGCGAACTTCAAATACAAAGGGCTTGCGGCGCAGGAGCTTTGCCATGATGCCAGGAATGCCCGCCGTCAGCGGCGTGCTCGTTGCGAAAAGTAGGTCGTACTTCTCCGTCAGGGCGATTTTGACACTGCGCGCGGCGAACATGAAGAAGATGAACGAGCGCTTGAGCAAGGAGTCGTACTGGGAGTACGGTATCTCGAGTTCGATGACATCGATGCCGTCCACAGCACCGCGCCGAACGCCCTTGTGAAAAGGCTTATCGAGGCCCGTTCGCGCCCTCCAGTAGTGGCCGCAGACCATGGTGACCGAGTGACCGCGCGCAACCAATCCCTTGGCGTTCTGGTATGAGCGCGAGCCTCCCGATCCTTCTGGGGAACCAAAGTGCTGATGGAAATACAAAATTTTCAAGAGTGTCGTATAACTTAGGCGGCTTTATGCAGCGGGTCGATAGCTGATGTCAAAGGCAACGCTGCCGGGACCGGTGAGCTTGAGCGCGACGGCCGGCGCAAGCATCTGGTAATAGGGAGACCACCAGCCCTGGAAGGAGTGCGGATCCGGAGCAATGAGCGCGGCGCGGATCGCCGGATTGTCCCAAGCGAAACAGAACTCCCCGTGTTCCAGCTGCAACACGAGCTGGCGTGATTCCGCGGACAGGCGTGCTGGCGCGTTAGCGAACAACCAATACCACTCTAATTCCACTAACCGTCTGCCGGTCGCCTTGTCGACGACCCGCCAGTGGCCGTAATCCAACTGGACCACCGAACGAGTCATCTGCAGCCCATACCACGCATAGCCGTCATGGGCCCCGAGGATGCCGCCGAGGTTTTGCGGCTGCGGTCCACTTATGAGCTCCAGTCTGCCATTCGGCCATGGCAGGTACAGGAACTTTCCTACCCTATCGAAAGGCTCGACACTCTTGACGCGCGGCCCGTTGTGATAAGCGAGCGCCGACAGTGGCGGCCCACCTGCCCGATTGGCTTGCGGATTATATGAATAGGTGCCCGGATCGAGAATAACCGGTTTATCGAAAAGCATTAGGGTCACGTGCAACAAGTCGGCCTGGCGCATGCGGTGCCGGAAACGCGGCATTGCCCGGAGTGTCATGAGATGGTCACGCGACCGCAACAGGCCAAGACCGGACTCCTCCAGAAGTAGCGCGCCCCCAGCGCCGTCTGCGGACGGTTTCTGCAGGCCGGCCGGATGAATGCCCAGAAACAGGGGCATCTCGTCGGGCACCGCTTGTGCGTACGCGCGCTGTCCGACAAAGAGCAGCGCACCCGCTTGGACGGTTGCGCGGTAATCAGGGTAACCGCCGGAGGACAGCGGCAGTATCCACGAACCGTCATTCTGGCCAAGGCAGGGCGCCTCGCCGGTCGACTTGTTCGTGAGTTGCTCCAGCCACCGGGTCGCCCGCGTGCCCGCGTCGCTGAGCCAGCCGGGAACCGGCAGCGCGTTCGCCTTGAGCATCTGCGCGAGCCAGATCAGGTCCTCCAACATCAGGCGGTGGTAATTGACTGAATACTGAGCGAATCCGCCGTCGCCGAACACCAACTCGCACACTTGGGCCTGCAGGTGGCGCATCCCCTTTGTCCACCAGGCCTTTGCGCGCGGGTCCGCGGGAAGGAGCAGCGAGGCGGTGACCAAGCCAACGCACTCGCTGATACCATGGTTGTTCTTCTGGCTGAGCGCGTAGCCGATGTTGGCGTCGATGCGCTGGGCTGAGGCGGCGACAAACCGTCGCCACTGCTCGACCCGCCCAGCCGTGGTCGCCGCCGCATCCGCGAACACCGAGCGTGCGTAGGCGGCGGCAACCAGTCGGAGCGCGACCTCTTGGCCGCACTTCCAGTTGATGCCCGCGTTGGGCGGGTTGTGCCGCATCCATGACTCGAACCAAGTCCAGAATCGTTCCGCATAACGGTTGTCGCCTGTCAACGCATAGGCGCAGGCCAAAGGGAATGCCCAACCAAATCGGCTGGGTTCCCAGATGTTCTTGATGTCGCCAAAGTTATACTCGCCGAGGCTGCTCCAGTGGCGGTCCGCGGGCGCACGCTCTTGCGTCAGCGGGTTGCAATGCCAAAGCGGATCCTCGCCGGCGGTGATCCACTGGTGGAAGAAGAGCTGCATTTCACCGCCGCGGATGCGCTCCGCGGTGGCGATCCAGTGATCTCGCGCGACGGCCGAAATGCGCCGGCGAATGTCCGGTACCGGCGTCGGCAGCCGGCCCTCGGCGCCTGTCGGGACGCCGACGTCGGCCCATTGCTGGATCGGGGCGCGCCAGCGCAGGTATCCGGTCCGGTTCAAGGCCGAATACCACAGGCGATACGCGAACCAGCGCAATCCGAGGTGAAGGATGATCAGCGATATGAAGCGCAATCGGCGCATGCTTGCTGTGGCAACACGGGATGCGGCGGCAAATCAAGCCTGCCAGCAGCCGCGGGTGTCGATGACCACCTTGCCGCGCAGGCGGGCGCGCGGTATCTGCTTAAACTGGCGGTGGTCGACCAGCAGCAGGACAATGTCGGCCTCCTTGATGGCGGACTCGGCATCCATCAGCTCGACCTTGCCGCTGAGCCGGTTGGGCAACTCGCGGATGTAGGGCTCGGCAGCGATGACGCGGCAGTTCGGCTCGGAGGCCAGCTCACAGGCGATCTCGCAGGCCGGGCTCTCGCGCAGGTCGTCGACGTTGGCCTTGAAGGCGAGGCCCAAGCAGGCAATCACCGGCTTCTTGAAGCGGGCAGCGGTGGCGCGGACCTGGCTCACGACGTAATGGGGCTTGGAGTCGTTGACTTCGCGCGCGGTACGGATGAGGCGGGCCTCGTCCTTGGCGGCATGGACGATGAACCAGGGGTCGACCGCAATGCAGTGTCCGCCAACGCCTGGCCCAGGCTGCAAAATCTTGACGCGCGGATGGCGGTTGGCCAGCGCGATCAGCTCCCACACGTCGATGTTGAGCTTATCGCAAATCAGCGACAGCTCGTTTGCGAAGGCGATGTTGACATCGCGGAAGGCATTCTCGGTCAGCTTTGCCATCTCGGCGGTGCGGGCGTTGGTAATGAAGATTTCGGCGGTACAAAAGGTCTTGTACAGCTCCTTGGCAGCCTCGGCGGCGGCGGGAGTGAGTCCGCCGGCGATACGGTCGTTGGAGACCAGCTCCTTGAGCATCTGTCCAGGCAGGATGCGCTCCGGACAGTGGGCGTACAGGAAGGAGGCGGGGTCGACACGGCGGCCGCTGGCAAGCAACGCAGCCTCCAGCCACTCCTTGACCAACTCGGTGGTACCGACCGGGCTGGTGGACTCAAGGATGACCAGGGCGCCGTTTTCGACGACCGGCGCAAGCGACTCGATGGCGGACTTCACGTACGAGAGATCGGGGACTTTCTCGCCGTTATGGCCCTTTTGAAACGGTGTCGGCACAGCGATGATGTAGGTGGCAGCGCGGGCCGGCGCGGTGGCGGCGACGAGGTTGCCCGATTGCACGGCCGCGCGCACCAGCACGTCCAGGTCCGGCTCCTCGATGTGGATCTTGCCGCTGTTGATGGTCTTGACCACGTGCGGCAGGACATCCACGCCAAGCACCTTCTTGCCTTTGGTCGCAAAAATGGAGGCCGTTGGCAGGCCGATGTACCCAAGGCCCAGTACACAGATGTCGTAGTTCATAAGGTCTCCTCCAGGATGGCGACGATGCGGCCGGAGGCTCTGCCATCGCCGTAGGGATTCTGCAAGGCGCTCCGTCGTGCATACTCGCGCGGGTCTTCGAGCAGCAACTGCGCCTCCACGAGGATCTTGGCAGGATCGGTGCCGACCAGCCTGCACGTGCCGGCTTCGACGCCTTCGGGGCGCTCGGTCGTGTCGCGCATGACCAGGACGGGCTTGCCGAGGCTGGGTGCCTCCTCCTGAACGCCGCCCGAGTCGCTCAGCACGAAGTAGCTGCGGTCCATCAACCAGATGAAGTCGCGGTAGCCCACCGGCTCGATTAGGGTGACGTTCGGGTTGCTGCCGAGGATACGGCGCACGGGTTCCTGCACGCGCGGGTTGAGGTGCACCGGATATAGGATGCCGACGTCCGGATTGCGGCGGGTAAGCTCGGCGATGGCGCTGCAGATGTTCTCAAAGCCGTGGCCGAACGACTCGCGGCGGTGGCCGGTGACGAGCACGAAGCGCCCCTCGCCGGCGTCGCGCCGCATGAACCGGTCGGCAAATGCGGCCGGTATGCCGCAGCGCGCGGCGACGTCCTCGGCAGTGACGCCTTCGGCCCACAGTCGCTGGCGCATCCACAGCAGCGCGTCGATGACCGTGTTGCCAGTCACGGTGATGGACTGCGGGGCGACACCCTCGCGTAGCAGGTTGTGCCGGCTGGTCTCGGTCGGGCAGAAGTTCCAGCGAGCCAACGGGGTGGTCAGCCGGCGGTTCATCTCCTCCGGGAAGGGAGAGCGCATGTTGCCGGTGCGCAGGCCTGCCTCGACGTGACCGACCGGCACGCCAGCGTAGAATGCGGCCAAGGCTGAGGCCAGCACGGTGGTCGTGTCGCCCTGCACGAGGATGGCATCCGGCCTCTCCGTCTCAAGAAACCTGGTCACCGCATTGATGACGCGTCCGGTTAGTTCGGGCAGCGTCTGTCCGGGCTGCATCAGGTCGAGATCGAAGTCGGGCTTGATGCCGAAAACGTTGACCGCTTGGTCGAGCATCTGCCGGTGTTGCGCGGTCGAAAGAAACAATGGTGCAAGCCGGTGCGACTTCTGCAGGGCGAAATAAACGGGTGCCATTTTGATGGCTTCTGGGCGGGTGCCCGCGACAATGACGACTTTGCGTTTCATCCAGCCAATACCCGTTCGAGGGTGTGCTGAAGCCTTTGGAAAAGCTTGTCCCGGGAAAATTCGGTCTCAGCCAGCCAGCGCGCGTTGGCGCCCATGCGCGCCGCCCCCTCGGAATCGGCGGCGAGGGATTCAAGGATGTCCGCCAGCTTGGCCGCATCCCCGGGCGGCGTGCTGTAGCCGCAGCGGTTGGTGGCAACAAGGTCCGCAAGCCAGCCCGGGTAGTTGCAGACCACAGGCAGACCGCTGGCGATGTAGTCGAAGAATTTGTTCGGTGAGGTGCCGTAGCGAAAGGCATCTACATCCGCGAGGATCATCAGGCCCACGTGGCAGCGCCCCATGAGTTTAGCAAGTTCGACCTTGGGGACCGGATTCATGAACACGACGTTGTCGAGCTGCTGGCGCGCGGCCCGCTGCACCAGCCGCGGCTTCATTTGGCCGTCGCCTACCAACAGTAGACGGATCCGACGGTTGCCGCGCCTCCGCAACTCCGCCGCCACATCCAGCAACGCGTCGAGTCCGTTGGCACGCCCGTGAGCACCGCAGAAAATGGCGACGAAGTTGTCGGGTCCGATGCCCGGGCAGGACAGGCCCTTGCGCGGCTCTGGCCGGAACGTGTCGAGATCGCAGCCGTTGGAAATTTCCACCACATGGCGGGCCTTGCCGCTGCGGCGGATGCCGGCCACGATCCCAGGTGAGAGCCCGATGCAGGCGTCGGCCGACCGGTACGCCAGGTGTTCGAGTTTGCGCAGGAGCCAAAGAAGCACGGGGTCACGGAGGACCCCCATCGCCTTGGGCAGCTCAGGCCACAGGTCGCGCACCTCGAACACAAACTTTCTGTGGCGCAGGTGGCGGGCAAGGATGCCCGGTATTGCGACGGTCAGCGGTGTCGAGGTCGCGTAAACCACGTCATAGTCCATCCGCAGCGCGTGCCATGTGGAGAACACGCTGAAAGCGAGGAAGCCCCACGTGCGGCGCGGCAGGGAATCGCTGTTGCTGGCGGACGCCGCCACCTGCAGCACCCGGAAGCCGGCCACGCCATCGGCGCGGGCCCACTTGGAGCGGCCGCACAGCATAGTGACCTGATGGCCGGCCGCGGCCAACCGCGATGCAAACTCGTGGGAGCGCGTGCCTACCGCGCCGGCAGGGGTCGAGAAATACTGGTGGATGTAGAGTATGCGCACCGGTAGCGCGCGGGCAGGGCTATTCCCTTGCCTGCCGGTCGGCCGCGAAGGCTGCGGCGGTGACATCGAAAATCTCTTCCGGCGTGATGGGCACGGGCGCGCCCGTGCGGACGGCCTGGAGGAACGCGGCCACCTCGGCAACGTGTCCCTTGTCCATGCGGAAGACCCGTTGGCGGCGGAAGCCGGGCCATTGGTAGCCGGTGAGTCGACGGAAGTTGTTCATGCGCAAGATGCCGCCGCCGCAGTACAGGTCGAGGCTCTCGCGCTCGAGCGCCTTGTTGCCGTTGCCAAAGTAATGCACCGTTCCGACTGAACCGTCGGCGAACTCGAGGTGGATGGAAACCACGTCGTCGATCGCTGTGCCGTTCCTGCGCGCGAAAGTGCTGGCCACCCGAGTGATCGGCGCGCCGGCAAGGTAGCGCAGGGTGTCGATGAAGTGGCAGGCCTCGCCAATGATGCGGCCCCCGCCTTCCTCGCGCGATTGCGACCAGTGGTCGCGGGGCACGATCCCCGCGTTGACGTTGAACACCATCGCCAACGGCTCGGTGCGCCGCCCGGTCAGCGCCTTCATCTTTTGCACCAGTGGGGCGAACCGGCGGTTAAAGCCGACCATCAGCAAGCTGGAGACGGCTTCCTTGGCAGCGAGGGCCGCCCGGATCGCCTCCATCTCCTCCGGATGGATGCACAGCGGCTTCTCCACGAACACATGCTTACCGGCCTGTAGCGCCCGCAGCACCAGCGCGCCATGGCTGGCGTGACGGGTCGTGATGAACACCGTGTTGATCTCCGGATCGTCCAAGATCAGCGCGTTGTCGGTGACCGCGCTCTCGACCCCGAACTTGCGTCCAAGGTGGGCTGACGAGACGCCCTTGCTGGAGGAGATCGCCTTCAGCCGCGCCCCGGTCTTTTTCAGGGCCGGCAGGATCACAAGGCTGGTAAAGCTGCCCGCGCCGATCACGCCGACCACCGGCGCAGGCGGCCCCGCCGGTTTGACCGCGGGCACCAGCGGGATGCTGCGGCGCAGTTTGCCGGCCGCCTCGGCCGCTTCGCCGTAGGTGAGCACGATTCCCATGGTGGCACCGCCGCTGACCTGCGCGTAGGCCTCCAGCGCGCGGTCGAACGGGAAGCGGTGGGTGATCAGCGGCGCGGCCTTGAGCTTGCCGGCGGCCATCAGGCCGAGCACCGCCTCGAAATTGCGCTGCTCGGTCCACCGCACGAAGCCGTACGGGTAGTCGTTGCCCTTGTCCTCGTACTCCGGATCGTAGCGGCCGGGCCCGTACGCGCACGATACCTGGAACGACAGCTCCTTTTCGTAGAAGTCCGAGCGGTTGAGGTGCATGCCGACCACCCCGACCAGCACGATCCGGCCGCGCTTGCGGCACATGCCGGCCGCCTGGTGGATCGGCTCGTCGCTCTTGGTCGAGGCGGTGATCACCACACCGTCCACGCCGCGACCGCCGGTCAGCGCCAGCGCGGCGGCTACCGGGTCCTGGCCGCCGGACAGGTCCAGTGCGTCCGCCCCGGCCTGCCGGGCCAAATCGCACTTGCGCGCGTCGAAGTCGATGCCGAAAACGCGGCAACCGTTGGCTAGCAGAATCTGTACGGCGAGCTGACCGATCAAGCCGAGCCCGGTGACCACGACGGTCTCGCCCAGGGTCGGGTTGAGCAGGCGGATGCCCTGCAACGCGATCGCGCCCACCACCGCGAAGACGGCCTCCTCCGGCGCGACGCCGTCCGGCACCCGCGCGCACAGGTTCTTCGGCGCGCACACGATCTCCGCATGCGGGCTATTGGACAGCACGAGGTCACCCAGCGTGAACGCCTCCGCACCGGCCCCCACCTCAAGCACGCGCCCGACGTTGCAGTAGCCCAGCGGCAGCGGCGCGTCCAGCTTGGCCCGCACCACTTCGAGGGTTGGCAACAGCCCGTCGGTCTTTATCTTCTGCAGCACTTGCTTGACCTTCTCGGGTTGCTGCAGCGCCTTCTCCAACAGGTTGGCCTTGCCAAAGTCGATTAGCATGCGCTCGGTACCGAGCGACACCAGCGACGCCGCCGTCTCGATCAGCACGTGGTTGGCCCGCACCCTCGGCGCCGGTACCTCGGCTAGCAATGTCTCGCCAGAGGAAAGGTTTTGTAGGATTTGTTTCATGGATGCTCTACTTGGCTTGCATTGATGGGCTCGCACAGGCGCGCAGAAATTCGAACGTCTGCTCGGCGCAGCGCTTCCATGTGAAGGTGCGCGCACGCTCATAGGCAAGGGTGGCACAGCGCTGGCGCAAGTCCTTGTCCCGCAGCATGCGCTCGATCGAAGCGGCCAGTTCGGGGATGTTCTCGGGATCGACCTGCAAGCCCGTATCGCCTTGGATTTCCGGGAGCGCGCCGCGGTTCGAGCAGACGACGGGCAGGCCGGACCCCATTGCCTCAAGCAAAACCATGCCAAAGGTTTCACAGGTTGAGGTGCAGGTGTAGAGGTCCGCATTGTGCGTGTGGTTGCGAACTTCCGTGTAAGGAATCTCGCCGTGCCACTTGATCCACTTTCTGTGAGGGTCAAGTCGTGCCGCCAATAGCTCGAAGATGCGTTTTGCAGAATGCTGCGCCGGGCCAACAAGGTGGACCTCGCATGGAATACCGTTGGCGCGAACATGCGCAACCGCTTGAATCAGCTTGTCCTGGTGCTTGTAGTGGTTGATGTGTGAAATGTAGAGCAACCGGGCGGGTTTTTCCTCGGTGAAATCTTCCAGGGGCCGCTGCGGTCGAGGCGCCATTAGGAAACGTTCGCTGAGGCCGTGGTAAATCACTATCTGTCGGACTCTGGTTAAATCCGTCATGTCATTCAGCACTTGGCAGGCCTTCTGGCTTACATGGATAAGTCCCGCGGCTTTTTTGAAGCTTTTGATCTGAACATGCTTCAAATAAACCAACCGTACATAGGCCAAGCTCCACCTAAACCGTGAACGCTCAGGAAAGTCGAATGGCAAAAAGTTTCTGAACATTGTCACATATGGGCGGAACCGTCCCTGATAAGTGCCACCCGGCGCCCAAACGAGATCGACGTCCGCACCTATCTGCCGGTCAAGGATTACCTTGCGGAAAAGTACTCCCTGAAAAGGGCCACTGTCGATGAGCGGATGGTTCCTGAGTTCGACCAGCGGCAAATCGCCGATGCGCTGAAGCGTGCTCTTTGGCGCCCATACGGTAACCTTTGAGAATCCGTGGCGGGACAAATCAACGGCGCCAAGGATTTCCTGCAGATGGGTGACGCCACCCCCCTTGCGGATATTCGATGCTTCGATAAAAAGATGCATAACGGGAAGGTGGAAATTTTGGCCGCTTATGCCAGTCGGCGGATGGTATACCAAGCGCGCCCCACCCACTCTTTGATGTAGAGGGCGCTGGCGGTAAAGGAGGCTTCGTTGGGAATCCACGCGTGCCATGCCGGGCCTTCCTTGATGGTCTGGCTGGAGCCGGAATACACGACACGGTTGAACAGGCGGTCGAATTCCGCCTTTGCGCGCGGCAGGTGCCAGTCGGAGGTGACGACCACCAGGCGGCTGTCGGCCTCCACGCCATCAAGGGCGAGTACCGCGCGCGGGTGGGCGCGGGTGTAGGCGGCGGTCGGCTCGATGATGCAGCGCTCGGGGGCGATGCCCCGTGCGAGCGCGAGTTCGCGCATCAGCAGGGAGCCGTTGCCGGAGCCGGTGAAGATCAGCTTGGCGGAGGGGAAGCGCCTAGCGACGACGACCGCGTGGGCCGCGCGCAAGGCACTCTCGCTGTTGAGCACATCCTCCTCCGGAGTACGGCCGCTCACCCACCCGCCGGACAGCACGACGATGAAGTCGATCCCGTCCTCGGGCAACTCGCCGAGCTGCAATGCCCGGGTGTAGAGGGTGGCGCGCAACAACTCGCTGCCGACCGGGGTCGAGATGAAGCACAGCAAGATCGCCAGAAATAACCCGGCGTAGAGGGCGAATTTCACCGGCCGCGGGTGCCGGTGCCGACGGAACCGCCAGTGGGCCGCCAGCCAGACCGCCAGCAGGAGAATGAAAAGGGCAATAAGCGGTGAAACAAATGGTTTCATTGCAGGGCGCCTCCCCTCCGGTCAGCGGCGAGCATTTCGCGCAATGCCTCGCCGACAAGCATTGAATGCTCGGCCTGGTAGGGCTCGCAGAGGTGATGCACGGAGTCAAAAAAGAGCCGGCGCGGGTAGCGGCCCTTGTTGGCGAGCGCGAGGAAGCGGTGCCCGCGGCTGGTAAAGAACTCCTGCAGCCTTGCATCTGCCTGTGGGTCAATCGGCACGCCCTCGGCATAGACCGGATAACCGCCGACAACAGTAACGCCCCGTTCACGCGCCCAGTCGAGGAAGGCGCTCACCGCGCGGGCCGAGAACGAGTCGGCCACGACCACCGGGCCGGGGTCGGCCTTGGAGCGCATGACATGCCCGCGGTACGGGGCCGCCTTGGCGGGGGTGTGGTCGATGTGGTCGCCCCAAGCGTTGAAGTCCTTCACGGTGATCCTGCGCTCGTAGCCGGCTGCCTGGAGCCCCATCTCCGCGAGGGCGGAGAACAGGAAAGGCAGGTCGAAATAAAAGGCAGCCCGCAGGCGGCGCTCCGGGGGCAACGCCGCGAGCACATCCGGCTCGTAGGCCACCATGTAGGGGACCGAGGCGTCGGTGTAGACCGCCTTCGCGTCGCGGGTGAGCTCACCGTATTCGAGCGGAAGGTACATCCAGTCGCCGGCCCTGAGCATCGGCTTGATGCGCTCGAGCTGGATATCGATGGCGAACCCGGCGGAGACCGACATGTTGACCGCAGGCACGCCGGTGATTTCCTCGATCACGCGGGCGCTGTGGCTCATACGGCCGTTGCTGCCGGCAAGGATGACCAGCTTTTGAACGTCCTTCAGCGCGGCGAGGCGCGCGTCCTTCAGCTCAAACAGCCGGTGGGTTGTGCCAATCGTCTGCGGCTTGTGCACGCCGTGGGTGAACAGCAGCCAATACCCGGCCAGCGAGATGGCAATCGCCGCCCAAAAGTGGAGCGGCCGCGTGGCTGGCCTGTCTGACATCAGAATTGGAAGTAGATGAACTCGGACGGTGCGGCGGAGAAGAACACTCGTTGCAGCGTGAAGGCGAAGGTCAGCGACAGCACGACAAGGCGCCGTCGCGGACCGATCTCGTGGAGGTTGCGCGAGAACAGCGCGACCGCAAGGAACAGGATGATCAACCCCGACTGCTCGACCAACCCGAGGATGGTGCCGCCACCCAGTAGAGGCATGCGCTCGCCCGCCCGCAGCCAACCGGCAACGTCCGCTCCCGGCAGCAACGCGATCAGCTCGCGCGGCAGGACAAACCCCTCCAGGCCGACCATTCCGCGCAGGACCGCGAAGGCGCCGTCGAAGGTCTGGGCCCGGAAGAACACCCAGCCGAGACAGACCGCGAGGAACGTGACCAGCCAGCTGCAGGCTGTGCGGAGCCGGCCCGCCGCCCCACCAGCCCGCACAATCTCGCCGGGCGCCACCGCGCGCCAGGCATGATTGATGAGGAGGAATACGCCGTGCAGGCCGCCCCAGAACACGAAGTTCCACGCCGCGCCGTGCCAGAGGCCGCCGATCAGCATTGTCGCCATGATGTTGATGTGGCGACGGACCCGGCCCTTGCGGTTGCCGCCCAGCGGGAAGTACAGGTAGTCGCGGAGGAAGCGCGACAGGGTCATGTGCCAACAGCGCCAGAAGCCGATGATGCTGGTCTGCCGGTATGGCGAGGCGAAATTCATCGGCAAGGTGATGTTCATCGCGCAGGCCATGCCGATCGCCATGTCGGAATAGCCAGAGAAGTCGTAGTACAACTGGAGCGTGTAGGCCAGCGTCCCGCCCCACGCCTCGAAGAAGCTGACGGTCCCACCAGCATCCGCATGGCTAAACACCGCATCCGCCTAGGGCGCCAAGCCATCCGCCACCACCACCTTCTTGAACAGGCCGAGCAGGAAGATGGTAAGGCCGGTGTACACCACACCCGCGCCGAGGCTGAAGGCCCGCGCCTGCTTGAACTGCGGCAGCAGCTCCTTATGGTGCACGATCGGCCCGGCGATCAACTGCGGAAAAAAGCTCACGAAGAGCGCATAGTCCACTAGGCTCACCTCACTCGACTCGCGCCGGTACACGTCCACGAGATATGCGATCTGCTGGAAGGTGTAGAACGAGATGCCCAGCGGCAGCACGATGTGCGCGCGGGTGTAGTGAGGTGGTCCCGGTCGGTTGGACAGTTGGCGGTAGAGAGATGTATATGAAAGCGGGGCAATGGGAAGCCTTTATGGCCCATCCCGAGAATGGGCATCCAAAGCTCGTCGGAGGGATGGGCCATAAAGGCTGTCCGGTGGTGGATCATGCGGCTTCGGGGATGCGGACCTCGGCGTGGACCCGGGCCGGGGTGCGGTCATCGAGCGAGGAATGCGGCCGGCGGGTGTTGTAGGTGTCGATGTAATGGTCAAGGTGCTTGCGGGCATGGGTGATGCCGCTGTACTCGCGGCGGTAGACCTCCTCGTGTTTGAGGGTGCGCCAGAAGCGCTCCACGAAGACGTTGTCGAGGGCGCGGCCGCGGCCGTCCATGGAGATTTTGACGCCATGCTGCTTGAGCACCCGGATCCACTCGTCGCCGGTGAACTGGCTGCCCTGATCGGTGTTCATGACCGCTGGCGGCCCGTAGGCGGCGAGCGCCCGCAGCAGCGCCTTCACGCAGAAGCTGGCGTCCATGCTGTTGGACAGCTCCCAGGCAAGGATCTTGCGGCTGTACCAGTCCATGATCGCCACCAGGTAGACGAAGCCGCCGTCGAGGCGGATGTAGGTGATGTCCGCGCACCAGGCAAAGTCGGGCCGGTCGATGGTGAGCCCCTTCATCAGGTACGGGTAGATCTTGTGGCCGGGCGCGGGCTTGGAGAGGTTCGGCTTCGGGCACAGCGCCTCCAGCCCCATCAGCCGCATCAGCCGGCGCACCCGGCGCCGCCCGACCTCGTGCCCCATGGCCCGCAGCATGCGCCGCATCTGCCGGCTCCCGAAGAACGGGAACTCGGTGTAGACTTGGTCGATGAGCCGCATCAGCTCCAGGTCCCTGGCCGCGATCCCGACCGGCTTGTAGTAGGCGCTCGAGCGCGGCAGCTCCACCAGCTCGCATTGCCGCGTGATCGGCAGCTTCGCCTCCTTGTCAATCATGGCGCGCTTTCCCTCCGGGGAGGATACCGAGCTGTTCAGATTTTTTTTTCAACCAGTCCCGTTCCATCTCGAGCTGGCCGATCTTCTGGTAGAACTGGCGCTTCTCCTGTTCCCATTGCGCTTCCGCGTCCCGCTCCTTGCCTCCGCCCTTGAAGGTCTCCGGAAGGCTCTTGAGCATGTGCGCCTTCCATTGCGAAACCTGCGCCGGCAGCACATCGTAGCGGCTCGCGATCTGGTTGATCGTCTCCTGTTCCCTTATCGCCTCCAAGGCCACCTTGGCCTTGAACTCGGCACTGAATGCACGACGTTTCTTTGACATCTGTGGTTTCCGTTCCTGTTCAGGTTGTTCATTACTAAACCTCCTGTCCAGTTTTCCGGAGCCACTTCATAGTCCGCGCCGATCGCCCACGCGGCCGTCGACAGAAAGAAGTCGTAGTACTTGAAATACCCGATCACGGCCAGATTCACCGCCACGCCGGCCGCAAGGATCCCCTTTGCCCGCCAACGGCACAGCGCCCGCCCGATCCAGAAATTGAACAGAATGGAGGCGCAGATCAGTACCGTGTAGGGAGGATTCCACCAGCCATAGAAGAACATCGAACATACTGCCAACCAGCCGATGGCAGCCCGGCGATACACCCGCCCGAGCAGGCACGCGCCGGCGGCCGCGACCAGCAGGAAGACGAGGAACTCAGGGGAGTTGAAGAGCACGGCCTGTACCGAAGCAAAACCTACACACCACCGTTAAGTCACATACCGCTGCAGCACCTTGAAGTCGCGGGACTCAGGAAAAGGCACCTGCTGAGCGGCTTCCCGCATGCAGCCCTTGACTTGGTAAAGGAATATCAGGCTGTAAATCCGGATGCTCCTGTAGTGTGGATTGAAGGGCCTGCCCACGATCCGCTCCAGCAGTCCCTTGCACCCCGGTCCCTGTTGCAGACAATAGGCGAAAAGACCGGCGACCTGGCGCAGCTTGCTGGATGCACCGCTGTTGATTGACCCGACATTGTGCCGTTCCGGGTAGGGTATCGCCGCATGCTCAAGGTAGCGCCTTGGTATCGCTTGCGTGTGCAAGGCATGGTCGGCCAGATTCCTTGCCGGCAAGCGGACCATGTAGTCGAAGAACGCGTGATCCAAAAACGGCGAGGATGCGTTTGGCGCACCGGTGGCCGCCGTAGCTCGGGGCGGCAATCATTCCCGTCGTCCTGTTGAAAAACAAAAAGGCAGCCACGGGATTGTGGTAATGGGCGAAGCCTTCCAGTTCCTTGCGGAGCAGCGAGGCCGCCGCCGTGGAGCCGAGCAACTCCGGATCGCATCCCAGCAGCTGGGCCGCAAGGCGGGCAACCAGATAACCCTTCGTGGCTTCCTATCCTGAACCCGTTCATGAGCGCCTCCGCCAGCTCATCCCACCTGGATTCGCCGGCCAGCCTTTCCCATGGCTTATTGACAAACAACCCCGCGCAGAGCACGTCGCCGCCGATACCGTCGAACAGCGTGTAATCGCCGGCGCCAAGGTACTTCAGGCACGGTGTCATCCATGCGCCCCCCCGCCCCGGCGAACCCGCCGTTCATGTTCTTGATGATCTCGGAATTAACAAGGGAGTGGTCGCCGGGAACGATGACATGGTGGCGGTTGCCCAATCTGTCGGCGATTTGCCGCGCAACGCCCTCATCGCCGCACGGATCCGCCGGATCACCGAGCCGGGCGGTGAAAGCCTCTTCCGGCAGCCTGCCCTGCCTGGCCAGTTCAAACAGGATGTGCCGCGAGTCGCGCCCTCCCGAAAGGGGATGCACATGGCGTCCATCGATCAGGGCGGTCCGCTTCCGTAGGCTAGCTGAAAAAAAGCCCCAGAAGGTTGTCCTCGATGTCCCCCGGGTTGTCATTGCACTCCCACTTAGGGCGATTCCCCGTGACGGTGATCGTGTTGTTCGAGGCGGTGATCCTCCTGCCGGCCCGCAGTTTCCTGATCTCCCGGAAAGGCGTCCTCCCGCCGATGAAGAACCGTAACTGCAGAAACACGGCGATGGCCTTATAATCGTAAGTCAGCCTTTCACCCAGACAGGTCAACTGATGAACCTTGGCCGCTATGTAGACGGTGTGCTCCTTCAGGTAATAGCAGCAGGGGGTTGCGCCATACCGGTCGATTCCCAAGTGAAATTCATTCTCGTCATGCTCCCCATTCAACAAAACGCCATCCTTTGCACCGCCCCCGGCTGGAATGACATGGCCGACGCATACGGGACTGTCCCCGGGTACACACAAGGCGCCGTTCACGAAGCTTACCTTTACGAAGGGATGGAGGTGACCCTGCATCCCAACATCAGGGTCGGCGCAGCTCCTCAAGACCCGCCACAAGGGTCTCAACCCAGCGCTCGGGAAGGAACTGCTTGCTCAATTCGTGGCTGCGGCGCCCCATCTCCGCCCGCTGCGCGTCGCTCAACTCGCTCAGGCGCTTCATGCACCGCGCCAACTGATCCGCGTCGCCGCTGGCAAAGCTGTAGCCGTTGTAGTGGTGCTGCAGCAGGTGCACGGCCGCGCCCACCTGGTCCGAGCAGATCAGCGGCAGACCGGCCGCCGCCGCCTCCTGGACCACCACGCCCCACGGCTCACGGCGACTGGCCAGAACAAAGGCGCCGGACCTGCCCATTAAACCGGGCAGGTCATTTGGCTGAACAAATCCGAAATCCGTTACCCCCGGGTGTCCTGTGAGTATGCGTGCGTGAGGGCCCCTGCCCGCGCAGTGCAGCTCCCATGGGTCATCAACAGTCTTCCGATAATAATCGTAGGCTGGCACAAGCAAATCCAAGCCTTTAGCTGTTACATAGCGACCAACATAAAGGAAGCACTTTGTTCGCTTTTGAGCCCGTTGAAAGGCGTTGGCGAATTGACTCCAATCACAGCAGTATAAGCCAGTCCAGCACCGAGATCCGGAATAGCCAAACGAACGGGCCAAAAGACTCTGGCGCTCGCCGGCTGCCCAAATTGCATCAAAGGCTTGATGAAGAAAGAGCTTTGCCGTGATTCTGGCGATTCCTTGCCTGAGAGTCCCTCGATAAGGTGTGTCCATTAGCAAAACAACGGGGATGCCGCGGCTTCTGCACTTTTTCGCGGCACGGACATAGCCACGATCCTTCCATCCGCTGACGAGAACCCCATCAGGACGAAATTTAAGTACCCGTTCTGCGATAGCGGAGGCTGAGGCATAGGATTCCCTGTATTCGATATCACAAATTCCTTTCAACGGCTCTTCATTGAAGGCCATCTCCAAGCGCGGCTTGTACTGGATCGTGAGAATCTCACAGGCATGCGCCGCCTTGAGCGCTTTCAGGCAGGCCCGCGTGTAGCTTCCGGGACGGGTGTAGAGAACAGCCAGTTTCATCCGCAAATTTCTACAGACAGTCGCGGTACAACCGCAGATAACGCTGCGCAATAGCGGAAGGCTGGTAGCGCCTGAGGTTTTCATGTCCCTTGCGCACGAGTTCCGCCCGCAAGGCCGGGTCCGCGCAGAGGCGCTCGATCGCCGCACGGATCTGGGCGGGCGAGTCGGGATCGACCAGCAATGCGCCTCCGCCCGCGACCCTCGGCATGCTGTAGCATGTCGAGGTAATGCACGGTATCCCGGTGGCCTGGGCTTCGAGGATCGGCAAGCCGAAGCCCTCGTGCCTGGAAGCGAAAAACAGAATGTCGCATTCGTGGTAAATGGCCGCAAGGCGCTCGTCCGACACGTTAAACTCGTTGGTGTAGGCGATGCCGCGGCGCTCCATCTCGGCGCGATTTTCCGGCGCCAGCAGGCCGACCACCTTGATCTCGCAGGGGAATCCGTCCACCGCCTTGATCAGCGTATCGAGGTTCTTGTGCCGGCCGCTGCCTATCTGCAAGATGCGCGGGCGCGCCGCGTCAAACGGGCGCGAGGTAGGGCCGGCTACAGCGGTCACACAGTTCTCCACGACACTTAGTTTCTTCCCCATCGGTCCGATTTCCCGCTCGAGCACCTCGCGGGTCGACTGGGAAATAACGGTGACCTTGGCGGCATACCGGCACGGCAAGGAAAACCACAGCCACTTGTAAAGCAGCTTCTTGAGGCCGCGAAGGCGCATCAAGTAGCCGCAGTCGTGGATGGTCAGGATGACCTTTCCTCGCGGCAGGAAGGGCGCGAGGTACTGGGCGTCGCCGGTGATGTGGATGACGCCCCTGGTCTCACGGCGGGCGTGGCGGATGTTGGCAAGCAGGGCGCCCGCACCGCTCGGCTGGCAAGGCATTAACACCCGGTGGCACTCGAAGTTGTGGCGGAAATGCGGCTCAAGCGCCGCAAACAGGCGTTCGATGCTGTGGTTGGCGGTCCGCGGGTCGCGGAACACCAGCGTCAGGTCAGGCTTCATGCGCGTCCTTGTCTGCGTGCTCCAGCACGGCCGTCGCCACAGGGTCCAGCGGCCGCCGCCGGTTGAAGTACAGAAAGCCGATCCCGAACTCGGTCAGGTCTCTCAGGCGGAAGATGACCCATTTCAGCCACGCCGTGGAGCGCTTGTTCGCCACCCGGAATGAGTTGCCAAAAAACCGCACCTTCAGCCCCGTACCCACGCACATCTGCTCCAGCTTGCTGCGCGCAATGGCGTTGCGGTGCGTGTGGTCGCCGTTCTGGATGGGAGCTGCAAAGGGGCTATCACCGTTGGGGAATCGGAGGATGATCCGCCCGCCGGGGGCCAACAGGTAGCGCAACCGCTGCAGCGCAAGAATCCCCTCCTCAACTGGCAGGTGCTCCAGCACGTCGAACAGCACAATGCAGTCGAAGGTCCGGCCCGCCAGCGGCCCCTCCGCCGGATCCTGCTCGACCAGGTTGCACAGGTGCGCCTCGAAGCCGCGCGTCCTGGCCGCCTCCACCAGCTCCGGGATGATCTCCAACCCGGCCACCTTGACGCCTTGCGCAGCCGCCCACTGCAGGAACTCGCCGTTGCCGAAGCCGATCTCCAGCACCGACGCAAACCGCGCCGGTCGCGCGCGACTCAACTCTCCGGCAAAGTACTGCGCCTGCCAACGCGACACAGGGCGCACATCGCCCCACCGCTTCCACTCGCGGTAATGTGAATAGGCGGAAGGGGGATTTTTTGTTTTCACCAGCATTTGGGAGGATTCTGCTGGATCAATATCCATACTGGATTGGCTTTCGCTGGCGCCGCAGATGGTTTCTCACGCCGAACCATTCGACAAGGATACGGTCAAATAGATAGAATACCAACAAGCCAAAACACCCTTTGATAACCATATTGCGCATGGATTCTATAAAGCTTGACCGAAGGAATGATACGGCACCAAAGAGGCATAACAGCATCAGCATAAAGAAAAAAACCGCTGGATACTTTCGGAGAAGCGCGCGGCGCAGCAGCCGCTCAGCCGAGAAAAGGGCATAATAGGCAACGAATGGGAACAGCAGCGCCGGAATCCAGCCGCCCCGGGTGAAACTCTCCATATGCATGGGAAATTCGACGTTGCTGACCTTGCGCATGTCAGCCCCGATATGCACCGCAAAGCCATATGGTTGGAGGTGTATATTGTCAAAGTAAAAGGGACCGCGATAGTCCTCGGAGACGAGGGCGATTATGCCCAATTCGAATGCGCCGCGCACCTGCCAGAGAAAGTCGCCAAAACCACGGAAAGGAACCGGATCGGGAGTCATGGTGGGAATGACGTAGGGGGGCCAACTGGTTAGGCGACGGAAGGTCTTGAAAGCTGTCCCCCCTTGGACGTCAGCGACCGAGGTAATCTCGCCTTCGGTTACAGACTGCATGATTGAGCCCTGCTTCAGCGCGTCGACAATCGACATGCGCCCGACAATGTTGCGCGCGATGCCGATGCGGACTCCCAATGTCGCCAGTAGCGCAGCGGTTGGGATAACGATCAACAGGCCCCACTTGATCCTTTGGCGCCATGTCGGCAAGGAGAGCATGAAACCGGCAAGGAAAAAGATGATAGGATAAAAAGCCATCCCGCGCGAGCCGGTCGCGTAAGAGGCAACCACTCCCAGCGCGAGAACGATAAGCCAAACCAAGGTAGATTTCCAGAATCGGAATGCAGTATAGCCTGCAAAGAACGGTGCGAGGGTGAGCAGGGAAGCAAGAATTCGCGCAAGATAAAATATTGGATTGCCGACATAAAGGACTGTGACCCATCTTGAGAGCACTACTAAGGCCGCAAAAATAAGAAAATACTCCAATCGGGGTCCCGCCAAAGCGATCAACTGCTTTAATCCCGGAGGACGTCCACCCGGTTCGGGCTGTTTGCTTGTCAACAAATAAACCAAGGTGATTGCAAAGGACATCAATAATGAACCGCCTACCGCTTTGATCGGTGACGATAAGATGTACTCTCCCCAGGGGAACAGATAATCCATGTTCAACGGCAGGGAAAGGCAAACACCCAACGGCGCGAGTTTTTTGAGCCATTGAATGGCAAAGCTGAACTTGAGAGCAAACGACCGGGTGTCATTCTTAATAACACGGAACCAAAGGGCTCCGTCTATGCAAATTGACATCAACAAAGCGGCAGCAAAGCTCCACCTTTCGTGATTGTTCATCGAAAGAAGCAAGCAGAGGCTGAAAAACACAGCGGCGGCGAGGGCGCATAACGCAGCCGGCGTGGTGTCTGCACCCCAAGGCGCGAGAACCCGTGCCCGCGATGGAATGGCCCCGCGCGGACGATAGTGACTGGGTGAATTATGGGTCATTTTTTAGGGTCGAACAAATGTAATCCATAAATTGCCTGAGTCGGGAGTCGTGGTCATAGCCGGACTGTACACAGCGGGCCCGCCCCGCAGCGGCAATGCGTTGGCGAAGGTGGGAATCTTTCAGGTACCGGCAAACCTTGTCCCGCAAATCGTCATAGTCATCAAAGAACACGGCCTCCTCGCCGTCCCGGAAGATACGTTCATGGTCCGACGTGCGTTCGGCAAGCATGAAGGCGCCGCAGGCGGGTATTTCGAAGGTTCGGCTGTCCTGCAGGTCGCGGTTTTCGCGGCGGAGAAAGTGCAGCGCGATGTCCATTCCGCAGATGGCCTTGGTATAGTCTTCGCCGACCTGCACGGGCCCCCGCCAGTGTTTCTGGATTCGCTTCCAGCATCGGCCTCTTTGCCATCCGTAGCCCCAGACGGCCACCTGAATGCCGTCTCCAATCAAGCGGGCAATAAGTTCTTCCCGAAGTGGGGCGCACCCCCCGATGAAGCCGACGGGGCATCCGTACTTCGCACGATCCAACGGAGACAGCACCACCGGCCGATGCAGAAGAGGATCAAATCCCCGATTGAAAACATATACATGTCGAGCCCCCTTGCCGATATATTCGGCCACGTTCTCCTGTTTGGGAACAAAATGAAAATCAAATGCGGGAATTGCGCCAATGAAGTTTCCCCAGACCTTGCCGAACTTTCCGAAGGGATCATCGGGGTTATAGTGGGCAAAAACCACGGGTTCGCGTGCCGACTGCCGCAGCCGGTCCAAATCCCTTTTACGCAGCCATAGGCTCTTTTCAAAAAAGACCAGGTCCGGCTGGAAACTGCGCACCTTGGCCTGGAGTGCGGATAAGAGGAACAGCCGCGTGATGGGACGCGCCATTCCAAAAGAAAGGCGACGCGTGTATGCAGTCAGCGAAGACACATCAACAGTGTCGACAACGTATCGGAGGCGCTTGAACGCCAAAACCCGCCGATAGGCGTTGGAAGGCGGCTGATGCGCCCCGACGCACAGAATGCGATTGATCCCGCCAAGCATGCGTTCACCATTCACGGCTTGAAAAAGAAGGCGGTGTCACTGACGTTGTCGCTTATCCACACGTGGCGCCACCGCGAAAGGATCGCCCACACTTGGGCCCATATTTCGTTGTAGGGACCTTCGGCAATGCTTCGGCTCGCGGGAGCCAAGGTTGTGGACGGCAAATACCAGTTGACGTTGTCGATGGCCAGAACTCCCCCACTCCTGAGTTTGGGGATCGACTTCAGTGAGGTGGCACCGCGGCAACCGCCATCAATCAGAACCACATCGATCGACCGGTCAGGCAGTTTGTCGATCCAGCACGCGTACTCGAGAGTCAAGCTGGCGGGTCCTTCCTCCCGGTACGGCGCAGGGAAGTATTTCAATTCAACATTCTTCACGTTGGCCCTAGCTAGCTGCTCCCTGACCATTCTCGCCCATTTTTCCTGGTGCTCAACCGATATCAAGTGGGCAACCTTCTGCGAGAACCATTTGGTGCTCCGGCCGCAGCCAAACTCGACCATTTGATCGGTTGGCTTAAGGATAGTCCCAAAAGCCTCGATTGCCCGCCTGTTCATCCATGGCAGATCAGGATTGCGCTTATGGAAGCGGCGCTGTGCCAGCCGGCAGGCAATGTACCTTAGATTCCAGTGAGGCTTCATGCGTATCGGTTCAGTTGATCAATTGGTTCAGTAACCATTGGGAGCGTCCTAGAATGCTCCCAGCATCTCCGGATTGGATCGCGGCTATTTGCTGTAAATAGACCATGCTGTTCAGGTCGAGAGATTTACTGGGCGGTCCTGCAGCAGCGCGCCAAGCCCACCTCAAGAGGTCGGCCTTTTCACAACCGATTCCGGCATGCGAACCGAGCAGTATAGTTGTCCCCAAATGCACCCTGCGGACAAGGGCCATAATACGGGTCGGACGCGGCGACATGGCGTAAGGCAGGTTTGCGATGGCCGGGAAGGCAGCGGCGATCGCTTCTCCGCGGGTATGCCCGTACGGCAGTTCGACTCTTTCCTCAAGGCCGAGGTAGAAAAGGAAGAAATCGCGATCGAGGAAAGGAGCGAGAATCTTGCCGAGGAATGGGTAACAGCCCCAGGTGGACATCGCGATCTCACGACGGCCACGGCTGAAAATAAAGAAGAGGGTGATGGGATTGTGCAGGTGGGTGAAGGTTTCGAAGAAAGCCGTTATGCGTGCGCGGGACTGCTCTTCGCTGAATTCAGGCGCTTTGCCAAAGCGCTCCGCGAGCACTCTGCCGATGTCCCGCTTGGATGGGGAAAACCGACGCAGGACGACGTCGATGAAGGCACTTGTACCCCGGGTGCGGTAGGATTCGCAGAATCCCGGAGCGGTCGGCCAGTGGAATGCACTGAGTACATCCCCAAGAAAACCATCGTAGATCACCTCGGGGTACTCCCCAAGGGCACGTAGCGCACCGAGCATCCATGCCCCCTCGTTGGCCGCGAAGTTGGTAAGGGCATTCTTGAGTCCCTCTCTTTCGATTTCGGAGCCGATCGGATGCTTCAACACCTTGTGAGCAAGACCCAGCCGCGCAGCGACCTCTGCGGCGATGCGTTCCTCACTGCCGGGGGCGCTGCGGCCAACGGTTTCGATTGTGTAGCAAAACCGCGGGCGGCAGCCTTGGCGGGCCAACTCGGCGACGATGTGGCGCGAGTCGCGCCCGCCCGATAGCGGCTGGATGAATTCACCATGCAGAGGGATACGGCGCGCGATCGCCTGCCGGGTCAACTCGATATAGGTCTCCTTCTCCTGCTTCCTTGAGATACCGTCGTTTAAAGGAGCTTCCGGATACTTTGCAGTCACCGACAGCCGGCCGTTCTCGAACACCAGACGTCCGCCTGGGGGCATCGCGCGGATGTGGCGGAAGGGGGTGTCGCAGTCGACCATGAAGCCCAAGCGGAAGAATACGCCGATGGCCGTCCAATCCAAGTCGGCCGGGATGCCCGCCTCAAGGATGCGCAGAACGTTATTGGAGACCACCACCCTGCCCTCCGTATGGCCGTAGAACAGCGGGTGAACGCCCAGCCAGTCGACGCGGGCCTCAAGCCGCAGGCCATCCCAGTTCCACTCGGCGAACAAGCCGTCGTCGTGCCCGTCCGGCCGCGGCAGATGATAGCCAAGGCGGGCATTGTGACTGCCGGTACAGACGGCACGACCTGCGCGCCATTCAACCGAAATAAAAGGAAAGAGATCCTGCATGGCCGGCTAATTTTTAACTTCAGAGATCACCGCCTTGAGTTTTCCCGATGAAGAGCGCTCGAGCGTTTCAACGATCCGGAATGAAATTTCCATTTGGCCCCCACCGCGGCGACGAAACTCCCGAATGAGAGCGTCTTTGTCGGTCTGGCCGAAGCCTGGATTGGGCACGATACGAAACTCGACCGAAGCTGGCATGGACTGGTAGATTTGTATCTCCCGCGCGTTTTTTGCATATTCGAAGACCTGATTCATTCCGATCAACCTGCGGCCATCGGGCGTTACCACATAATCCTCGAGTCTCCCATCGATACTACTGAGGCAGGCCGATTGGCGCCCGCAACCACAGGGTGTGTCAACCGGTCGGCCGAAGTCGCCGACCTCATACCGGATGAACGGCATGGCTGGATTGCCCCATCCTGTCAGTATGAGACTGTGGAAATCCGACCCCGACCGGGGCAATGTCTCCACATGGCAGCATTCAAAGTCCACATGAAAGCGCCCCTGCTCGCACTTGGAGAGATTGCCGGCAAACTCGGCCATTCCGTACTGCTCCGTCACGGGCGCGCCGAAGACCTCACCAATCTCCTCGGCGTGGTGCGGTAGGAGCGCATCGGAGCCGGTCACGACGTGCCGCGGCCGGCTGCAGAGCCGAAGTCCGTTTTCCCGCATAAGGGTGGCCAGCACGTACATCGCCGACGGGTAGCCTTCATAGAACTCGAAACGCGTACTGTTCAGGTAATTGACGATATCCCGCACCGTCCGCCTCGAGACATGGTAAGTGCTGAGGTAGACGCGGTTGTTGATGTAGTCGGATCGCCAGTACGGGGGTCTGGCCTGATTTTGGTCTATTGGAATCCGTGCTCCGAAGGTCAGATGCCGGTCGGTCGGCTTCAGCCCGAAGCGCCCCTTGTGCCGCCACCAGACCGCCCACCGGAATGCAAGCGCATCTCGGGTTTGGTAGATGGTCAAGGGCGTCCCCGTCGTGCCGCTGGTCAGGGATTGGATCAGTCCGCCGGATGGAAAGGCGGATGAAACCATCTCCCGCTGATGCTGGCGGACGAGTTGCTTCGTTAGGATGGGGAGCCTTTGAAGGTCATCCACTCCCCGGATTTGGCGCACGTCAACGCCGTTCTCATCATACCACCGGCGGTAAAAGGGGACAGTATCATAGGCATGGCGCACGATGAGCGCCACCTGCTCATCCTGGAAGGCCCGTATCTGTGCAGCGCTCCACCACTGTGTTTGCTCTAGCCGCGCCAACTGTTCGTGGAAATGCCGGTTGTACCGCTTGCGGGAAGTGTGCCATCCATACAAGCTGAAGGCGCAGTTTTGCAGGAATACCGGGAGTCTGTAGTAGAGCTTCTCTGCCAGTGAGTCGGGCATGGCGGGTATGTTCAGTTGAAACCGTGCCTCAATTTGAATCAATCGGCTCCCACTCTACTGGGACAGTGTCCCGGTTGAGCCAGAAGCGCGCAGCCGGCGCGATGATCTGCTTTTCCGGATGCCGCCCCAGCCATGCGGCCCACCAGCTATAGGAGCTGTTGGCAATGATGAAGTGCCGGCAATGGGTCATCAGCCGGAAGTCGCCATCGGCGGAAGCACCGCCCGTGCTAACGACATCCACGTCCGGGCCGTTGTCGCCGTGCCCACGCCACCATTCCGGGTCGTCGCCAAATACATAGAAGCGCGCGCCCGGGGTGCGCAGGCGCATCCGCCGCATCGCCTCGGAATAGTAGCCGGTGCCAAGCGTCGTGCCGTAACCGACCCGTCGCACGTGCACGGCGACCGAAGGCTCGGACTCCATCCTGCTCGTGACGGCCAGGGCGGCGCGCGGCAGCGGCGCCCGGAATTGCAGGTCGGCGCGCAGAACGTCGGCGCACTCCCTGAAATACTCGCTGCACTGCCAGTAGCCGGTTAGCGCGACGTTGCGCTCGAGGCGCCAGCGGGCATATTCCGGATAAAACCGCAATGGCCTCGGCTCGTCAACATACGCGCATGCGGTGAACGGCCGACAGCGCTGCAGCCGCATCACGATCCGGCGCCGCAGTCGCAGCACGACACCCGCTCCCCGTACAAGCCGGATATCCCCAGGCAACATGAAAATCCCCAATTCGTAGCTGCGGCGGTAGCGCCGGTCCACCCTGAACAGGGACTCGACATCCAGTTCCAGGTGCGCCTCGCTGCGAAGCGCGAGGCTGCGGGCGAAGGCGTACTGGAAGAGCTGGTTTCCAAGGCCTCCAGAAAGCAGAATCCGGCATGTCAGAGTCCTGTGCATGGGCTGATCGCGTCTCATTGAGCCCGCAGACGGGTCTTCAACTGCCCCTTGAGCGTGCGAAGGCGCATGCGCAGCAAATTCACTTGATCGGTCAAAATCTCGCACAGGCGCTCGCCCACCCCCAACGGCCGGACCTCATTTTCCGGCTTGGGCAGGTCGCGGATTTCCTCCGGCAATTCCCCCTCGAACGGCACGGCCTTGAGCCACGCCGCCGGGTTGAGCGGGTGCAGGCAGCGGCTGTTGGGCCGCCAGCCGTACCACTTGCGCCGCAGCCATTGTACATGCCGGATCTGGTTGGTGTGGCCATAGGTCCGGATTTTGCGCTCCACCTGCTCGTCGCTCAGCACGTAGGAGAGGTGGTAACAGGGCCGGTCGAGTATCAGGTACTGGTCCAAATGATCCGGCCTTCGGCAGTGATCGAACCGCACCCCCGTGCGCAGGTTCAAGGCGAAGGCCATGCTGAATGCCAGCAGCGTGTTGCTCAGTCGCGTTTCCACCCTGCCACCGCGGTAAGTCAGGCTTTCCCGGCACAGGATCGCGTGCCGGGTGTCCTTCCAGAACTGGTACCAAGGGGTGCGGTAATAGGCATAGTCTGGGTTCGCCTCGATCTGCCGCAGGTTTGCAAGGTAATCCTCGGCGTGGAAAAACTCGTCCGCATCCTGCACGATCAGCAGGTCGAACCCAGCCTCCTTCGCCCGGTCCAGCACTTCGTTGCGCTGCGCCTCCTCGGTTGCCCAGTCACCCGTCACCAGCTCGATCTTGTGGCGGTGGGGAGATTGTTTCAGGATCGCCGGATCGCTCGGGTTGCGGTACTTCTCGCGCGCCTCCGGATTATAGGACCAAGGATAAGGGCTGTACGAAACGAAAATCAGTTCCACATGCGGAGCACAATTGGCAATGGTTCTCAGGATCAGCTGGTCGCAGTCGTAAAAGAGAATCAAGGAACAGGTGCGCATGCGATATATGGGAAAAGAATGCTATCAGGCAGCTGCTGGCGACTCGGGCTTTCGAAACCTGTTCCAGAAGCCTTGCGCCAACCCGCGCATTTCCATGCGGGCCTCACCGGAAATCCAATACAATCCTCCTCCATACAGCACAGCAAAGAGGGCAATCGCGACAGCGAACGCCAACCAACTCCCGATCGGAACATGATACAGAACAGAGGCAAAAGCGACTGACATGACCGTAACCTTGGCAACCTCCCTGCCCAGTTGCATCCAATCTGACCGCTGCAAATGGGCCCGGCGGGTGAGGGACTTGGGGTAATACCAGAAGTATACCATGCTGTATGCGATCAGTGGAGCCAAAGCTGCCCCAAGGATTCCGAGGTAATAAACACCGGCAATCATCAGGGAAAAGACAATCAGGGAGTGCACAAATGCAACAATTGAGCTTACCTTGATATCACCGAGTGCGACGCACAAGGTCGTCATAAGGATGAGAAACACACGACTGGTCAAAAACAGACAAAACAGGCTGGAAATCAAAAAACCGGCGAAGAATTCTTTGCCCACCCAAAGGGTTACAAAAGTTTCATTAAATGCAAAGAATCCGCCAAATGCGAGCCCGAGCAACCAGATGTTGATCTTGAGCAACCGGTTGATTACCAAGCGGACCCTGGCGTGGTTGGCTTCTCCAGACAAATGGGAGATACCGGCGCTGACTGCATTGCCAGTGCGGGTTATTAGCGTTTCGCCTATGTGAAATGCTCGCTTGGTGAGCATGTAAATGGGCACCGTTTCTGGGCCAAGAAACCGGGATATGATAAAGGCATCCGTATGGAGGCTCAAGGTGGTTCCCACTCGGCCGATTGAGGTGAAAGATAAAAGCCCTAGCATTTCCCGTATCTTGGAAAAGTCCGGCGCGAGGTTGATGCCCTCGTTTCGCGTCCGCCAAATAAAGTACCCTCCAGAGCCTGTCAGCATGACGGCCCCGCGGAACAGCAGGCCTGCGGCGATCGCATGCACTCCCCAACCGTTGATGAGCAGGATCGGAATCAGCGCCAGCGACCCAAAACTACCCACAAACCCAGCAACACCTGGTCCGATGCTGCCAAGGAGACCGTAATTCAGGGCGTTGACAGTAAACGCGAGGAGCATCAGTGCAGATCCGACAATCGCGACAAGAAATGCTTTCCGGAGAATCTCCGCGCTCTCCGCATCGCCCAAATTGACCCAGTTGGGCAGAAAGCGCGAAGTCCCCCAGCCAGCCACCAGCACGAGGAGTGCAATCAACATGGTCAGCAGAACTCCGCCCGTTGCATACCCGCGCAGTGCGGAATAATTCCTCTGCCCGTAAGCGACGCCGATTCTCTGCTGGACAACGCCCGCAATGCCGGGATCCACCACGGTGAGCCATGCCAGAACGTTGCCGGTTGCCAGCCATGCCCCGTACAGGTCGACCGGGATGAAGCGCAAGTACAGCGGCACAAGGGCGATTCCGGAAATGACTGCGTAGCCGATCATCCCGTAGCTGAAGAGCAGATTCCACAGCGCGGTTTTCTTGCGGCTCTTGCGGCGTGCCATATTCCTGAAAAGCAAACAATCCTCAGCGCTTGCTTTGAGGGGCTTCCTGCGCGAGGGCGCAATCAAGGAAGCGGGAATACTGGTTGGCCATGCAAGCGGCCTTGCTCCTATAATCATTTCCGGTCTGTGACTCCCATTTGCGCGCAACACAGTCCCACGGAACGCTCCGGCGCAACCGGCCGCGGAGCGAAAGATCGGTCCGGCCAAATTTCCAGAGCAAATCGAAGATTTTGCTTCTGTAGGCACGAAAACGCGGGCTGTATCGGTCCATGACAGCTACGGGCACGCCGTTGGCAAGGGCACACAAAGTCGGGTGGAATCTCGAGCACAGGATGCCATCGGCGTTCCGGATCCAATCGTACCAATCCAACGGGTCCAATGGATGCCGCACTATGTGGTCGAAAGGACCCTCAATCTCATGTTCTGGCATTGGCAGACTAACCAGCTTCAAACCGCGTCGATTCAAGTAGTCCTTCAAATTCACCACCCACTCCACGGGCGGCTTCCACGTGGTTGAAACAATAGCGTAACGGCCTAGGAGGTGTTTTTGTGCCGGTGCACCGCCCCGATAAAAACGGTTGAGGACAAAAACGGGGTCGGGACATGCCACCGCCCGTGACGGGACGATGCCGGCAAGGATCGCATTTACGCGGGTGTACGTATCCCGAAAGCTCAATGCATCGAACTTGCCAAGGGCCTTGGAAATTTCCTTCCGCACGTTGCGTCTTTGTATTATAAAACTGGTTCCCATCGCACTCAAAGCCAACCCAATTAGCCTCGGCCGCCTTGTTAACCGGTTGGTCCACTCCATCCAGTACGGGTTTGGGAAACGTGTGGTCGAGCCGCGCTTGTTAGAGAACCGCAACACCGCATCGCTGCCAAGGACAATGCAGTCAAAATCTCTTTCATTGCAGTAGGCCACAAGGTCGTCATCTCCCCGAAGAACAGGCCCTGGCTGTAACTTTTCCGCGATGAACTGCTCATGAGCAGCCAATTGGATTGCTGGAATACGGCCCGACTCGCCGTAATCTCGATCCAGTTCCACGCTTCGATAATTTATAATTTCTGCCTCATGCCCGTTTGCCCGCAAGAACTGAAGCGTGCTGTAGGCTTGTAGATTTGCGCCAAAGTTGGCGACATAGTGATAAGTAAGAATTCCGATTTTCAAGGCTCTTTCGAATGTCAAGGTGCTTATGTCAAATAATTTGACTACTTTGTCTTGCTCCAAACCATATCGAGTTTGCTGCACAGCTGGGAGCACAATCGCAGGGGATGATCAAGGAGTTGAATGGCCAACAGCTTGAGTTTATCGCCAGATGCGTATCCCATCTAATTTCGGCCGAAGACACGAACGTCCGAGAGTCCGAGATCCCGAACGATGTAGCGCAGATCGGCTACATCGGGCTCGTGCACATGTCCGAGGAACTTTTCGTTTCGGACGCGTACCAGTCCTTCATGGAGCTCCATTTGCCATAGCCTATGGGAACCATCAGAGGCTTCTTGATGTTGACACAGTTGGGCACGCTAACAATCAGGGCACCATCTGGCTTTAGCTTGGCCAAAACCTCGCGGAACAGCCGCTTGGGTGAGTTGTGCCAGTGGTCCATGGTGTCGACGGCGGTGATCACATCAAACTGACCGGGCACCATAGCAATACAATGGCCAATAACGTCCAAGGCGAAGATTTCGCCCCCGTAGCGACGCTGGATGTCGAGGATACCAGATCAAAGCGCGTGGTTGACGGAGTCGTCGAAGTCGTCGAACAGCACCGCGCTTGAAGCCATTAGCCACGCAACCCAACGAGAAGAAGCCAATGCCACCGCCGTGATCACAGACTTCGAGTTCCGATGCAGGCTTGGGTGCAACAGCCCCAATGGTGATTGCGATGTTGAAGGCAATCCGGGAAATGTCGTGGAATTGCCCCTTGTGCATTCCTTTTATTCAGCGGCAATCCGCGTCAGAGTTTGGGTGAAGTTCATCGTTTTTCATCACTAACAGGATGTTGAAAAAGCGGCACTCTTCATCGCACTCCGAAGCATGATGACCAGATCCGCCACAGAACAGGTCCTCGGGAGCCATTCTGTTGCGGACCTAGTCATCGTTCCGCGGCGTGCGTCGGGGACTGGCAATTTGTCAACATCCTGCTAGGACTTTGTTCAAACGCATCCGCTTTCCGCTAGACCCAGCTCAGGCGCGGTAATACCGTGCGGGGCGGCGGGCCGGGGGGATCCAGTTGCGGGTGTCGACGAGGACGGCCTGGTAGGCGGAGAGGTCGAGGTCGCGGTAGGCGGCGTGGTTGGTGGCGAGCAGGAGGCAGTCGTAGGCATCGGTGACGGGGACGGAGCGGCGTCCGGCGAACTGGGGGTACTCGCGGGTGGGCTTGATGACGGGGACGTGGGGGTCGTTGTAATGGACGATCGCGCCCCTGTGTTCCAGTTTGTCCATGAGGACGTAGCTGGGCGACTCGCGGTCGTCGTCGACATTGGGCTTGTAGGCGAGGCCGAGCAGGAGGATGCGGCTGCCCTTGAGGGGCTTGCCGGCGTCGTTGAGGGCCTCGGCGACGCGGTTGACGACGTACTCGGGCATGCGGGTGTTGATCTCGCCGGCCAGCTCGATGAAGCGGGTGTGCTGGCCGTACTCGCGCGCCTTCCATGTGAGGTAGAACGGGTCGATGGGGATGCAGTGTCCGCCGAGTCCGGGTCCGGGGTAAAACGGCATGTAGCCGAACGGCTTGGTGGCGGCGGCGTTGATGACGTCCCAGACGTCGATGCCCATCTCGTGGAAGACCATCTTGAGCTCGTTGACGAGGGCGATGTTGACCGAGCGGAAGATGTTCTCGGTGAGCTTGGCGGCCTCGGCCACGCGGCAGGAGCCGACCGGGTGGACGGTGTCGACGGCGCGGGAATACAGCTCGATGCAGCGCTCGAGGCACAGGGGGGTGTAGCCGCCCATGACCTTGGGGATGGTCTTGACCGAGTGGTCGGTGCGGCCGGGGTCCTCGCGCTCCGGCGAGAACGCGAGGTGGAAGCCCTCGCCGGCCTTGAGGCCGCTGCCCTCCTCGAGCACGGCGCGCAGGTCGGTGTCGGTGGTCCCCGGGTAGGTGGTGGATTCGAGGACGACGAGGGTTCCCGGTTTTATAAACGGCGCGATCGCGCGGCCGGAATTCAGGATGTAGGAGATGTCCGGCTCGCGGTACTTGTTGAGGGGAGTGGGCACGCAGATGAGCACGGCCTCGACCTCGGCGACGCGGGCAAAGTCGGTGGAGGCCTCGAGGCGGCCGGCGGCGCGCGCGGCGGCGATCTTCTCGGCCGGGATGTGGCGGATGTAGCTGCGGCCGGCGTTGAGGGCGTCGACCTTGGCGGGATCGATGTCGAGTCCGAGCACCTCGACCCCGGCCTCGGCGAAGCGCAGGGCAAGGGGCAGGCCGACGTAGCCGAGTCCGATGATGGCGATTTTCATGGGGAGACTACGAAAGGGCCGGAAAGAGACGGCAGGGAGAAACTACGGATTTCGCGGATGGCGCGGAGGGGGAACAGGGATGAAGGGGATGGAGGGGATGGGAGACTACGGAAGGGGCGGAAAGAGACGGCAGGGGGGAAACTACGGATTGGGCGGATTGGGCGGAGGGGGCTGGGAGCGTAGCCATGCGGCGTTGGCGGTGAAGGCCTCTTGGATTTCCGGAACGGGCGGCACGACCGCGGCGGCAAGGATGGCGGAGAAGCGGTCCGCGTCAAAGTCCGGCTGTCGCATCAGGAAGCGGATATCGTCCCGGTCCTGCGGATCGACACGCATCATCTTGGTGAGGATGAGGTCCTCAGTGGCGGGGCGGCGCAGGCGCAGACGCGTGAACCCGAGCCCGTCGATCGGCACGGTGCGGGCCAGCCAGTCGGGGGAAAGGATGACTTGGCGTTCCTCGAACAGGTGAGTGAAGAAGAGGCCGGTGGCGGCGAGGCGTTGGTTGGTCTGCTCGACCGCCTGCCAGAAATCGTCTTTGGTCTCGATGGCGGCCAGACCGCGGGCAGGGAGGATGGCGTCGACATCCATGGTGGCGGCGAAGGCGGCAGGGGCGGCGGGAAACCCGAGCGCAAGGGCGGAGCGGCCGCAAACAATCAACTCGAACGGCCGGCTCAGGCAGGCGTCGAGGGTGCGCAGGATGCGCAGGGGGTTGCTGTCGGCGGGGAGGCTCACCGGGGTCTGAGCCAGACGGCGGGACGGGCCGGGCGGTGGCGGGGCGTCCAGCCGGCCTGAATGAGAAAGCGGCTGTAGTGCGGCAGGCGGCCTTGCGGCAGCGCCGGGACCGGCGGAAGCCCGGCCAACAGTTCCTGCCAGAACCCCGCATGCCCGGGATCGTGGCGCACGGCGGCTTCGGCGATATGGCGCAGGGCCGGGACGCAGCGCTCCATGCGGGCAAGGCGCGCCAACTCGCGCGGACACAGGCCGGGCGCCCCCAGCAACTGGGCGGCGCAACGGATGTGGCGGGCGTCGCCCTGTTGGGCGGCGGACATCAGGGCAATGGCCAATTCGGCGTCGGACAGGCGTTCGCGACCCGGATCCGGCGTGCGGCCCGGCTGCCAGCCGGGCGGCGCATAGTGTCGGCAGCCGCGCTCCACCGCCAGCTCCAGCAGTTGGTCGGCCGTGGCGAAGCCCAACAGCCGGGCCTTGCGCAGGAGCGGTGAGCAGTGCGGCGTGATCCCGTAGGTGTGGGCAAGGAAGGGCATCAGACTGCGGAAGGGACTACGGAAGAAAGACTACGGGAGGGACGGCAGGGGGAAACTACGGATTTCGCGGATGGCGCGGAGGGGATGGTGGGGCTCAGGGCTGGCTGATCCAGCGACGCAGGCCGTGGGGGGCGAGGCGGATGGGGAGGACGCGGATGGCGGGGTCGCCGCAGGCGCGGATGGCCTGCTCGAGGCGGGAGCGGAC
>FWPV01002151.1_pt1 | contig 49727 bp, 37 predicted proteins | sample 2228371 | NCBI WGS metagenome assembly FWPV01 (sample SAMEA103939776, study PRJEB20133) | metagenome | reverse complement strand
GACGACCTCGCATGCTCTAGCATCACCTCCACAGCCCGACAGCCCCCACACGGGGCTTTGTGGCGCTGTGGAGCTGGAGCGTTGCGGGATTTGAACCAATGCGGCGCCATCAAGGCGAAACGGTATAAGCCGCTCCCTGAGCGGGAGCGGGGGGAGCGGGCGACTTGAACACTCCGCAAGCGGGGTTCCGTTAAAGCGCATCAGAACCCCCTGCGCGATACTCTGCAATCCAAAATCAAAAATCTAAAATGGCATTATTTGCCCCGCCCTTACGCTTGTGCTATACTGTTCGACGGCGTTGAAACGCGCCAAATACACACACCTCCTCCACCCGATCGCTCCTGCCGGAACCCCCGGTTCGGTCGGTGTACGTGGGAGGTGGCGGCTGGATCTTCCAGAATGTTTAAGGAGCATCCGACACCTATGACCCAGGCGACATCACCACGCGTTGTTTCGATCAAGGCGCTGCTGGAAGCCGGCGCCCACTTCGGGCACCAGACAAATCGCTGGAACCCGAAGATGCGCCCGTACATCTACACGGCGCGCAATGGCATCCACATCATCGACCTGCAGAAGACCGTGCTTGGCCTCACGGCAGCCTATCACTTCATCGCCGATGTGACGGCGCGCGGTGAAAAGGTGCTCTTCGTTGGCACCAAGAAGCAGGCCCAGGAAGCCGTGGCCGAAGAGGCGACCCGCGCCGACCAGTACTACATTACCCAGCGCTGGCTCGGCGGCACGCTCACCAACTTCACCACGATCAAAGGGCGCCTGAAGCGTCTCGCCGACCTCGAGGCCCAGCGCGATCGGGGCGATTTCGCCCGGCTTACCAAGGCCGAGGGCTTGCAGCTCGAAAAGGAGATCGAAAAGCTCAACCGGGTCTTTGCCGGCATCAAGACGATGGACCGGCTGCCCGGCGCGCTCTTCGTTATTGATCCTCACAAAGAAGAACTTGCCGTCAAAGAGGCGCTGAAGGTCGGCGTGCCCGTGGTCGCGATGGTGGATACGAACTGCGATCCCGACCCGATTAGCTACGTCATTCCGTGCAACGATGACGCCATCCGTGGTATTCGCCTGATCACCGGCAAGATTGCCGACGCGGCCCTCGAAGGCGTCCATCGCCGCGAGGCGGCCCACGAGGGGTAACCCGCGCGCCGATCCGCTCCGGCAGTACGGAGAACCCGGCGACCTCTGTCGCCGGCAAACAGCAGCCAGCGGTTCTGGAGGGGCGCATGCCCCTCCATGTCACGAGAAGAGGAGCGAGCCTGTGGCAGTGTCGATTGAACTGGTCAAAGAACTGCGCGAGCGAACCGGCGCCGGGATCAAGGAGTGCAAAGATATCCTGGAGCAGACCGGCGGCGATCTCAACAAGGCGATCGAGATTCTCCGCGAACGGGGGATCGAGGCGGCTGCCAAAAAGGCCACCCGCGAGGCCCGCGAGGGCCTGATTGGCGTCTATGTCCACTACGGCGCCCGTGTGGCCGGCCTGGTCGAATTGAACTGCGAAACGGACTTTGTCGCCCGCACCGAAGACTTCATCGCCCTGGCCAATAACCTCGCCCAGCACATCGTCGCCCTGAACCCGCGCTATATCAGCGCCGATGAGGTGACCGACGAGGCCGTGGCCGAGAGCGGGCTGACCCGTGAGAAGTTCATCGAAGAGAATGTGCTCCTCCAGCAGCCCTTTGTCAAGGACTCGTCACGAACGATTGAAGAGCTGATCAAAGAAACGATCGCGAAACTGGGCGAAAATATTGTCGTTCGCCGTTTCGTGCGTTACGAGGTCGGTGCCTGACCCGCTACGGCGTGAGCAGTTGCCCGTCGGCAGGGAAACCCTCCGGCCGGCAACTGCTACCCGCTTCTGGTACCTCATATGCAAGAGCCTAAGTATCGGCGTATTCTGATCAAGTTGAGTGGTGAGCAGATCAAAGGCACCGATGAGGTGGTGAGCTACGATATGCTCGACTACCTGGCCCGCGAGATCTCCGCTGTGCATCGCCGCGGCGTGGATGTGGCGGTGGTGATCGGCGGCGGTAATATCTGGCGCGGCAGTCAATCCATCGCTCGGGGTATGGATACAGCACAGTCGCACTATATGGGGATGCTGGGCACGATCATCAACTCCCTGGCCCTCCAGGACGTGCTCGAACAGCACGGTCTGCATACCCGCGCGATGACCGCCATCCAGATGAACGAGGTCGCCGAACCGTACATCCGTCGCCGCGCCATTCGCCATCTCGAGAAGGGACGGGTGATTATTCTCGCCGGGGGTACTGGCAATCCCTACTTTACCACCGACTCGGCAGCCGCCCTCCGCGCCGCCGAGATCCACGCTCAGGTGATCCTGATGGCCAAAAATGGCGTGGATGGGATCTACAGCGCTGACCCGCGCCGTGACCCCAGCGCGGTGAAGTTTGATCACCTGACCTATATGGAGGCGCTTAATCGCGGCCTCACGGTGATGGATAGCACCGCCCTGACGTTCTGTATGGATCACGATATTCCGCTGATTGTGTTCAATGCCCTGGAACCGGGCACCATCGAGCGGATCGTGCTCGGACAGCACGTGGGGACCCTGGTTAGCAAGAGCCTCCCGGAACGCATGCCCGTGCCGGAGGTGTAATACCATACGGAATTGAGTGGTCGAGACGCGCACCAGCCGGAGCGCAGCGAAACGCTACTCCGGCTCTCCGCAATCCAATATCTGCAATCTCAACCGGTGCCGCGCGCGTGCAGGCGAGCTATGCGAGGAGAGCGTGATGGTCAACGATGTCTTACGCGAATATGAGGCCAATCTGAAGAAGGCCACCGAGGCCCTGCGGCACCACCTGGCAACGATCCGCACCGGCCGCGCCTCCGCCGGGCTGGTCGAGCATCTGCACGTTGAAGCCTATGGCGCGCCGATGGCCCTCAACCAGCTCGCCAATATCTCGGTGCCCGAGGCCCGCCTGATCGTCATTCAACCCTACGATGCGGGGCTGATCAAGGCGATTGAGAAGGCGATTCAGCAGTCAGATATCGGGATCAATCCCAGTAACGATGGGCGGGTGATCCGCCTGGCCATCCCCCCGCTGACCGAGGAACGCCGCCGCGAACTGGTGAAGGTGGTGCGCCATCGGGTTGAAGAGGTGAAGGTCTCGGTGCGTAATCAGCGCCGGGATGCGATGGACCAGCTCAAGGAGCTTGAGGCCGAGAAGTTGATCGGCGAGGACGAACTCAAGCGCGCCCAGGAACGGGTCCAGCAATTGACTGATAAATGTATCGCCGACCTCGACGCGATTGGCAAGGATAAAGAAGCCGAGGTCATGGCGGTCTGAGCCACGACGGGCGGAGAGCAGGCTATGAGCACGGCTGCTGATGGTGGACGCGAGAGCAAGACCCCTCAACACATCGCAGTGATTATGGATGGAAACGGGCGCTGGGCGCGCCAGCGAGGGCTCCCGCGACTCGCGGGCCATCGGGCCGGTACTGAGAATATCCGCGCTATCGTGAGCGAGGCCGACCGGCTCGGGGTGCGCTATCTGACCCTCTATGCCTTCTCTACCGAGAACTGGTCTCGACCATCGGTTGAGGTGCAGGGTCTGATGCAGATCCTGAGCGATTTCATTGACCGCGAGACGCGCGCCCTCCACGAGCAGAATGTCCATTTGCGACACCTCGGGCGGCTGGAGGGCCTCAGCGCGCGCCTGGCCGAAAAGGTGCGCTATGCCATCGATCTGACCCGCCATAACACCGGCCTGACCCTGGCAATCGCCTTTAACTACGGCGGACGCGCAGATATTGTTGATGCTGTGCGGAAGATTGTGGCCTCAGGGGTCAGCCCCGATGAGATCGATGAGCAGTTGATCAGCGCCAATCTGTATACCGCCGGGATGCCCGACCCTGATGTGATCATCCGCACCAGCGGCGAACGGCGGATTTCGAACTTTCTTATCTGGCAGGCAGCCTACAGTGAGTTCTGGTTTACCCCCGTCTTCTGGCCCGACTTCCGGCCAGAACACCTCCAGCAGGCCGTCAGCGAGTACGGGCGGCGCCAGCGCCGCTTCGGCGGACTCATCTCCGAGTAGCTCAAGCTCGCTCGTCCGGCGCCTGCTCAGTGTTGTGATCCTGATCCCGCTGATCGTCGCCGTGGCCTGGTGGCCCTGGGCAACGGCCGGCTTTGTGGCCCTCTGCGTTGTGCTGGCGATTGTTGAGCTGTTCGGCCTGCTGCGCCAGGGGGGCTTCGCGCCGCGCCGCGTTCCCGGGATTGCGCTGGGCGTGGCCTTCTGCGCCGCGGCGGCGCTGCAACCCTTCACCGACCTGAGCCTCGCCGGTCTGACCCTGGCCCTTGGCCTTATGGCGACCCTGGTGTATGAGTTCACCCAGTCCGATCGTAGTACCAGTTTGCAGAACTGGGCGCTCACCTTGACCGGCGCGGCTTATATCGGCTGGCTGTTGAGCGCGTTTATTCTGCTGCGCCAGCTCGATACACCCCTGCACGCCGGTCTGCTGGCGCCGCTGAACATTCCTCCCGGCGCGGCCTGGGTCTTTCTGGTGCTGGCGATCACCTGGGTCCAGGATAGCGTGGCCTACTTTGTGGGTCGCTCAATCGGGCGCACCCGCATGGCCCCGATCCTCAGCCCGAAGAAGACCTGGGAAGGGTTTGCCGGCGGGCTGGTCGCCTCCATCCTCACCGCCGCGGCGGCTGCGCCGATCCTGGGCCTGCCGATCAGCCTCGTCAGCGCCGCGCTGATCGGCGCAGCCGCAGGGATCGCCGGGCCGCTCGGCGATCTCGGCGAGTCGCTCATCAAGCGCCAGGTGGGCGTGAAAGACTCCGGCACGCTCATCCCCGGTCACGGCGGTATTCTCGACCGCATGGACAGCCTGCTCTTCACTGCGCCGGTGATCTATTTCACGATTCTCTTGACTCTGGCGCGCTGATTCGCTACACTACACTGAGTGTTGGAAACCCATCCCCCGCCGGGAGGGGTATGGGGAAACCGGGTTGCCCCACCTGCCAACCAGCGCCGGGGTCGCCTGACACCCCGCTGAGCGGGCAGGGGTACGGGCAAACCCGGTTTCCCTTCTTTTTATATCAGACGCCTGTATGGGAAGGTGGTTGGGGAAACCCGGTTTCCCCATATGTGCGCGTTAGGCCCCCTTCGCGGAGCCCACAACGCCAGAATGAAACCCTCCCCTCAGGGAGGGGCGTGGGGAAACCAGGTTTCCCCACGGGTTCAGGTCGCTGGCATATAGATCAATCAACGATGTGATCTGTATGCCCCCGTCGCTATTTCAGAAACGTTTCAACCGGGCCTGGCAGCCTCAATATCAGCTCCACACCTCCACAGAGCGATCGGGTGGGGCCGTTGAGCACCTGTCAGGTTAGAGTGCCCGGGTCAATTCCTTCTCTGGAGATTCTATGCTCACTCTGGCAAGCATTGCAGCCGCTCCGGTCCAGCAGGCCGCCGAGCAGAGCGGAGGCAATCCGCTGGTAGCGATTGGCGCCTTCTTGCTGATGCTCGGCTTGCTTGTGGTTATTCACGAACTCGGGCACTTCCTCACTGCAATCTGGATGGGGATCAAGGTTGATGAGTTCGGGATCGGTTTTCCGCCGCGGATGCTCACGCTGTTCAAGCGAAACGGCGTAACCTATACCTTGAACTGGTTGCCCCTCGGCGGCTTTGTGCGCTTTGCGCAGACCGGTGAGGGGGCGAGTGACCCGCTCTACGGCGCTGGCGGCACGCTGGCGGCGGCCCCACCATGGCGCCGGATTCTGGTGATGGTGGCCGGCCCGCTGATGAACCTGCTGCTGGCCATGCTGATCTTCGCCGTGCTCTTCAGTGCGCTCGGCGTTCCGACCCCCACCGGCACCCAGGCGATCAGCCAGGTCTTCCCTGATACCCCGGCCGCGCAGGCCGGTTTCCGGCCCGGCGATGAACTGCGCGCCCTCGATGGCCGCTCTGTGGAGAACCCGGCAGTGATCGGAGAGGTGGCCCGCGCCAATCGTGGCACGCCGGTGACCGCAACGGTGCTGCGCGATGGGGCAGAAGTGACCCTGGTGGTGGTTCCCGGCCCGTGGACCTCGCCGGAAGGGAAGACCTTCGACTCGGGCTTCGGCTTCAGCTATGGCCCCGTGGTCGAGCAGGTGCAGGTTGGGCCGCTCGCGGCCGCCTGGCGCGGCGTGACCTACAGCCTGGAGTTGACCGGCCGTATGGTGAAGGCCCTGGCGGGTCTGCCGGCTTCGATCCTCGGCCTCTTCTCCCCCGAGCCGTCGCCCGAAGGCGGGCCGATCGGGCCGGTGGGCATCGCCCGCGCCACCGGTGAGGTGATCCAGCAGCCCGGCGGGTTCGCGGCCTTCTGGAACCTGGCTGCGGTTCTGAGCCTCAACCTGTTCTTGTTGAACCTGCTTCCCATCCCTGCCCTCGATGGGAGCCATATCATTTTCGCGCTGGTTGAGTGGCTGCGGGGCGGCAAGAAGGTGCCCCCGGAAAAAGAGGCCCTGGTCCACGCCATTGGCTTTGCCGCGCTGATGGGCCTCATGGTGCTGATTACGGTCAACGATGTGCTCAACGCGATCCGCGGCCTGCCGGTGCTGGGTGGGGGTTGATGATCCGGGCCAGTGAAGTTGCCGAATATGTGTACTGCGCCCGCGCCTGGTGGCTGCGCCGGGTCGCCGGGCTGGCGCCGGAGGGGCAGGAGCGCCGCGCCCGCGGCGTGGCCCTGCACGTGGCCCACGGGCGCAGGGTGGCCCTGAGCGCGATTGCCCTGTGGGCCGGGTTGGCCCTGCTGGCCGGCGGCGTGCTGTTGCTGGCGGTGGGACGTTGATCGGACCATGCTCGGGGCTATTGTTCTCAGCCTGGCCGCGCTCCTCCTGGCCCTGGCCTTCGTGCTGCGCCGTCGCGCTGGCCTGCCGTGGGGCCGGATCGCTGCTACTGATGTGGGTGTGGGCCGACCGCTGGAACGGCCCCTCGTGGCGGCACGCTACAGGCTGACCGGCAAGCCTGACTACCTGATCGAATGTGGCGGGGTTCTGATCCCGGTTGAGGTGAAACCGGGGCGGCAGGCGCTCCAGCCCTACGACGCCGACCTGATGCAACTGGCCGCCTACTGTCTGCTGGTGGAAGAGACCACGGGCCGCGCCCCGCCCTACGCTGTGCTACGCTACGCCAACGCCACCTTCCGCCTCGATTATCGGCCCGACGTGCGCCGACGCCTCCTGGCGCTGCTCGCCGATATGCACGCCCTCCTCGACGCCGACGATGTTGCCCGCAGTCACGACGATCCGCGCCGCTGCGCCGCCTGCGGCTTCCGGGGGGTGTGCGACGACGCGCTCGCCGATGGGTAGTTTGCCCTCAATTCCAACTGGTATAATACTTTGCAGAGGTGACGGGGAAGCGGGGTTCTCCACTTCCGCGGGCCTGTCGAACCCTATCCCCGCCCGATGAAAGGGTTGGGGAGGCCCCGGTCCTCCCAGGGGGGCAGACAGCACCTGTGGGCGCCGACGGGCGTGATAGCGGGGGGATGCGCTGCCTGGTCCTCACCCCCGGCCCCGCTCCAGCTTCGCTGGAGAGCCTGCGCTGAGCCTGTCGAAGCGGGGAGAGCAGAGCCGCGCGGGGGCGTTCCGATGCCGAGGTCGCGCGGCACCCGGCCGCCTGCGTCGGCCTGACCCTGCTGCGACGGCGGGGCATCCGGGGACGGGCCGGTGTTTGCAAGACGTTACGTCACACTCGCATACCCTTTCGCCCCGCCCTTCGACGGGATCTGTGCTATGATATTGGAGCGTAGCGCCCTGATCGCCAGGCTGCAAGAACGCCTCGCCGGTGAGATCGAAGCTGCCGAACTGGCCCAATGGGCCTTCGACCGGTTCTACGAGCTGGATCAGGGCATGCTGGCAGTGCACGAAGCAGACATTGATGTGATTGCCGATGTGCTCGACAACCTGCTGTTTGCCGATGACACGCGCTTCGCGCTGGACGAAACCGACTTGCGTCGGTTGATCGCCCGGCTTCAAGAGCCATGAAGATCCGCCAACATCCACGGATGCGGGGAATCCTGGTCGGCGACGAAGTGTATTCCTATCCCCACAAGATTTTCGCCCGCGTCGCTGATGTCTTCCCTGCCGCCGTTTGTGTCAAGGTCGGCATCCTCTCCATTGATGAGCCAATGGAGATCACCCTGGCCCCGCAACTCTGGCGCGCTGACGATATTGAAAACCTCTCGGTGTGCCGGTACTGCGGCTGCCGGGAGAACATTCGCACCATCAGCGGTACCGGCATTCCCTTTCGCGTCTGCGCTGCCTGTAGCGCTCCGAGCGACGACCCGACCGCTCCTTCCGTCGCCTGATATCAATGCCTACCGATCCGGCGTACTTGCGGCCGTACATGTCAAGCTGGTTGAGTACGCGGATCGGCAGTGCCGAGTTGCGGCCCGGCGCAGTGTTTTCCTGCCAGGCGACGGTGCTCTACGCCGACCTGCGGGGGTTCACCCGTCTGACGGCGCTGTTCACCACGCTGCCTGATGGCGCCAGGCACCTCCACACCGCGCTGAACCACTGCTACGCCGTGCTGGTCGAGACGGTGGCCAACCACGGCGGTGATGTGTCGGCCATCGCCGGGGATGCCCTCACCGCCTGGTGGCCCAACCGGTCCGATGTAAGCGTGGCGCGCCAGTGCGCTGCGGCCCTGCTCGCCGCCGTTGACGCCTTGCCGCCCCTCGATACGCCGGCCGGCCCCTTTCGCTTCTATCTGCGTATTGGTGTCGGGGTCGGAACGATCCACGCCATCCTTGCCGGTTTGCCGGACTATGGCGTGCACCTGACCCTGCTGGGGCCGGCGCTGCTGGCGGCGGCAGCGGCCGAACGCGCCGCGGGGGTGGGCCAGGTCGTTGTGGCTGACGAGAGCGCCCCCGTTGCTGAGCAGACGCATTTCCAGGCGGGCGAGCCGGGCCCGCCTCTGCAGAACGATGACTTCCTCCCCCGGGCCCTCGCCGAGCGCCTGCGGCGCCAGGCGCCCATTGCCGAATACCGGACCTGCGTTCCCGTGTTTGCGGGGTTCACCCTGCCGGCGCAGCCGCGCGATCTGCACCTGCTGGTGAGCCAGGTGCAGGCGGCGGCGCAACGGTGGGGCGGCTGGCTCAACGAAATCGAGGTGGGCAACAAAGGGGCCGTGCTGGTGCTGCTCTTTGGCGGGCCGCTGGCGCGGGGCGCCGACGCCGTTCGGGCCGTGGGATGCTGTCTGGAGTTGCGCGAATCCGGGCTGATAACCCGCGCCGGGATCACCCAGGGCCTGCTCTACCTGGGCACGGTCGGCGGCGCGGAGCGGCGCGTGTATACGGCCCAGGGCGATGAGATGAACCTGGCGGCCCATTTGATGCAACGCGCCGCCGAGGGCGAGATCCTGGTCTCGGGGCGCGTGCGCCACGAGGTGCAGGGACACTACCGCACCAGCGAGCCGATCCTGCTGGCCACCAAAGGCCACTGCGAGGGTGTGCCGGTGGCGCGGGTGCTGGGGGCGGCTGCCTTCCCAACGCCCTGAGATGGGGAAAGCGGGTTTCCCCGCTCCCCTCCTGACCATCGCACATCTGCGATCTGCAATCGCGCTAGGGCATTGGCGCTACCACAGGCTCCGGTGGTGATGGCGCCTGGGCGGGCTCGGCGCTGCTGCCCTCGATCCACCGCTGGAAGAGCATCCGCTGGGGCGGCGTTGCCAGAATGGCAATCTGGTCGCCAGCTTCCAGCACCAGCTCCGGCTCAGGATTGGTGATCACCGTGTCGCCGCGTAGCACAGCAACGATTGATACGCCCGTGCGTTTGCGGATCGCGCTGGCGCCGATGCTCTTCCCAACCAGCGGCGAATCGGGCGCTAGCGAGTACCAGACGATCTCCAGGCTGCGCCGCACGCGCCGCAGGCGGCGTAGCGTTGCCGCATCGGTGGTGAGGGCCTCCATAGGCCGGTAACACTCCGCCCGCACCGTATCGCTCAAACGCTCGATCTCGGCGGTAGGCACGTCGAAGTGCAGGAGCGCCTGGCGCACCATTTCCAGCCCCGCCTCAAACTCAGGCTGCACCACTTCGTGAATGCCCAACTGGCGGAGCACCTCGAGCTGGGCCAGGCGCGTTGCCCGCGCGACGATGTGCAGGCGCGGGTTGAGCGCGCGCGCCTGGCGCACAATCGTCTCAACGTCAATCGCCGCCGACACCGCCACCAGCAACAGGCGCGCCTCGTGAATGCCCGCCGCCTCCAGAACCGTCGGGCTGCTGGCATCGCCATAGATCACCGGCACGCGGCTGGCCTTCAACGTGTCCATACGGTGCTGGTCACGCTCGATCACGACGAAGGGGTGGCCCAGCCGGCGCATCAGATCGGCAGTGTAGCGCCCCACCCGGCCATAGCCGGCGATAATCGTATGGCCGCGCAAGGGTTCATCGACCAGCGACCGCATCGGGCTGGGCGTCTTACCGCGCCAGCGCCGCCACAGAGTATAGGTGGGCGTAGCCAGCCGGCTGACGAAGGGAGTCAGGATCATCGTTACCACCGTCGTGGCGAGGACCAGGTTCGACTGGGCGGTGGTCAGGGCGCCCGCGGCCAGACCCACCCGCGCCAGCACAAAGGCAAACTCGCCGATCTGGAACAGACCGAACCCCACCGTGAGCGGCACGTCGCCACGGTAGCCGAACAGGCGTACCACCCCGGCAAAGATGGCGACCTTGCCACAGCTCACCACCAGGGTCAGAACCAGGATGGGCCACCAGTTGGCGAGCAAGAAGGCCGGATCGATCAGCATACCCACTGAGACGAAGAACAGCATACCGAAGACATCGCGCAGGGGGATGATGTCGCTCAGCGCCTGATGGCTGTAATCCGACTCGCTGAGCACCAGGCCGGCCACAAAAGCGCCGAAGGCGAACGACAGCCCGGCCAGATAGGTCGCATACCCGATCCCCAGGCCAAGGGCCATAATCGCCACCACGAACAACTCGCGGGAGTTCCAGGTCGCAATGCGCTTCAGCACGAAGGGAATCACCCGCGTGCCGACAAAGACCATCGCCGCCAGAATCAGCCCGGCGCGGAGCGCCGCCAATCCCAGATTGACCAGACCATCGCTCAGGTTGGCCAGTTCGGGCAGCATAATCATCAGCGGCACCACAGCCAGATCCTGGACGATCAGCATGCCGAGCATCACCCGGCTGGCCAGGCTACCGAGCTTGCCCTGGCCCATGAGCGTCTTCAGAATGACCATGGTCGAGGAGAGCGAAACCAGCGCGCCCAACCACAGCGCGGGGTAGGGGTCCCAGCCCAGGAAGCGGCCAAGCAGGAAGCCCAGCGCCGTCGTGAGGCTCATCTGCAACACGGTGCCGCCAAAGGCCACCCACTTGAAGCGGGCGAGTTTTTTCAGGTTAAACTCAACCCCCAGCGCAAAGAGCAGCAGGGCTACCCCGATCTCGGCAAGCAGCTCGATATCGTGGATGTTGCTCACCCGTGGACCGGCGGTGTACGGGCCAACGACAATGCCGGCAACGATGTAGCCCAGGATGAGCGGCTGGTTCAGCCGCCGGGCGACGAATCCGCCCAACAGCGCCGCGACGAGGATGATTGCGATATCGGCCGCGATACCCATGGGGAGCGTCCTTGCTGCTGGAGGTGAGGATTTCAGGTGTCTATATCTAAAGATACGCCTCCGGAAAGCCTATGTCAACCAGAGTAGGAGCGAAGCATTCGCGCCACGGAGCCGCGGGGCCGATGGCCGCGCGCGAATGCTTCGGCCTGACCCCCGCCGGGGCGCCCCCGCCGCCCCCGCGCCGCCCCGGGCGCCCCGCCCCGTCCCGGGTCGCCGCCCTTCCCCCGCGATGCCGCAGCATCCCACACCGTCGGGGCGGCCCTGGTGGTCGCCCCGACGGCCCTGGTGGTCACCCCGCCGCCCCCGCGCCGCCCCGGGCGCCCTGAGCGCCCCGCGGCGATTCTGGCCATAGGCGGACATTGCAACAGCCCCGGGTACAGCAGGCACGAATGAAAATATTTGTTCCTGGGAGGGCTACGCCCTCCCAAACCTTCCCCGCCGGCGGGTTGTCTCCTGGGAGGGCTGCGCCCTCCCAAACCCTCCCGCGCGCGGGCTATGTTCACGTTACAGTCAGGCGCACTTTGAGCATTCGTTTATTCGTTTCCCATTCGTTGGCCCATTTCCCCTCTGCGTCCCATGAAGCCCATCCCAGAGCACGTGAAACCCTTTGAAGGCATGGGGACTTCACACCGATGTGCCAGGGTTGCCGAAGGAGAAACGGCGCCGCAGAAGGGATGCTACAATAACAGCAAGCGCGTGGGTCTGCCGGAAGGGCGCCTGTTCGCCCTTCTCCCGGGTGCGCGAGCAGCTTGCCCGCACGAACCCGGATGCGGGTGAGACGCCCGCACTCCCGGGGAGGTGCACGACCTCAGGGGTGAAGAGGCACCCGAAAGGCCACGCTGCCGCCCACACGCCCCGATCCCGCCGGCAGGGCGCCGGAGCCATTGGAGGTGTCGAACGTGTACGTCCCTGAGTCGCCGTTTCTGCTTGCTCTCGAGAACCGCATCCTGCTTGAACGCATTCCCTTCAGCGACCGCGGCTCGCGTCTGCTGCTCTTCAAGGATCGACGGCAGCCCGCTACCATGTACCTCAAGCTCGCCGAACGACTGACGTCTCTCACCCCTGGCCTGTCGGCCTACCGCAACCGTCCGCCCTACATCCCCAGCCTGCGCCTGGTGGACGGCAACGGTCACCCCGTGCCCTTCGAGGCGACCACCTATCCTCACGCGGTCATTTTGCAAACCCCCGTCGGCGAGTTTCGCTGCGTGTTTCAGGATGAGTACACTCTGAGTTTCGGGTTACCCACCGGTGTCGCAAGCGGGATCAGCTTCACTGTGGTTCCCGATCTGGCGCGTCCTGATGCCCAGGGAGGCGAGTTCAAGACGGTGCGCAACTGCGCCTACTCGACCAATGGCACCCTGATCCTCAACCAGGTTGAGCATAACGGCGTTGGCTACCACGTGACTCTGGTGGCCCAGGGAGACGCCGATACCGCCATCACCCTGCACATCCAGGCCGGTCTCGACCTTGATCGGCGGGTGCTGCCCTTTCGCGCAGCCCTGCGCGCCGCCGAAGAGCGCTGGCACAAATGGTTTGCCAGTGTGCCGGGCGTGCACGAACCCTATCGCCAGCAGTACTACTACGCCTGGTGGGTCCTGGGCAACAACATGCTCTCGCCCTACGGCTACTTCCGCCGCGAGAGCGTGGCCCCCAGCAAGGCTCATTACATCGGCGCCTGGCAATGGGACAACTACTTCCACGCCCTGGCCTTCCGCTACACCGACCCGAAACTGGCCAGCGACCAGATCCAGTTTATGCTCGACCACCAGTTGCCCGACGGGATGATCCCCGACGCCGTCTACGACGAGGGCACCATCACCCAGCTCGAGGTGCCGGTGGCCGCTGCCGTCACCAAGCCGCCGATTATCGGCTGGGTTGCAATGCACGTGTACAATCAGACGGGCGACTTCGCCATGCTCCGCGACATCTACGAGCCGCTGGTGCGCTGGAACTCGTGGTGGTTCGGATTGAACGACGATGACGCTGATGGGATCGTGCAGTACTCGCACCCCTTCTCATCGGGGTTGGATGATAGCCCCCTCTGGGATGAGGGCATGCCGGTCGAGGCGGTGGACCTGAATACCTACCTCTGCCTGCAAATGGAGGCGCTCTCGCATATGGCCCGCATCCTGGGGCGCATGCGCGAGGCGACGCTGTGGAAGAACCGCGCCGACGCCCTGGCGCGACGGATCGTCGAGCATTTTTACGACGAGCAGGCCGGGGTGTTCTGGTCGCAGCGCGAGCACCGCCCGATCAAGGTGCTCACCCCCTTCAGCCTCTACCCCCTGTGGACGGGGCGCATGCCCCCCCGGATTACCGAGCGCCTGATCGCCCACCTGCGCGACCCGCGCAGCTTCTGGGCCACCTATCCGTTGCCTACAGTCGCCCTCTCCGATCCCCGCCACGACCCGCAGCAGATGTGGCGTGGGCCGGTGTGGATCAATATCAACTACATTTTTGTCGAGGCCCTGCAACGCACAGGCTTCCAGGCGCTGGCCGGCGAACTCGCCGAGCAGACCCTGCGCCTGGTGATGGGGCAGCGCGACATTTACGAGTACTACCACCCGCTGACGGGCGAAGCGCCGCCGAAGGCCGCGCCGATGTTTGGCTGGTCGGCGGCGTGCTTTATCGATCTGGCCATCCGCATGAGCCGGGGAGAGATTGTATGAGCGCAGTTGCCATCCTGCACTATGCCGGGCCGCCTTATGTCGGCGGCGTGGAGATTACCATGGCCGCCCATGGGCGAGCGCTCAGCGCACTGGGGTGGTCGGTGCGCATCATCGCCGGTAAAGGCGGCGATGCGGGGCCAGGAGTGGACGTGCGCGTGCTGCCCGACCTGGACTCCCGCGGCGATGTGGTCGAACGGGTCAACCGCGAACTGGCCGCCGGGATCGTCAGCGCCGAGTTTCTGGCCCTGTGTGATCGTCTTGCCGCGTGGCTCGATGATGCCCTTGCCGGCTGCGACGCGCTGATGGTGCATAATGTGCTCAGCCTGCACAAGAACCTGGCCTTCACCGCTGCCCTGCGGCGCCTCCACGACGCGGGCCGCCTGCCGCCCATCCTGGCCTGGTGCCACGACTTCGCCTGGCACGACCCGCTGTACCTGCCTGAGTTGCACCCCGGCTATCCCTGGGATCTCCTGCGTGAAGCGTGGCCGGGCGTGCGCTACGTGGTCGTTTCGGAAGACCGGCGCGGCATCCTGGCCGGGTTGCTAGGACTGGCGCCGGAGCAGATCGCTGTGGTGACACCCGGCGTTGATGTGCAGGGGTTGTTGAAGCTGGAACCAGAGACTGCCGCGCTGGTCGAGCGGCTGGGTTTGCTCGAGGCTGCCCCGCTCCTCCTGCTGCCGGCGCGCATTACCCGACGCAAGAACATCGAGCTGGCAGTGGCCATTGCGGGTGCTATGCGTCACCAGGGCGCCGAGCCGCGCCTGGTGGTCACAGGGCCGCCGGGACCACATAATCCGACCAATGCGGCCTACCTCGACGGGTTGCTGGCCCTGCGCCGCGACACGGGCGCCGAAGGGTCCACGGTCTTCCTCTACGAGGTCTTTACCGACCCGCAGGGCCAGCCGCGCCCCGTCTCCGATGCTATGGTGGCCGATTTCTTCCACCTGGCCGACGGCTTGCTCTTCCCCAGCCGCTACGAGGGTTTCGGCATCCCCGTGCTGGAGGCGGGGCTGAGCGGCATACCGATCTTTTGTAGTGACATCCCGCCCCTGCGGGCTTCAGCCGGTCCCGCGGCGCTCTACTTCGGGCTGGAGGAGCGGCCCGATCGCATCGCGGAACGGATCCTGACCGCGCTCGCCGCCGATCACCGCTACCTGCTGCGGCGACGCGTGCGCACGACATACACGTGGGAGGCGATTGTGCGCCGGCACATCGTCCCATTGCTCGCGGGCGCATAAACCCGACCGCTCGCGGCGTCCCCTACCGGCGAGGAAGGAACTGTTACGATGACCTATGCCTATAGCGGCAACGACCCGGGAGAGTACATCGTGCTCCTGCCCGCGCGGAAGCCGGAGAAGATCCGCCTGCTGCTGCCCCTGGCGGCCGACATTGCCCGCCAGCACGGCGGCCAGGTGGTAATTGTGAGCGTGGTGGTGGTGCCCGAAGGACAGCCTCTGAGCGACGGTATGCTCGAGACGCGACGAGTGCGCGCCGCCCATGACGCCATCGCCGAACTTGGCACGCTCCAGGTACCCGTACGCACGGTGATCACCGTGGCCCACGACCTGACCGATGGCATTCGCACGGCTGCCGAGGAACAGCGCGCCAGCTTGATCCTGCTGGGCTGGCAGGCCGAGCAGTCTTCTTCTGAACGGCTCTTCGGCCCGCCGATTGACAGCCTGCTGCGCCACCCGCCCTGTGATGTGGTGGTGGCGCGCCTGATGGGCGATGGCCAGTGGCGACGCATTCTGCTGCCGGTGCGGGGCGGCCCCCACACCCCGCTGGCCTGCGAAGTGGCCCTGGCCCTGGCCGAACGCCACGGGGCCGGGATCAGCGTGCTCTACGCCGCCAACCCGCGCCTCCCCGACAACGGCACCGTGCGCGAGAGCCTGCAATCGCTGCGCACCATGCCCCGCGTTACGCGCTGGCTGGAACGCAGTATCCCCGTTGAACAGGCTATTCTGGCCGAGGCCGCCGATCATCAGGCAATCGTGCTGGGCGTCACCGGCCGCCAGGGCGACCCCGAGGCGCCCATCGGGCCGCTTGCCGACCGCATCCTGCGCAAGGCCGCCACGACGGTCATCCTCGTGCGCCATCGCATGGCCCAGGACGAAGAGCAGGCCCAGCAGATCTGGCAGCAGCACCGTGACCTCTCGGCGATCGTTGACCGCTGGTTCGCCGAAAATACTTTCAGCTCCACCGAATACGATGACCTGCAACGCCTGCTGGCGCTCAAACAACAGCAGGGTGTGCGGATTAGCCTCGGCCTGCCGACCCTCAACGAAGAGCAAACCATTGGCGATATTATCGGCCAGGTGCAGGAACATCTGGTGGCGAAGGTGCCGCTGCTCGACGAGGTGATACTGATTGATAGCGGCTCGCAGGATCGCACCCGCGAGATCGCCGCTGCCCACGGGGTGCCGGTCTACCTCCACCAGGAGATCCTGCCGCAGTACGGCGCCTTCTCCGGCAAGGGCGAGGCCCTGTGGAAGAGCCTCTATGTGCTCAGCGGAGATATTATCGTCTGGTGCGACACCGATATTAAGAACTTCCACCCGCGCTTCATCTATGGCGTGATCGGCCCGCTGCTGCGCGAGCGCCGGCTGGTGTACTGTAAAGGCTTTTATCGGCGGCCCATCCAGTTCGGCGAGCAGGTGCAGGCCAGCGGCGGCGGGCGTGTGACCGAGTTGACCGCCCGGCCCCTGCTCAACCTGTTCTACCCCGAGCTGTCGGGTATGTTGCAGCCGCTCTCCGGCGAATACGCCGGGCGACGCTTCGCCCTCGAGGCGGTGCCCTTCTTCACCGGCTACGGGGTGGAGACCGGCCTGCTGATCGATCTGCTGGAGCGCCACGGGCTGAGCGCCCTGGCCCAGGTCGATCTGCTCGAGCGCATCCACCGCAACCAGGAACTTGTTCCCCTCTCCAAGATGGCCTTCGCCATTACCCAGGTGGTTATCCAGCGGCTCGAGCAGCGTCAGCGGGCCAGCTTGCTCGAGCCGGTTAACCAGACCATGAAGCTGATCACCCAGCGCGAGGACGGCGGCTTCCACCTCGAACTACGCGAGATCCGCGACCACGAGCGGCCGCCGATGCTGCACATCCCCGAGTACCGACACCTGCGCGGCCTGCCCCTGGAGGTGACCGGGCAGCCCCTGGAGGAGGCGCCGCGATGAACGACGCCCGCGCGCGCATTCAGGCGCTGACCGGGGCGATCTACGGCCAGCCGGCTGGCGCGGCAGTTGCCGCGCGCCTGCTGGCCATGCTCGACGCTTTTGTGGCCAGCCATCCCCTGGCTCCACCCCGCCCTCCCACCGAACGGCTCACCGAGAACGATGTGATCCTGATCACCTACGGCGACCAGGTGCGCGAGCCGGGTCGCCCGCCCCTCCAGACCCTCGGCGAGACGCTCGACACCACCTTCGCCGGCATCGTCAGCGGGGTCCACATCCTGCCCTTCTTCCCCTATACCTCCGATGACGGCTTCTCGGTGGTGGATTATCGCGCCGTCGATCCCGCGCTGGGGACGTGGGACGACATCGAGCGCCTGGGCCAGCGCTACCGCCTGATGTTCGACGCCGTGGTGAACCACATCTCGGCCAGCAGCGCCTGGTTCCGCGACTTCCTGGCCGGCGCGCCCGGCGCTGAGGCCCGCTTCCACATCGTGGACCCGGCTACCGACCTGCGCGGGGTGACGCGCCCGCGTACCACGCCCCTGCTCACCCCCTTCGAAACCCCCGCCGGCGTGCGCCACGTCTGGACCACTTTCAGCGCCGATCAGATCGACCTGAACTTCGCCAACCCCGAGGTGCTGCTGGAGATGACCGACGTGTTGCTCGCCTACGTGCGCCACGGGGCGAGCCTGATTCGCCTCGACGCGATCGGCTACCTGTGGAAAGAGCCGGGTACCGCGTGCATTCACCTGCCGAATACCCACCGGGTTGTGCAGCTCTGGCGGGCCGCCCTGGACCTGGCGGCGCCCGACGTGCTGTTGATCACCGAGACGAACGTGCCCCACGCCGACAACATCAGCTACTTCGGCGACGGGAGCAACGAGGCTCAACTGGTCTATCAGTTTCCACTGGCGCCGCTGGTGCTCCACGCCTTCGCTGGCGGCGATGCCACCCGGCTGAGTGGCTGGGCGCGCGGTGTTGCTCCGCCCGCGCCAACGACGGCCTTCTTCAACTTCCTGGCCTCGCACGACGGCATCGGTGTGGTGCCGGCAACCGGCATCCTCAGCCAGGCCGAAGTGCAGGACCTGTGCGCGCGCGTGGAGCGTCATGGTGGACGTGTCTCCTATAAAACCAACCCCGACGGCTCCCGGAGTCCCTACGAGCTGAACTGCACCTGGTTCGACGCCCTCTCTGACCCTGCCGGCGCCGAAGCGCCGGAACTGGCGATCGGGCGCTTCATCGCCTCGCAGGCGATCATGCTGGCGCTCCAGGGCGTACCGGGGATCTATGTACACAGCCTGGTCGGCTCGCCCAACTACCAGCAGGGGCTGGAAGCGACGGGACGCTTTCGCAGCCTGAATCGGGAGAAGTGGGCGCGGGCGGAGCTGGAGGCGCGCCTGGGCGACCCGCGGCGCCGCGAGGGGGCGGTGTTGCGACGCATGGCCACGCTGATCCGCGCGCGGCGCAACGAGCGGGCCTTTCACCCCAACGGCCCCCAGCGGGTACTCGAAGTCCACCCGGCGGTCTTTGCGCTGGAGCGCCACACACCCGAAGGCGACGCAGCGGTGCTCTGCCTGCACAATGTCTCTGCCACGCGCCAGCGCGTAGCGGCGCCCGACATGGCCGGCGCGCGCGATCTGATCAGCGGGGCGCGCATCGCAGGTGACGCGGTTGAGCTGGCGCCGTACCAGGTAGCCTGGCTGCGCCGCGAGTAGCCGGACGTGTGGGGAACCCCGGGTTCCCCACGGGTTCAACCAAGACTCTCCTGGGAGGGCTTCGCCCTCCCACACCCTCCCGGTTTAGTAGTTCCAAACGTCACAACTAGACGCCACCGGCAAATCGTGTATCCTACATTCAGGCATTAGAACATCCTAACCCGACTCGAGCTAAAGGGTCAGGGCGAGCCTTGCCCAGCCGCTCCTGACCGTGGGAGGTTCGAGCGGGCCGCGCCCGTCCGCGAAGCCGCTCTGTCACACCCGTGGCGCGCGGCGCAGCCCCATGGGCGCCCGACGGTTATGAAGGTGCAAGCTGTTGCCAGTGCCTGTTAACACAAGGAACGGCCCCGTCAGCATACACTAAGCCTGCCCGCCGCTTCGCCCCGATACGTCCGAGCCCGTGGCCTGCGCAACGCGCATGGGCCAGCGTTGTAGGAGGGCGCCGCCGGAGCAGCAATACCTGGATACGGTACCGAACTGTTGTGACTGGAGAACCGATGGACCCTCATCTTGCCACTGTTGCGATTGCCGCGCCCGGGCGTTTGATCGGCGTTGCCCCCGATGGCGATCTGCGTCTGGTGTGGGACGCGGCAACCTTCCGCCTGCCGATCTACGACCTGCCGCACCTCGCTGCCGCGCTCGACGAATGGTGCGAAGAAGAGGAACCGCCGTTCCTGCGCCGGGGCTACTATCGCCTGACGCATAGCGCGGATGGCGCTATTCAGCTCTGGTTGCACAACGGGGGGATCTTGCTCAGTCGGGAGGAAGTGCGCACGCTGGCGCGCCTGGTGGAGACCGCGGCTCAGGAGCTGTGCGCGCCCCTGTGTCGTCAGCAACGGCTACCCTTTGGCCTGGGCTACCGTCGCCTCACGGCGCCGCCGGCTGAACGCCAGTGGAAGAATTGATTGGAAGCGTTTCGCAGGGGCGTGGGGAAACCAACTTTCCCCGCACCCCTGATGGGAGCGTTTCGCAGGGGCGTGGGGAAACCAACTTTCCCCGCACCCCTGATGGGAGCGTTTCGCAGGGGGGGGGTGGGGAAACCGGGTTTCCCCGCCCCCCTCAAATGTCTAACCTCGCTGCTCGATGTGAGCGCGTAGCATCCAGGCCATCTTCTCGTGCTTCTCCAGCAGTGCGGTCAGAAAATCGCTGGTGCCGATGTCGTCGTACTGCTCATCGGTCGCGCGCACATCGCGGCGCAGGTGGCGGATGATCGCCTCGTGATCGGCAACCAGATTAGCCACCATCGTGCGATCGTCAGGGTACTCGCCAGGGCGCTCGGACAGGGTGGTGAGTTGCAGGAACTCGGTCATGGTGCCCGGGGCCGGGGCGCCAAGTGAGCGAATGCGCTCGGCAATCTCGTCAATTTCACCCTCCAGGGCCGTGTACTGCTCCTGGAACAGCGCGTGCAGCGGGCCAAAGGCCATACCGACAACGTTCCAGTGGTAGTTGCGCAGCCGGGTATAGAGCACGTGCTCATCGGCAAGCAGGCGGCTCAGCAGCGCCACCACCCCTTGCACATTCGCTGCGCTCAGGCCGATATCGGGCGTCGTGCCGGTCACACTGGGCTTTGAGGTCGTCATGGTCACGTCCCTTTCACCTTGTGTCGCTGGCAATCCGAGCGGCTTGCCAGGCAACCAGTTCCGCTCCAGGCGATTTCAGTTTTGCATATACTGCACTATAACAGAAATGGCAAGCGCTATCAACTTCTTGCGCGCCTGCTGTTGCAATGTCATCCAGCGCCGGGATGCGGATTTGAGGCTTGCCCTGAGGTGAACGCAGGCCGTGCGCGGGAGGGTTTGGGAGGGCGCAGCCCTTCAACGGGTTTCACCTGCTCTGGGATGAACTTCCTGGGACGCAGAGGGGAAATGGGCCAACGAATGGGAAACGAATAAACGAATGCGCGAGGTGTGCCTGACTCTAACGTGAACACAGGGAACCCGGGGTTCCCTCCGCTCCTGTTCACCGGGATGCCAGGCGGCCCCGACGGCGGTTGGGTGGTGGGGAAACCGGGTTTCCCCACCTGTGGTGAGCTTGCCGAACCACGCCCCTCCCTGGCGGGAGGGTTTGGGAGGGCCGCGCCCTCCCAGGAATAGTTATTTTCACTGTCGTTGTGCGGTATAGCCGCATAGACGGCTATAGTGAGGAATGTGTATGGACTGGGAGTTACCCATTGGCGCGCAGCCCGACACCCGCGGCACGCGCTTTCGCGTCTGGGCGCCACGGGCACGGCAGGTGCAGGTGGTTCTTGAGCGCAGTGGCGAAAACCTCACCTACGAACTGGCTGCTGAGGGTGAGGGCTACTTCACGGGCCATATCGCCGGGGTAAGCCCCGGGGCGCGCTACTGGTACCGCCTTGACGATGGCCCGCCGCGCCCCGATCCGGCCTCACGCGCGCAACCTGACGGACCGCACGGCCCCTCCGAGGTTGTTGATCCCGGCGCTTTTGTCTGGCACGATGCCGCCTGGCGCGGTCTACCTATCGCCGAGATGGTGATCTACGAAGCACACGTGGGTACCGCCACTCCCGAAGGCACGTTTGACGGATTGATCACGTGCCTCGACGAACTGGTATGGCTCGGTGTCACTGCCATCGAGTTGATGCCGGTAGGCAGTTTTCCGGGGCGGCGCGGTTGGGGCTACGACGGGGTGTGTCTCTTTGCGCCCCACGCGGCCTACGGCGGCCCCGATGGGCTGCGTCGCCTGGTCTCGGCCGCGCACACTCGCGGTCTCGCGGTGATCCTTGATGTGGTCTACAACCACTTCGGACCCGATGGCAATTATCTGCGCGATTATAGCCGGGACTACTTCACCGATCGCCACCATACCCCATGGGGCGAAGCGATCAATATGGACGGCCCCCACAGTCGGCCGGTGCGCGAGTTCGTTATTGCCAATGCTCTGCACTGGTTCCACGAGTACCATCTCGACGGGCTGCGACTCGATGCCGTCCACGCAATCATTGACGACTCGCCGACCCATATCCTCGCCGAACTGGCTGCGCGGGTGCGCGCGGCCCTGCCAGCAGGACGGCACTTCGTGCTCATTGCCGAGAATGACACCAATGACCCGCGCCTGGTGCACCCCGCAGCCGCGGGTGGCTGGGGTCTCGACGCGGTCTGGGCTGACGATTTTCACCATCAAGTGCGTGTGGCGCTGACCGGCGAACGTGATGGCTATTATGTCAATTACAGCGGCAGTGCCAGTGATCTGGCAACGACTATTCGCCGGGGTTGGTTTTACACCGGGCAGGTCGCGCCCCTCAGCGGGCGACCACGCGGCGCCCCTGCCGACGATGTTGCGCCGGCCCACTTTGTGTACTGTTTGCAGAACCACGACCAGGTAGGCAACCGGGCCTTCGGCGAGCGGCTGCACCACCAGGTAACGCTAGCAGCCTACCGCGCCGCTTCGGCGCTGTTGCTGCTCGCGCCCCAGACGCCGCTGCTATGGATGGGCCAGGAATGGGCCGCCTCGAGCCCGTTCCTCTTTTTCACCGATCACCACGAGGAGTTGGGGCGGCAGGTGACGGCGGGGCGGCGCAGAGAGTTCGCCGCCTTCAGCGCCTTTCGAGGCGCGGAGATCCCCGATCCGCAAGCTGAAGCGACCTTTCGGCGCTCGATGTTGAACCGGGCCGAGCGCGAGCGCCCACCGCACGCCGGCGTGTTGAGACTCTACCGCGCTCTCCTGCGGCTACGCCGTGAACATCCTGCCCTGCGCTCCGACGGAGCTTTCACGGTGCTGCCTCTGGGCGAGCGGATCATCGCCCTGCGGCGCGAGATCAGCGGCACACCAAAACCCACGCTTCTGGTTATCGTCAATCTGGGTGGCCCGGCGCAGGTAGCTCTCACGTCCTCAGCGGAACTGGCCCCCCCGACAGGTCAGGCCTGGACGGTGCTGCTCGACACCGAGGATCGGGGGTACGGAGGAGAAGCGCCAGCGCGCCTCGATGGCGACACGCTGCATTTCCAGGACGCTACGGCCGTTGTGCTCGCATGAGGAGCGGCGGCTCGGCGGGCAGTCGCTGCTCGAACACGCTGTCGTGGGAGGGCTATGCCTTTCCCCATGCTCTTCCGTAGGCAGGGGGCTGATACCAATTACCGTTGATGATGCCGCATTGCTTGAAGCGGTTTTAGGCGTTGTACTGCCCAGCGTGGCAATCCAAAATCCAAAATCCAAAATCCAAAATCCAAAATCTAAAATCTAAAATCTAAAATGGTAAGACGCCCTTCCGCGTCCATGCGAGCAGAGGATGGCCCGGTCCAGCCGACCCTACGTTGACGTCAGGCGCTCCAGTTCCTCCGCGCTCAGCGCCAGGTCCAACGCTCCCAACAGTTCGTTGAGTTGTTCCACGCTGGTGGCGCTGACAATCGGGGCGGTGATGCTCGGACGGGCCAGGTGCCAGGCCAGGGCTACCTGCGCCGGCGTGGCCCCCCGCTCTGTGGCGACCCGCTGCACTGCCTCCAGCACGGCCCAGCCCCGGGCGTGCATGTAGCGCTGCTGCACCTTTGGGGCGCGCTCGGTGGCCGGCAGCGGGCCTTCGCGGCTGTACTTGCCGGTGAGAAAGCCGCCGCCGAGTGGCGCGTAGGGGATGACCCCCAGCCCGAAGGCGCGGCAGGTTGCCTCCAGGTCGCCCTCGAACTCCCCACGGTCCACCAGGTTGTACCTGGGTTGCAACGAGATATAGGCGGCGTAGCCATGGCGGTCGCTGACCCACAGGGCCTGCACCAGCCGCCAGGCGTGGTAGTTTGAGGCTCCGATGTAGCGGACCTTGCCCTGCCGCACCAGGTCGTCGAAGGCCCGCAGGGTCTCTTCCAGCGGGATGCGCTCGTCGTCGAAGTGGGCCTGGTACAGATCGATATAGTCGGTCCGCAGGCGACGCAACGACTCATCAACCGCGCGCATGATGTGCAGGCGCGAAAGCCCGCCCATGTTTGGCCCCACACCCATCGCCGAGCCAACCTTGGTGGCAATGATCAGCCGCGCCCGGTTGCCGCGGGCCTGCATCCAGCGGCCCAGGGTCGCCTCTGACTCGCCGCCGGTGTGCCCTGCGGCCCAGCGCGAGTACACATCCGCCGTGTCAATGAAGTTGCCACCGGCATCTACGTAGGCATCCAGCACCCGGTAGGAGGAAGCTTCGTCGCACGTCCAGCCAAAGACATTGCCGCCCAGGCACAGGCGGGTCACTTCCAGGCCGCTACGGCCGAGTCTGGTGGTCTGCATAGCGCGTATCCTGTGTCGGTCAGGGTTTCCCAATGAGCATAAACGCGGCCCAGAAGCGCGGATGGGCGAAGGGACGCTGGTCGGCGCCCTCCAGGGCCGCGAGGGTCCGGGGCGTTGCCGCTCCAGAACGCCGCAGCAGCGCCACTATCGTGTCTCGATCCGAATCGCGGAGCGCGATCTGCGCCCGATGGATCGCTTCGGCAGGGGCCGCTCCCGCTGCAAGATTTGCGTAGAACAATACCATAAGAGCATAGGCAGCGATATCGTCGATCTCGTGGAGCGCGCAGATGATCGTCGCTGCGCCGGCGTAGAGAAAGGCCCGCGGCAAGCCGAGTAACTCATCGCCAGAGGTCACCTGGCTCAGGCCGGAGGTGCAGGCGTTCAGGGTCACCAGCGTATCGCGCAACTGCAACCCGTGCATCAAGGTGCGCGCGTCGAGGTCGTCGTCCGCGCCCAGGCAGAGATAGGAGCCCAGCGGATCGCTGGCCCGATAGACAGCATGCCCGGCGATGTGCAAACAGCGCAGGGCCGCGCCGGCGGCGAACAGCTCGGCGCGCTTGGCCGGATCGCCGACGATCACGCGGGCATCGAGCATAGCTCCGACGATCTGCGCCTCGTGTTCGGCCAGGAACAGTTGCGCCTCACCCCGGTAGTTGTACCCCAGCGCCAGGCTCATCGTACCCGTGGCTTCGGGCCGCGCCAGGCAGTCGCAGAGCACCGTGGCGCTGGGCGCATAGGCCAGCGCCGGTCCGGCGGCGTCGAGCAGGGTTCCGCCCCGCGGGGTGGCCAGGGCAGCAAAGGGAACGTAGTGCAGCGGCCCGTGGGGAATGAGATGGACCACGGCACAATTGATCAGCAGGCCCTCAACCGGGGCGATCAGCCGATCGTACATCCAGCGCAGCTTGCGGTGGGTTACCAGGTGCCACCCCGGTGTCGGGTCGCCCGCCGGGGGCCGCAGCAGGTTGGGATCGAAGGCGATCCGCTGCACCTGCGCCGCGTTGCGAGTAATGGCAAAGAGCAGGATCTCCGGCTGCGGTCGCGCCAGGTCGCGCAAGCGGGTGTTGGTGGCGGGGATGCGCGCCAGAAAGGAGTCGCCGGGCGGCAGCACACCGATGCAGAAGTACTCGAGCACCAGCGTCTCGGGGGCGATCCGGCGCTGCACCTCGGCCAGGGTGACAGTGGGCCATTGCGCCAGCGCATCGGTCGGGGCGTCACGGCGCGCCACGAGGTCGAGAAAGGCGCGCGCCCGCGCCCGCTCAACGTAGGCAAAGGCCGTCTCCGTATCGCCCTGGGCCAGGTAAGCCAGAACGATGGTTTCGTAAACCTGTTCGGCGGTGCCCAGGAGACTGATCTTCAGTTCCTCGGCGTGGGTCGCGACGCGCAAGGTTTCCAGCAGATCGACCGCCGCGCGCAGGGTAGCCAGGGCGGCCATACGGGCGCCGCGGCGGTCGAGGAACTGGGCGTGGCGGTGCATCAGCAGGGCGCGGCTCAGAGTGTTGCCCAGGTCTTCCTGGAGCGCGATGGCCCGGCGAAAGGCGGCATCGGCATCGTCCCACCGCTCCTGCAACTGGTAGATCAGGCCCAGTTCGGTGAGGATGTCGGCAGCCAGGACGGCGTTGCCGTGCTCATCGGAGGCGGCGATGACCAGGGCGCGCTCGTAGGCTGCCAGGCTCTCGGCCTCGTTGCCGAGGAGCTGGTGCAGGAAGCCGCGCGCCCAGTCGATTGCGGCAAGCCGGGCGTGCATACCCGCAGCGCGGTAGATCGCCGCGGCCTCGTCCAGGTCGTCAATGGCCGGTTCCCAGCGCCCGAGGTAGATCGCGTTGTTGGCGCGCATGTAGAGGGCAAAGGCCGCGCCGTAGGGATCGCCGGCCCAGCGGTAGCGGCTCAGCCCGCGCTGGCTCAACTCCAGGGCGCGTTCGAAGGCATGGAGCAGGTTGTAGACACAACTGGCGTTCACCAGGGCGCGGGCCTGCAAGGCGTCGTCAGCGCTGGTCACACCCAGGGCCTCTGCTTCGGCGAAGTCGGCCAGGGCGGCCTCGTTACGCGCCTGGTTCATCGCGCAGAGGCCCCGGGTTACCAGCGCCTCGCCGCGCAGCCGCGCCGGCAGATCGGCGCGGCCCAGCAGGCGCTCGAGGATGTGCTCGCTCTGCCCATAGGCCTGCTGGCGGAAGGCGTGGTAGGCCTCCAGCAGCGCCAGCCGGTCGGCGAGATCGGGTTGCAGGTCGAGGGACAGCGCCCGCACCCGGGCGATCATAGCGCTCACCTCGTGCCAGCGCATGTAGTCGAGATTCAGGTCACGCAGGGCCTCCAGGTGATGCAGACAGGCCGCCGCGAGCCAGGCGGCCCCGGCATCCGCGCCGGCCAGGCGGCTGATCAGGTGATCGAAGGCCCGCTGGTGCAACACCCGCTCCTCGGGCGCCGCCTCGGCCCGCAGGCGCACCAGCAACTCGCGCCGTGCCTGCGGCTGAAGCGCAAAAAGGTCAGGGCCATGACGTTCAACCTCTGCCAGCGACAGAACTGCGTCCACTTCGGCGGCATTGAGGTCGAGCACCGCGCGCAGCATGGCCCGGTCGAAGTGTTCAAAGACGGCGCAGCGGACAATGGTCAGCGACGTTGGATCAGACATGGCACATTCTGATGTGTTATAGATGAGGAAAGCGGGTTTCCCCACGCCCCTCCCGGCGGGGAGGGTTTGGGAGGGCGCAGCCCTCCCAGGAGAAAAACCTGTCTGCATCGTGTCAGAGGATGGGGAAGCCCGGTTGCCCATACCCTTCCCCGGGCAGGGGAATGGGGAAACCCGGTTTCCCCACCCTCCAAACGCTTCCGGGATTTGCTTGCCACCCCTGTGGGCAGGGGCGCGGCTCGACCTTCATCCGGCACGTCGTGGGTCATACTGAGCGAAGCCGCCGCCCTGAGCGCAGTCGAAGGAGAAGCATCTCGGCCGGAACCCTGCGCTGCGCTCAGGATGAATACGGAACGTGCCCGATGCATCGCTAAGGAAAGGATCGACATGGACGACGAGCGCTATCTCCTGGACTTGCCGTTTCAGTTCGACGCGGCCAGCCATGGCGAGGCGGCGGCGCGCTGCAAGGCAGTCAGACTGACCTATCTGCACGACCCGAACACGGAGCGCACCGCCGCCCAGCAAGAGGCTTTCTTCCAGGCTGATCCCGCTGTCCTCGACCAGCAGGGCGCGCTCCCCGGCACCGTACCGTTCCGCGAGAAGTGGCTGGCCTATGCGCCTGACGAGCACGCCCGCGCGCTGACGGCGATCAACGGCGAGCCGCTGTTCCGATCGGTGCTGTATCTATTTAACGTGATTGTGGCCCTCGAATGGCAACCGTCGGCGGCGACCTACCAGCAGATCCGCGTCGCTATGCAACGGGCCTCAGATTTTCTCTACGATGCCACCAACGGCTACATGGCCTTCGGTCAGGTGGTGATCGGCGGGCCGGCCCTGCTCGGTGGCGCCGACATTCAGGTGCTGGCCTCGAACCGGGTGCATCCCCGCGCCTGGAACAACGGCTTGCACGAGGGTCGCAAGTTCAAGAGCATCCGGGTCGGGCGCGGCATCTGGCAGAAGGATCCGGGGCTCCTTTCAACCTGGGATACACCGGAGGGGTATCGGGCGCTGATCCACGAGTGGGGCCATTACGCGCTCAACATCAACGACGGCTACCTGGAGGATACCACACTTGTCCAGCGGCGGCGCCAGCGGCGCTGGCAGGCGAGCGCGCAGGCGCCGGCAGGCGCGACGGCGGTCAGGGCGGCGCTGCCCCGCGTGGCGCTGCCGATTGACGCCAGTCTGATGGCTACCACCCAGGTCAGCGAACTGCCGCCCTGGCACGCGATCTTCGACACGCTGCGGGCCAATTTTCCCCTCTTGCCCGCCGACGACCCCTGGGATCGGCGGCCGATGGAGGGGCCGCTGGCCCTGCCATTGCCCCTGCCGGTCTTCGTGGATCTGCCTGCGGCACGCTACCGCCCCGGCGTGGGCATCGCGCTCGACCAGGCTCAGGAAGCGTACCTTGATGTGGAGGAGGCACTGGCCCGGGCGGCGAGCGGCTCGGCCCGGCGTCCCGATGCGGCCCACTGGCTCTACGTGCTCAAGCCCCGGGGCGAGGACGGCATGCCCGGCGGGCTGATCGCCCAGGGCAAGGTCTCCGAAGCCGACCAGCGCGAGGGCTTTCACCTCTTCGGCGCCGAAGCCGGTGATGAACTCTTGCTCATCAGCCAGATCCGGGACAGGGTGCAGGTGCAGCGGGCGGCCTTCGTTGCCCCGCCTCCCGCGCCAGCGCCGGGGCAGCGCGCCCTGGTCCGCCTGGCCTGGAGCGATGCCACCCCGCCGGGGTTGGAGCGACCCTTCTTCGTGGACGTGCTGCCTCAGACGCTGGAAGGCGCCGCGCGCGACCCCGTGGCCGTAGCGGCGCGGGTCGAGACGCGCGGGCCGAAGCCCGAAGCCGTGCAGATCTACCCCTGTGGCCCCCGCGGCCCACTCGCGCCCCTGGCGCTGCACCACCTCGACCCTGCCACGCTGATCACCGAGGCGCGCCCTGTGCCGCACCTCGACGGCCACGTGCTGCTGCGCTGGGCTGGCGACGCCTTCTTCGTCGCCAGCTACTCGCAGGGGGGCGGGCCAAACTCCACAACCGGCGGACGTCTGCCGATCACCGCCGGCTCCGCCGATGGTAACGCCATGCTCTTCTTCGTCGAACCAGACAACCGGCAAGCGCGGCACACCCCCGCGCCCGACACCCCACCCGACGATGACGAACGGGTGCGCATCGTCACCACAACGCTGATCGCCGGCCCGCAGCGCCTCCCCGGCGGCCCCGAGGCGCGCAGTTACATTTTCAGTCTTGCCAGTAATGTTTCACTTATGGATTATACCGCCACGCTTGTTTTATACTATGACCGGGACGCGCGCGGGCGCCGCGGGGATCTCCTGATCTACCGCTGGGACGCGCAGGAGCAACGCTGGGTCTGGCAGATCACCTTTACCCCGGCGCTGCCCTACGTGGCGCTCCCGCTTCAAAAGGGCCTGGGAACTGCCCCGGCGCTGACCGGTGAAGGGGAGGCGCTGCCAGTCGAGCGCTACCGGATCTACTGGACTCCCGGCAGTTAATGACCCGGGCCCGTGGTATAAGACGGGCCTGCGCTGCAATGCGACGCCCTAGCAGAAGGTGTCTCTCCCCCCATGACCGAGGGCGACCGCAACGACGAGGGTGTGACCGGGAACGATATGAGCGAGCGGTGTCACCAGGTCGTGACCCGCGTGATGCAACGGTTTGGCTGGCAGCTCCTCAGCGTTGCTGAGTTCGCGCGTCGGACCGAGGCAAGCGTGGCCCGCGGCGAGGTGACCGATCCATGGCGGGCGGCGATCCATGTGTACTGCCATTCCCTGTACAGCGCCTGTCGCGGCGATGAGGGTCGCGAACGCCAGGACCTCGGGTTCACCGAGTTGCACCGCTACCTGTACGGGCTATCCTTCCGCGAAATCACGGAACTGGCCCCCGATCTGCGGGCCGAGGCCGTCAATGAGACCCTGCTGCGCATCTGGAAAAAACTGGATACGTACCATACGCCGGGGGCCTTTCTGGCAGTCGCGGCGCTCGAACTTCGCAACGTTCTGCGTCCCTGGTGGACCCGAACGGTCGTGGCTGTGCCCCTGGAGGGGTTGGAGGAGCAACCACCGGTCGCCGAGCACGGCGACCCCGAACAGAGCGCTATGCGCGCCGATCTGCACCGGCAGGTGCGGGCCTGTTTTGAAGAAGTGCTGCGCCGGCAACCGCGCGCGCGCCAACAACTGGAGGCCGTCTGGCTGAAGTTTATCGCCGAACTGGATGACGAAACGATCAGCAGGTACATGGCCAAGCCGATTGCCAGTGTGCATGTGCTGCGCTCGCGGGGCCTGAACCAGTTGCGCGCCTCGCCGGTGTGGCAACAACTGGCGCGTGATTGGGGCTTAGACTTGAAATGGGCATCATCCTGACACCTGCGGCAGAGGGGAGCGCCACGCTGTCATAGCATTGTGGGCAGAAGGCGTCCGGGTGTGCTTTGATGCAACAACCCTTGCGGAGTATTCGAGTGAAACTGGTATCACACCGCCAATGCGGAGGTGGCGGAGAAAGGATATAGGGAATGGGAACTACGGCCTGGGAAGGTGACAGCTCGGCGCGGAGGGACAGCACCGCTTTACACTTTCAGGTGCTGGCGATCCTTCCCGAATATGTAACAGCGGTGCTGCTCGGGCTGCCGCTAACGGCGGCCCTGGGCGACGTGGGGGCGCATCTGGAACGTTGCGCTACCTGTCGCGCCGAGGCCGAGGCACTACACGCCGCGCTGGAGACGCTCTACGGCCACGAACCGGCCACGTTCCCCGAGCCACCCCCACCTGACCTGAGCTTCCTGCGCGCCCCTCCTGCGCCTCTGGGCGCGCTGGCCAGAGCGGCTTCCGGCGTCCAGGGGGCGGTTGCCCGCGTCCGCGACGCAGTGGTGATCCAGTTCTCCGAAGCGCTGCTGGCGCTTATGCGCCCGCCCGCCCTGGCCCGCGCTGTGGGCCTGCGTCTGCGGTATGCCTATACGGTGCCGCAGACCAGCGACGATGACCCGCATATCACCGTTGAGGTGCTCGCGCCTGATGAGCATGATGAGCAGGGCATGGTGCGCATCTGCGTCGAACTGGCTGACGCCGATCCATTCGATCAGGCCGGGAGCACGGTGTTCCTGGAGACGGCCGAACAACGCTTCCGCGGCGAAACCGATCATACGGGCCTGGTCCATTTCACTAACGTCCCGCTCGATGATGTCGCCTGCTGGCGGGTTGTTGTGCAACCGCGCCCTGCATCGGCGTAGGAGATCAAGCGGCGAGGGGCGTCCGCCGCGCGAAGCGGTCCCCATGCGTTCCTATTCGCGCGCGGGAGTTCAGGGGCGGACAGCACATCCCCCCAACGAGGCTTGTCCCGCGTTGGAACGCCCGGGCGCGCGGCTTCGCTCTCCCCACTCCCACGCGCGGGAGTTCAGAGGCGGATAGAACATTCGAGACAACCCGGCCTGCACCGCATTCGAACGCCCGGGCGCGCGGCTCTGGTCTCCCCGCTTCGACAGGCTCAGCGCAGGCTCTCCAGCTTCGCTGGAGCGGCCCGCTCTGAGCCTGTCGAAGGGGGCCGGGGGTGAGGACCAACCAGCGCATCCCCACGCCATCACGCCCGTCGGCGCCCAGCAGCAGCGAGCGGAACACCGTTGCCGGGAGCGTGGGCAACCTGCCTGCACGAACGTGTGAATAGCTATGCTGGAGCAACGGTTGCTCCTCCGGGGGGATGTTATAATACAACCAGCCTGAACATGCCCCGCGTGTCGAGGAGCCTATGACCACAGACACCCCGGCCAGCGCCCCCCGGCGCCCCGCCGAGATGGCCAGAGCTTACGAGCACCAGCAGGTTGAACAGCGTCTCTACGCCTGGTGGGAGCGGAGCGGCTTCTTCGCGCCCCGCGACGATGCCCCCCGCCCGCCGTTCGTCATCTCCATCCCCCCACCTAACGTCACCGGCGAGTTACACCTCGGCCACGCCATGTTCGTGACCATCGAGGATCTGCTGATCCGCTGGCGCCGCATGCAGGGCTACAAGACCCTCTGGGTGCCCGGCACTGACCACGCCGGGATCGCCACGCAGACCCAGGTGGAGAAGTTGCTGTTGAGCGAGGGCACGAGCCGCCAGGCCGTGGGGCGCGAGGAGTTTTTGCGCCGCACCTGGGCGTGGAAAGAGAAGTATGGCGGCGAGATCACGCGCCAGTTACGGCGCCTGGGAGCCTCGTGCGACTGGTCGCGTGAACGCTTCACTCTCGATGCCGGCCTCTCCCGCGCGGTGCACACGGCGTTCAAGCGCCTGTACGACGATGGGCTGATCTACCGGGGCACCTACCTGGTGAACTGGTCGCCCCTTCTCCAGACGGCGGTGAGCGACCTGGAGGTGGATTACGAGCAGCGCAATGTGTCGATCTGGTACGTGCGCTACCCGGTGCTCGACGCGAATTGGAGTGGGCCAGGACACCCGTGGGGGTCGGGGCGCTGGGCCGAAGGCGCCACGACCTGGATCACCGTCGCGACCACGCGCCCCGAGACCATCCTGGGTGATACTGCTGTGGCCGTGGCGCCCGATGATGAGCGCTACGCGGCGCTCGTCGGGCGCGTGGCCGCGCTGCCCGCCCTGGGTCGTCAGATCCCGATCATCGCCGATACCTATGTGGATAAGGAGTTTGGCTCGGGCGCGGTGAAGATTACCCCGGCCCACGATAAGAACGACTACGAGGTGGCGAAGCGCCATCACCTTCCCATGATCAACATCATGAACAAAGATGCGACGATCAATGAGGAAGGTGGCCCGTATGCCGGAATGGACCGCTTCGCGGCCCGCGCGGCCCTGCTCGCCGACCTGGAGCGCGAGGGCCTGCTGGTGAAAACTGAACCCCATACGATGAGCGTGGGCATCAGCCAGCGCGGCGGCGAGGTGATCGAGCCGCTGCTCTCCGAACAGTGGTTCGTGCGCACGCGCCCCCTGGCTGACCTGGCCCTCGCCGCCGTGCGCGAGGGTCGCACCCGGATCATCCCCGAACACTTCGAGAAGGTCTACTTCCACTGGCTGGAGAACATCGAAGACTGGTGCATCTCCCGGCAGCTCTGGTGGGGCCACCGTATTCCGGTCTGGCACCTGCCCGACGGCAGCTTCGTGGTCCCCGGCCCGGATGAGGAGCCGCCAGCCGGGGCGGTGCAGGACCCTGATGTGCTCGATACGTGGTTCAGTTCGGGTCTCTGGCCCTTCTCGACGCTGGGTTGGCCCGACGACACGCCTGATATGCGCGAGTTTTACCCCACCTCGGTGATGGAGACGGGCTACGACATCCTGTTCTTCTGGGTGGCGCGCATGATGATGATGGGCTGCTACCTCACCGGCGTGCCGCCCTTCCACACCGTCTATCTGCACGGCCTGGTGCGCGACGAGCACGGGCGCAAGATGTCGAAAAGCTACGGCAACGTGGTCAACCCACTGGAGGTCATGGACCGCTACGGCACCGACGCGCTGCGCTACACCCTGGCGACCAGCGGCACGCCCGGCCAGGACTTGAACCTGAACCCGCAGCGCATCGAGGCGGCGCGCAATTTCGCCAACAAGTTGTGGAACATCACCCGCTTCGTGCTCGGCAAGCTCGGCGAGGAGCGAGAACTGGCCTACGGTCTGCCCCCGGCGTCTTTCTCGCTGGCCGACCGCTGGATCCTCTCGCGCTACGGTCGGCTGGTGCGGGACGTGGACCGGCTGATGGAGGGCTACAACTTCGGCGAGGCCGGGCGGCAGATCCACGACTTCCTCTGGAGCGAGTTCGCCGACTGGTACGTCGAGGTGGCCAAGGTGCAACTCGAGAACGACCCCGCGGCGCAGCGGGTGACGCGGGCTACCCTCTACACTGTGCTGGAGGGGAGCCTGCGCCTCCTGCATCCCTTCATGCCCTACGTCACTGAGGAACTCTGGCAGTACCTGATCGGTGAAGCGGTCACTGCGAGCCACTATCCGAACGCGCCGCGCACGCTGATGCTTGCCGCCTACCCGGTAGACGAGCCGGCGCCGCTGGACGAGGCCGCCGAACGCGACTGGGAACTGGTGCGCGAGTTGATCGTGGCGATCCGCAATGCGCGCAGCGAGTTCAAGGTCGAGGCGGCGCGCTGGGTCACGGCGACGATTGCCGGTGGGGAGCAAGCGGCAATGCTCCGCGCTCAAGCGCCGTTGATCGCCCGTCTGGGCCGGGTGAAGGCCGATGAACTGACGATCGTGGAGAGCCTGGAGACCCGTCCCTCCCACGCTGCCTCGATTGTGATTGGAACCGTCGAGTGCTACCTGCCCCTGGCCGGCCTGATTGACCTGGAGGCCGAACGCGCGCGGCTACGGAAGGAGATCGAGGCCGCCGAGACCGACGTGGCGCGCCGCGAGGCGAAGCTCGCCAACGACGGCTTCATCTCGCGGGCGCCGGCCCAGGTGGTGCAGCGCGAACGCGAGGGCCTGGAACTGGCGCGCGCCGCGCTGGAGAAGCTGCGCGCCCGGCTGGCGGAGTTGTAGGCCCGGCAGCGGTGGGCTGCCGGTCGGATGGCGATCCAACACATTCTCGAATGGGGGTTTCCGAGAAGCCTCCGCTCCCGGAAACCCTCTCGCTCTACGTCATCTCCGCGCCTTTGAATATTCGCAGTCATTTATGTCCTCACAGCCCTGCCAGCAGTACCGTATGTTTCACGACATCTATGTGTTACTGGACGATGGCGACCGCCGGGTGCTTCGAGCCTTCAATCTGAGTCCATCGCAGTTCGCCGTGCTGCTCCTGCTGGACGGCGAATCAGGCTGGCGCCTGACCGACCTCAGCGAGCGGCTGCTGGTTGACAAGAGCACGATCACGCGGATTGTCGATCGTCTGGAAAGCGCCGGGCTGGTGCGCCGTGAGGCCGATGCCGATGACCGCCGCGTGCAACGGGTGGTGTTGACCGTCCAGGGCCGCGCGACGCGCGACCAGGCCCGCGCGGCCCACGAGCGCTCGATTGAACGGCGTATGAGCGCCCTCGATGCCGACGAGCAGCGCCAGTTGCGCGAGTTGCTGACCAAGCTGCGGGATGGGTTGCAGGCCGACCTGGTCGCTACGGCGGATCCGGCGCTCGGCCCGCCCACGGAAGGGGGGTGAGGCCATAGGGTCCAGAGCGTGCGTATCATAGTAGGCATTCTGTGTTGAAGCCTGGCAGGTGCTCTACGGTTTGATGTAACCGATCCGTAGAGCCGTGGAAGTGTCGAGGGTTGTGGCGAAGGCGCCACGGATGTGTGCTGGTTGTTCGCCCCCCACCTCAGCAATTTCCCCGCAACCACAGATTCTCCCTGGGAGCAGATTTCTTTCTTCAGGCCATTGCTGGCCACTTCGCATACGACAATGGGACTTCGGCGTGAGGCGCGGAGAAGCTTCGGTTCTCTGCCAACCCGGTTCCGGCACGGCGACACCGCGCCGCGTCGGAGCGGGAACACCGGTGGGTCTGTGGCCCCGCAACTCCCGCCGGGACGAAGTCTCGTTTTCGTACGAGCCAAGGAGCACAGACGCATGAAACGCTTTCCTTCGTTCATAGTAGTCAGCGCGCTGTTCGCGCTGATCCTGGCCGCGTGCGGCGGCGGCGCCGCCCAGCCCACCGCGGCCCCCGCACCCACCACCGCCCCGCCCGCCGGGGCAACGGCGGCCCCGCCGGTCGCCGGTGGTATGCCAATCGAGGGCGCCGTCACGCTGTGGCACGCTTACGGTACCGGCAGCACCGAGGAAGAGGTGATCAACGAGTTGATCGATCGCGCCCGGGCAGCCTACCCGAATGCGACGATCAACGTCCTGCAGATCCCCTTCGACCAGATCTTCAACAAGTTCCAGAACGAGGTCACCTCGGGCGCCGGCCCGGATATGTTCATCGCGCCGAACGATAGCCTGGGCGATCAGGTGCGCGCCGGCCTGCTGGCCGACCTGAGCGCCTACGTGACGGCCCTGGAGGCCGAGAACGTCTCGCCGGTAGCGATCGAGGGCATGAGCCTCGACGGCAAGCTCTACGCCATTCCCGAGTCGTTCAAGGCCGTGGCGCTCTACTACAACAAGAGCAAGGTCGCCACCCCGCCCGCCACCACCGACGAGCTGCTCGCGGCCGTCCGGGGCGGTAACACCCTGGTGCTCAACCAGAACGCCTATCACAACTTCGGCTGGCTGCAAGCCTTCGGCGGTCGGTTGATGGACGAGACCGGCAAGTGTGTGGCGGATCAGGCCGGGGGCGTGGAGTGGTTCACCTTCCTCAAAACGCTGAAGGCTGAGCCGAATGTCACCTTCTCGACCGATGGCGGCCAGGCAGACTCGCTGTTCAAAGAGGGCAAGGCCGACATGATCATCAATGGCCCCTGGGCGCTGGGTGACTACCGCGAGACGCTCGGCGAGAACCTGGCGGTGGCTCCTATGCCTGGCGCTGCCAACCCGGCTGGCCCGCTCACCGGCGTTGATGGCTTCTATCTGAGCGTCAACAGCGCCAACCCGACCGGCGCGGTGGCGCTGGCGATGTTCCTCACCAGCAAAGAGTCGATGCAGCTCTACGTTGAGAAGGCGGGCCACGTGCCGGCGCGCACCGACATCGAGATCACCGATCCGCTGGTGGCCGGCTTTGAGCAGGCTGCTCAGACCGGCGTTCCGCGCCCGCTCATCCCTGAATTGACCAACTTCTGGACGCCCTTCGGCGACGCGATCACCAGAGTGCTCGACGGCGGCGCCGACCCGGCCGCAGCGGTCACCGAGGCCTGCGCGACGATGAATACCGCCAATGGGAGGTGACACCCCCTGAGGTGAACATACGGAGAAACCGGGTTTCCCCTTCCCCCTCCCTGGTGGGAGGGTTTGGGAGGGCGTAGCCCTCCCAAGAAAAACCCATGTTCATCGTGTCGTTGTGCGGCGCAGCCGCATGGACGGCTGAGGTGAACATATGGGGAAACCGGGTTTCCCCACCTGCGGTGAGCCTGTCGAACCGCACCCCTGCCTGCCGGGGCGCCAGGCGCCCCCAACACCAGTTGGAGGAAGGGGCAACCGGGTTTCCCCTTCCCCCTCCCCAGTGGGGGGGTTGGGATGGCTACGCCCTCCCAGGCAGATCTCTTTTCCTACCGGTTACGCGTAGCGTCAGTCCAACGGAGGAAGCCCTATGGCTGCGACGAACCCGGGTACGGCCACGCTCAAGGCGGCCCGCCCGTCGGCGAGCGGAACCTGGCGACAGTTGCGGACCCCGCTGGTCTATCTGATCCCGGCGGCGTTGATTATGGCGCTGGTCACCTTCTACCCCCTGGCCTACCAGGTGTGGATGTCGTTCACCGACTACGGGGTGATCAAGGAAGAGGGGAAACAGACCCTCAACCGCTTCGGCCCCGACGGTCAACCTCCGCCCAACTACCGCCCGGCCCAGGGGGTTGGCTTCAAGAACTACTCCGACATCCTTACCAATAACCCGCAGTTCGTCGCCAGACTGGGCGGCACCTTTAACTTCTGGCGCCTGCTCGCCTTCAACCTGTGGTGGACCTTCTCGAACGTGGGCTTCCACGTGGCCCTGGGCATTCTGATCGCGGTGCTGTTAAATGTTGAAGGGCTGTGGGGACGCCGGATCTACCGCGCGCTGTACATTTTGCCTATGGTGCTGCCGAATATCGTGATCGCCACCGTCTGGCGCAATATGTTCGACGACCAGTACGGAGCGATCAACCAGTTGCTGAGCATGATCGCGGGCGCGCCGGTGGGCATCCGCTGGTTCAACCAGATCGAGCCACCCATCCCCGGCGTGCCGCTGCCGCTGAGCTACTACGCCATGCTGATCGCCAATATCTGGCTGGGCTGGCCGTTTATGACCATCGTAGCCACCGGCGCATTGCAGTCGATCCCCAAAGAGATGTACGAGGCCGCCGCGATTGATGGCGCCACGGGTCCGCAGCAGTTCTGGAACATTACCCTGCCGCTGCTGCGCCCGGCCATGGTGCCGGCCGCGATGGTCGGCATTGTAACCACTTTTAACCTGTTCCACATCATTTACTTTATGAGCGGCGGCGGCCCGCTGGGGCAGACCGAGATCATGGTCACGCAGGCCTTCAAGCTGGTGAACGCCCAGCAACTCTTCGGGGTAGCCGCGGCCTTCTCGGTCATTATTGCCCTGGTGTTAATTCCGATTTTCCTGATCACCAACCGTATCTCGCGCGCAACGGAGAGCTACGATGTCTAGTGTTGCCACAACCACGACGACGCAGACGAGGAAGGGCAGCACCGCCGCCGGTCGCCGCTTGAGGTGGTGGCAACAACTGCTCTTCCAGGCCCTGTGTCTGTTTATCGCGGCGACGGTGCTCTTCCCGATCATGTGGATCGTGAGTATGTCGCTCGACCCGCGTAACATCGCGCGGCCCACCGAACTGCGGCTGATCCCCCCTGGCGCCTCGCTCAACGCCTACCGCGCCGTGCTTGACCGGCCGACCGCAAATCCAGTGACCTTCACCGAGCTGGCCTTGAATAGCCTGAAACTGGCCGGCGGAGTCGCGCTCTTTGCCTTGCTGATCGGTGTCAGCGCAGCCTACGCCTTCTCGCGCTTCAAGTTCCCCGGTCGCCAGTACATGATGATCGCCGTGCTGGCGATCACGGTGTTGCCGGCCGTGGCGACGATTGCTCCCCTCTTCGCGCTGCTCAACGGCATTCGCATCAGCAGTAGCCTGCTGAGCATCGCCCTGCTGATCGCCGCGGCGCTGGTGATCGGCTTCGGGCTGATGATTGTGGTCCCCGCGCTGCGCGCCGGCACTGCCACTGGCGGGACCTACGCCGTCGGCGGCGTTGCGCTGGTGCTTGGTCTGCTGCTGGTCTCCACGGCCCTCGCCCCGGCGCGGAGCGATGTCTTCGTGCTGCGCAACTCGCTGCTTGGCGTGGGCATTGCCATGATCTCCGGCGCGCTGCCCTTCGCGATCTGGAACCTCAAGGGCTACCTCGATACCATCCCCAGAGAGCTTGAGGAGGCTGCGATCATTGACGGGGCCAGTCCCAATCAGATCTTTTTCCAGATCGTGCTGCCGCTGGCCGTGCCTGCGCTGGCCGTCACCGGCTTCCTCAGTTTCGCTGGCGGTTGGACCGAGTTCTTCCTCTCCTGGCAGTTTCTGACCAACCCGAAGGACTTCACGCTGGCGATGGCGTTGTACAATATGACCGGGCAGTACGCCGGCTCGATCCCCTGGTCGCGCTTCGCCGCGTTCTCGATCCTGGTCTCGCTTCCGGTGGCGATTGTCTACTTGTTGTTGCAGCGCTATATCGTGGGCGGTCTGACGCTGGGCGGAGTGAAGGGCTGAGGCAAGTGTATGCGCTCACCCTGCTCCCGGGGGCGCGAGCAGCCTGCCCTCAAACGCTAACAGGGGCGGGACGCCCTTGCTCGCGGGCGCGCATATTCCAACCCTGAACACGTACAGGCGAGCAGCATGGATGACGTCTCAGCCGATTTTATCTTCGGCACCATGGCGACCGACGCCCGGCGCCTCGGCTTTCTCAAGGCCGAGTTGTCGGGCGTGAGCCATCGGCACCGCATTGAACCCGCCGACCCCTTACCGGAGCGGCCCGTGACGCTGCGGGTCAGCCTTGGCCCCGCGGTGGTGGCCGACCACGTGACCTGTTACTTCACTACCGACGGGAGTGAGCCGGCGGGCGCGCGGGGCGTGCCCGCCCCTGGCTCCCGGGCCATCGCGTTTGAGCGGATCGGCAGCGAGTGGAACACCTTCCTGTGGGGCTACGTCGAAGAATGGCGCGCCACCCTGCCGCCACAGCCCGCCGGTGTGATTGTGCAGTACCGCATCGAGGCCTGGGCCGACCACCACCCGCGAAGCGTGTGGGCCGGGGAGATTATTGGCAGCACTGCCGGCGATGGCGCGGTGCTGGGCGACGTTGGGCCGGGGGACATCTTTTTGCGCGAGGTGGGTCAGGAGTTCGAGTTAACCTTCGTGCGCGGCAGCCGCACCTTCGCGTACGGCGTTGATGAGGAACGAACGCCCGCCTGGCTCCACGACGGCCTGATCTACCAGGTCTTCGTGGACCGCTTCAACCCTGGTGGGGGGCGGCCGTTCGCGCAGCCGGCAACGCCGATGGGCCGGTACGGCGGCACCCTGGCCGGGGTGACCGAACGCCTCGACTACATTCGGTCCCTTGGCGTCAGTATCATCTGGCTGTCGCCGATCTTCCCCTCGCCCTCGCACCACGGCTACGACGCCACCGACTACTACACGGTCGAGCCGCGCCTGGGCACCTGTGAAGATCTGCGGACCCTGGTGGCTGCGGCGCATGCCCGCGGGATGCGCGTGCTGCTGGATTTCATTGCCAACCACGTCTCCAACCAGCACCCGGCCTTCCAGGAGGCGCTGCGCGACCCCCGCAGCCCGGCCCGCGACTGGTTCATCTTCACCGAGTATCCCCATCGGTACGTCGCGTTCTTCGGTGTGCCGGGTATGCCCCAGGTGAATACCGATCACCCGGAGGCGCGGCGTATGATGATCGAGCCGGCGATCTACTGGCTCCGGCAGGGGATCGATGGCTTTCGTCTTGACTACACCGTTGGCCCCTCACACGCCTTCTGGACAGCCTTCCGCGCCGGTACGCGGGCTGTCCGCCCCGATGCGGTTGGCCTGGGCGAGGCGGTAGATACCGCCGAGATGCTCCGCTCCTACTACGGCCGGCTGGATGGTTGCCTGGATTTTTTGCTGCTACAGGCGCTGCGCCGCTTTTTCGCCTTTGGCGAGCTGAGGGCCAGTCAGTTCGCGAGTTTCTTGCAGCGCCATTTTGAGGCCTTTCCGCCCGACTTCGTGATGCCCAGCTTTCTGGACAACCACGACATGAACCGCTTCCTGTGGGTGGTACGGGGCGATACGCGTCGGCTGAAACTGGCGGCTCTCTGCCAGTATACCCTGCCACACCCGCCGATCATCTACTATGGCACCGAGGTGGGTTTGAGCCAGGAGCGCGACGTGCGCCACCCTGACGGTAGCGCGCACCCCGAGGAGTCGCGGCTGCCGATGTGCTGGGACAACACGCAGAACGCCGATGTGCTGGCGTTCTACCGGCAGCTTGGGGCGCTGCGGCAGACGACGTCTGGCGTGTGGCGCGGGCCGCGGCGCACCGTCGCGCTTGACGATGCCGGGGGGCGCTACGCCTACGTGTGCGGCGAAGGCGAAGCCTGGCTGGTTGCCTTGAACAACGGCCCACGCCCCGGGCGCATCAGCCTGCCGCCGGGGCGCTGGCGCCTGGCGCTGATGAGCGATGAAGCCGTTGTGCGCGGCGCGACCCTGTGGCTGCCGGCCTACAGTGGGGCCGTGCTGGAGCAGGTGTAGGCGAGCAATTGATATGCGCATCAGAGATTTGTTTTTGTGAGGGCTGTGCCCTCCCACGCCCTCCCCCAGGAGAAGGGATGTAGACGCGTGACGAACCAGCGTGAGGGCCGCCCGCTCTTCGAGGGCGGCGAAGCCTATACTGACAAAACGATGGCCCTGCCCCGGCCCGGCGGCCCGGGGCAGCGGGCGGCGCCGCGGCGTCGCAGCGCCTTCTGGGGGCGGGTGCGCCTGGCGCTGCTGATCACTAGCGCGGCGCTGCTCGTGGTGGTGGGGCTGTTCTACTGGCAGGTTCACTCGCTGGCCAGGGCGATTACGGTTCGCGATGTGCGCAGCAACCCACCCCTCGCCACACCGCTCCTCGGCGCGAATCTGCTGATCATCGGGGTAGATGAGCGTCCCGGTTATCCCCAGGAGGGGGTGCGGGGCGATACGCTGCTGCTGGCGCGACTCGATGCCGGCGCAGGCTGGGTCTCGTTGCTTTCGATCCCACGCGATACCCAGGTCGAGGCGCCGGGTGTCGGGATCACCAAGATCAACGTTGCCTACGCTCAGGGCCACGCTCAGGCGACGGAACGCTACGGCTCCGAGGTGACGCCACAGGAAGGCGGCATGGCCCTGGCTGCCACAACGGTGGAAGAGTTCCTCGACCTGCGCCAGCGTGGTATGCGGGTTGACTTCATCGCAACGGTGAACTTCGCTGGCTTCGAGGGCATCATTGACGCCCTGGGCGGGGTCACGATCGATGTGCCGCGCTACATTCTCGACGAGGAGTATCCAACGGAAGATTTCGGCACAATGCGCGTCGAGTTTCAACCCGGGCCGCAGCGCATGGACGGCAAGACGGCGCTGATCTACGCCCGCACCCGTCACGCGGACAGCGACTTCGGACGGGCGCAGCGGCAGCAACAGGTGGTGCGGGCGGTGCTTGAGGAGCTGCGGGCCAGGGGCGGGTTGGGCCGCATCCTGGCCCTGCCGGGTCTGCTGCGCGCGGTGCGGGGCCAGGAAGGAGCGACGCCGCCGGTGGTGACCACGCTGCCGGTTGACCGGCTCGACACCCTCCTCGGCTTGATGGCCCTGGCCGGCACGGTTGACCCGGCGGAACTGGGGCAATTTCAGCTCGGGCCGGAGCAGCTTCAGTACGAAAATGGGAGCAAACTGGTCTTTGAGCCGACGGCGGTGCAGGCGCTGCTCGACCAGTGGCAACGACCGCCCAGCGAGGCTGCCGAGCGGGCCAGAGTGCAAGTCTTCAACGGCACGGATGTGCCGGGGCTGGCCCGCAGCGTCAGCCTGGAGCTTGAACGGGCGGGGTTCACGGTGCTTGTGCCCGATAACGCCCCCTTCACGGTGGAGCGCACGGTGGTGTACAATCCGTCCGAGCACCCGGCGACGAGCCGCCGGGTGGCCCGGACGCTGGGCGCGGAGCTGGTGCGTGGTCCACTACCCGCAGGCCTGACGAGCGAAGCCGAGGTAGTTGTGATTCTTGGACCCGATGCGGCCAGGTGAGAAGAAGGAAGGGCTGCGCCCTCCCCGCCTCAGACACCTATACGGCTACGTCGCACAGCGCCAGAATGAAAATGATTATTCTTGGGAGGGCTTCGCCCTCCCAAACCCTCCCGCGGACGGGTTATTTTCACCTCAGCGCCACCAGGCAATCTCGTAGGGTCCTATCTCCTTGAGAACGGCGCGGGCGGACTCTTCGGCGGCCAGGTTCTGGACCGGCACAAGCACCTGTGGGCGCGACACCCCTTTGCCCTCGGCGGCGGCGCGCACAGCGGCATCGGCAAGAACGGTCGCGGCAACGGCTCCCACCACCAGGCCGGCCACGAGGCCGATCGCCAGCCCGACGATAGCCCAGCTAAGCGCCCAGAAGATCACGCCGGGCAAGTTTTCGAGCATGGCCATGTTGCGGATCTCGGTGAACCCCATCGAGACGAAGCCGAGGAAGCCCAGCGCCGCGGCGCCCGTGGCCGCCCCGCCGATCGTCGAGCCGAGAATGACGCGGTTCTTGAAACTCTCTACCGTCTCGCTAAGGCCGAGGAACGAACTCGGACCAGGCTCGCTGGAGCCGACGGTCACGCCCCGGAAACCGCTGGCCTGCAATGACGCGGCTGCCAGCGCCGCATCGCGGGGGTCGGTGAAGGTTGCCACCAGGGTCGCCATAGTGCAGTTCCTTTCAATGGACCAGAAGGAGCGTTACTGCTATTGTACTACGTTTCGTTACGCGCTTTGATGGGCCGACTGCCCCAACGACGTTGCATCGGTCCTGCCCGCGCTCTTCCAGTTTCGAGGCAGATAGACCGGAGCGGGGAGGTTGTGCCTCCCCGCTCCCTTGTGTGTCCTCACCCCTGGCCCCTCGCTCTTTATGGCGTTAGGCCCCATGCGCGGGGCGCGCAACGCCACGATGAAAATGGGGTATCTTTGGGAGGGCTGCGCCCTCCCACACCCTCCCGCGGGCGGGTTGTTTCCTGGCAGGGCTGCGCCCTCCCACACCCTCCCGTGCGGGGGCTATTTTCACCTCAGGCATTCATGCGGCTGCGCCGCACAACGCCGGAATGAAAATATGTATTCCTGGGAGGGCTGCGCCCTCCCAAACCCTCCCGCGGGCGGGTTGTTTTCTGGGAGGGCTGCGCCCTCCCACACCCTCCCCGCGGGCGGGTTATTTTCACCTCAGGCATTCATGCGGCTGCGCCGCACAACGCCGGAATGAAAATAATTATTCCTGGGAGGGCTGCGCCCTCCCACACCCTCCCCGCGGGCGGGTTGTTTCCTGGCAGGGCTGCGCCCTCCCACACCCTCCCCGCGGGCGGGTTGTTTCCTGGCAGGGCTGCGCCCTTCCAAACCCTCCCCGCGGGCGGGCTATTTTCACCTCAGGGGGTATCTTGTCGGCGTTGCATTACACCAGAGCACAGTCGCGTGTCAATCAGTCCGCTGCGTCAAGCAGGTCCGCCGCGCGGGCTGCTCCGGCAGCGTTGACAAAGGGCATTCGCACCGAGTAGCGCACACTGAGGCGGCCGTCCACCCGCGGGTTAACGGTTCGGTTTGGCTGGGCCTCGATGTACTCCTGGACCACGTCAGCATCGATCAGGAAGGTGTTGAACTGGTTTCTGCCACCACCCACCGAGGGGTCGGCGAGGTCGCCGCTGGGGGTAAAGACAGCATAGCCATCGCCACCGTTGAGCATGAAGCTGTTGGTGACGACACGGTAGGTTTTTGCCGGATCGAGGGGCTCGAACCTGTCGCCGACGCGGACCTCGACGCTGACCACCCGCGTGCCCCGGCGGGCGGGGATGGCCGGCTGGGTCGAGGTGGCAGACTGGGGAGGCTGCGCGGCGTCACCGGAGACATCAACCACCACCCTGAGGCCGGAGAGCTGGGCGAAGCGGCCGCTGCCAACCGGGTTGCGATCGGCGCCGCGAGCAGCGCCGGGCTGCAACGCCGAGTAGCCATTCTCCAGGGCGGCTTTGAGCTGCGCGCCGGTCAGGTCCACGCGGCAGAGCGTGTTGCCGAACGGCATGACTTCACGCAGACGGCCCACGGTGAGCACGCCCGCCGGGAGGCTGGTGCGAATACCGCCGCCGTTGACAATCGCCACGATCGGCACACCCTCGGGGTTGCCTCCGGCCCTGAGAATGCGATCGCGGAAGGCGTCGGCGATCAGGTTGCCGAGGGCAGCCTCGCGGGCGCGCACGTCGGTGTTGGGCAGTTCCGCCAGTGAGGCGCCGAAGATCTGGTTGTTCAGAGCGTCGATGCGCGGCTTGAAGGTGCTGGTGATCGCGGTCTCGAAGGCCGCGAAGGGGGCGATTGCCGTGGGCGGCTCACCGGGGAGCGGGTCGCGTCCTGAGACGTTGTTGGCCCAGACGGGAATAACGCTACTGGCCGAACCGACGCTGCTTACCCGGCCGTCGGCATCAAAGCCGACGATCAGGTCGCCGATCCACTTGCCCCATTCCCAATCCTGAACAATCACCACATCGTTATCGTCAGGATCCTTGACAATCTGGGGATAGGCGGCGACCCGCGCGGCGCCCGGGGTCAGTCCCAGGCCATTGGGCAGGAGGGGGGTATGCGAATGGCCGCCGACGATGATGTTCAGCCCGCGCACGGCGGCGGCAAGGGCGCGGTCGCCTTCATAGCCAATGTGCGACAGGCAGATCACTGTGCGGCAGTTGTTCGGGGCGCCACGCAGCGCGTTGATGAGGGGCTGGAGTATCGCGGCATAATCGGCGCCAAAGGTCACGGCGGTCGAAGGGCTGGCGATATTGGGCGTCTCGGCGGTGGTCAGTCCGATGATCCCCACGCGCTCGCTGCTGGGCAGGGTGCGAATGACCGCCCGGGCCCACCGTCCAGGGGTGGCCCAGAGATCGCCTTCGAAGAGAGGCGCCAGGGGGGAGGGGATATTCGCCGTGATGTTGGCGCTGAGAATGGGAAAGGTGGTGAGCGCCGAGTTGGGGTAGCCAGTGCCAGTGATAAAATCGGCCAGGGCCTGATCGCCGAGGTCGAACTCGTGGTTGCCAATGGCGACGGCGTCGTAATCCAGGCTGTTGTAGAAGAAGTGATCGGCCTCGCCACGCCAGGCGTTAAAATACAGCGTGCCCTGGAAGACATCGCCAGCGTCGAGGAAGATTTTGTCCTGTTGATACGTAGCGTTCGTCGTCCAGCTTGTATCGGCGCGGATCTGGTCGAAGATCGTGCGGCGGCGAGAGACGCCGCCAAGACTGCGGGTGCCGCTGGCGCTTCCGGCGCGAATGGTGATACCGGTGGCAGGCTCGATCCGCGAGTGGTGGTCGTTGGTGTGGATCAGGCGGAGTTGCCGCACCTCGGGGCCAGCGGCCGCCAGTATAATCTTCCAGCCGCCGCTGTAGCGGTACAATACCGCCCCTGCCCCAAGGGCGATCGCGCCCTTGAGAAACCGCCGACGTGACAACGTGGTCATCGCTCCTCCTTGAAGGCAAGGCTTTGCGCGCACGAGGTCGGGCCGTCCGGCGCCGGTGCTACTCTCGTACGCATCATGCTCGTTCTGGAACCGCGCGAGGATTGTACCGTCAGGCAATGAAGAACAGGTTAATGGATTGTAAACTCAAGATTGTTAACCAATGAAGGAGTTACGTATGGACCGCACGCCACCCTCGATCCTCGCTGCCTTTATGGAGCATGCCCGCGCCGATCCCCAGCGGGAGTGCGTGCGCTGGGACGATCAGGCGCTGAGTTACGGGGCGCTGGTGGGGCTGGCGCGAGGCTGGGCCGCGCGGTACGCCGATCTAGGGCTGCAACGGGGGGATCGGGTGGGGCTGTTCCTGCCAGGGAGCGTCGCCTTCCTCGGCGCCTACCTGGGCGCGCAGGCGCAGGGCGGCGCGGTGGTGCTGATCAACACCCAGTACCGCCAGCAGGAACTGCGCCATATTCTGAGCGACAGCGCGCCGCGGGTGGTGGTCACCGACGCCGAGGGCGCTGCCCTGCTGCAACAGGTGCTCGATGGCGAGGCAGGCGCGCCGGCCCTGGTGCTGGTCCCCGAGGGGGCGCTGCTGCCTGCCGACGCAACGCCCGAGGCAGAGCAATCTGTCACGCTCCCCGTCCTCCCTGCGCCCACGGATCTGGCCGTACTGGCCTACACCTCGGGCACCACCGGGCGATCCAGAGGAGCCATGCTCACCCACGGCTGCCTGGCGGCTAACAGCGCCGCCGTCACCGCGGCCTGGCGCTGGACGCAGGCCGACCGGCTGCTGCTCACCCTGCCACTCTTTCACATTCACGGGTTGGGGGTGGGCGTGCACGGCACCCTGTTTACCGGCGCAAGCCTGACCCTCTGGCCGCGCTTTGAACCCGAGGCGGCGCTGCGGGCGCTGGCCAGCGGCGCCCATACCATGTTCTTCGGCGTGCCAACGATGTATACCCGGCTGATCGCGGCGGCGCGCGCCGCCCCGGAGCTGGCACGGCAGGCCGGCCAGCATCTGCGCCTGTTTGTTTCAGGCTCGGCGCCGCTGGACCCTCAGACCTTTGCCGCCTTCGAGGAGCTGTTCGGCCAGCGCATCCTGGAACGCTACGGTATGACTGAAACCGGGATGAATATGACCAACCCCTACGACGGTGAGCGGCGGCCCGGCGCAGTGGGAATGCCCTTTCCCGGCCAGGAGGCCCGTGTGGTAGACGTGCAGACACGGCAACCCCTGCCCGATGGCGCTATTGGCGAGATCCAGGTGCGCGGCCCGCACGTGTGCGCCGGCTACTGGCGCAACCCGGAGGCCACTGCCGCGGTCTTCCACCCCGACGGCTGGTTCAGCACGGGTGACCTGGGCTGGCGCAGCGCCGACGGCTACTACACCCTCACCGGGCGGGCGAAGGAGTTGATCATCAGCGGAGGCTACAACATCTACCCGCGGGAGGTGGAAGAGACGCTTCTGACGCACCCGGCCGTGGCCGAGTGCGCGGTCTTCGGCCTGCCCGACGCAGAGTTTGGCGAGCGCGTGGCGGCGGCGATCGTGCCGCGCGATCTCGCAGCCCCGCCCACCGCCGAGGAACTGGAAGCCTTCTGCCGGGAGCGCCTGGCGGCCTACAAACGCCCGCGGACGGTTCATATCGTCGCCAGCCTGCCCCGCAACGCGATGGGCAAGGTGCAGAAGCACGTCTTGCGAGAGCAACTGATGCCCCCTGCGTAGGACCGCAGCGCCGGCCAGGGCGCTGAGCTTACCTTCGATGCGCATTTGCGCTCCGCCTGCTGCGTATACTGAGCGCAGAGTATCGTATGCCCGGCGGGGAAGCCGGGCATCCCCGCGCCCCTCCCGGCGGGGAGGGTGTGGGAGGGCACAGCCCTTCAAAGGATGTCACCGGCTCCGGGATAGGCTTCCTGATGCGGCAAAACGCCTGAATGCGCCAACGAAACGAATAGACGAATGCCAGAGGCGCGCCTGGCTCTTCCAGGGATGCGCGCCAACCCATCAGCGATGTTCATTCTGGCGTTGTGCGTCCCGCGAATAACACGTGATAGGAACAAGGACCTTTGTGAGTGACCCGATCGAGGACGCAGTCCAGCGGCAGCGCCTGCTCGAGGGCTGGCTGCCCCTGGCCCAGGAGGCCAACCGGCGCTACGGGTGGGACCTCGACGCTGTCGCGCTGGAACACCTGGTCATCAGCGCGGCCCCGTCGCTCGCCCTGGCGCGCAGCGCGTTCGAGGCGTGTGCTATACTCTGGGGAGTGCATGCCCGCCTGCAACGTGACGAACGATACCCGAAGCTATGAGTCACCCCACCGGCGGTACGAAGCGCAGTTCCTGGCTGACCTTTCGGCGGCGCTTGCTGCTGGTGCGCGCGCTCTTACGCGGCCCGGCCACCAGCGCCGAACTGGTGGCGCGGATCAACGATGAACTGGGCGAACAGGGCTACCCGGCGGCAGCAGCAGCGGCGCTCAAGCATGACTTCGACGCGCTGAAGGGCGAGTACGGGTGCCAGATCCGCTACGACCGCCGCATGCGCCACTACGTGCTCGAAGATCTGGGGGAGCTGGCCCTGCTCGACCTGCCAGATACGTGTATGGAGGCTCTGGCCTTCCTCGATGCCAGCTTTCCGTCGGGAAGCGGGCTGCCTGAGCATACCCACGTGCGGGCGCTGCTGGAGCGCGTGCAACTGCTGCTCCCCCCGGCGCGGCAGGCGCAGTTGCGTCGCCAGCGCCCGGCCCTGCGCCTGCCCGTCAACCCTGGCGCGCGACCGATTGACCCGCAGGTGCTCGACCTGGTGAAGCGCGCCTGTGAGCAGCGCCGCGAACTGGCCTTCGACTACCTGAGCACCTTCGATCTCGACAGGCCACGCCGTCACCGCGTAGCGCCCTACGGGGTCGTCTTCCGCCCCGAGGGCCACGGCTACCTGGATGCCACCCTGCTCGAAGTGACGCCCCGCGGCGGGGAGACAATCCACGCCGCCATTGACTACCGGCTGGACCGGATCATGCCGGGAACGGTAGAGATTCTACCCGCGGTCCTGCCCCCGGAGCGTATCCCCGCACCCCGCTACTACATCCGTTACACCCTGGCCCCGCAGATCGCCCGTCGCCGCGATGTTGCCAGCTACTTCCCCGACACGCGGATCACCTACCATGCCGACGGCAGCGCCACCGTCACCGCCACGGTCACCAACCTGTGGCAGACGCGGCAGATTCTGCTGCGTTACGGCGACGGCTGCACCGTGCTGGAGCCGCCGGAGTTGATTGAGTTGTTCGCGCAGACCGCCCGTGGCCTGCACGCGATCTACGGATCACCGCCCGAGTAGAGCCGGCCCGGCGGGCCGGCTTCGCCACCCCCACCACCCCACGACCCGTGCCAGCCCGCCACGTCGCGACCGGCGCCGCCACGCACCACGACCGCCGCGCCGCGAGCCGGCCCACCGACCCACCACGCCACGACCCGTGCCGGCCCGCCGCGCCGGGAGCCGGCGCCGCCACACGCCACGACCG
>FWPV01002146.1_pt1 | contig 49766 bp, 29 predicted proteins | sample 2228371 | NCBI WGS metagenome assembly FWPV01 (sample SAMEA103939776, study PRJEB20133) | metagenome | reverse complement strand
ATTTATCTCGGCCTCCTCTCCCTACGTCGGACGTGTAAAAAGGAGGGCCAATTCTTCCATCGTCGAAAAATAACCCTGTCAGGGTTGCATGCCCTGACAGGGTTGATAAAATACGTTAGATCGTTACTTTACCAGCATCAACTTTTTCGTGCTCTGAAAATCGCCCGCTCTCAATTGATAGAAATAGACTCCAGAGGAGAGATGAGCAGCATCAAAAGTTATTTGATAGCGGCCTGGATTGAATAGTCCGTTGGCTAATTCGGCAACGATCTTTCCAAGGGTGTTATAAACGACCAAACTGACTTTGGTGTTCTGAGCGATGGCAAATTCTATCGTTGTCGTAGGATTAAATGGGTTCGGATAATTCTGGCTCAGAGCAAAAGTCGTGGGAATCTCATTGGGCTTTGGTGGTTCGACAGCCACAACCCATTCGGGCAGATCAAGAGGATCACCCAAATCTACCTGCACCTCTTCGACTTTTAGTGCCGTTGTCGACGGGGTTTGATCCAATGCGAAGTTGATGCAATTGAATTGATCGGTCGCGTTCGGCACATGAAAATCAATTGTCTTGACCGCCCAAGCATAGCTTCCGTCGGTCTTGATCAATTTTGCACGCACTTCCTGTCTGCCGTCACTCAAGGGTTGTATCGAAATACCAAATTCATAGGTCCCAGCACTGCCAACGGCTCCTTCAGGTCGCTGAAAATTAGTTCCAAGAACATAATCATTAACGCCATCCGGAATGAGCCAAGCATGATCAATAACCGCACCATAGCTACCTTTTTGGTTGATGCCACTCCACTTGGTCAAATCATTATTGCCACTTACTGGTATGAAGAGATACCCTGTATGTTTTGGATCAACCCCAGACCAACGCGTAGAATCAACGTTTGTCGTGATAAGGTTTCCGGAGGTGGTACTATTAAAAATTCCGAATCGTAAACTACCCGCAGACTCGAATCCACCACCTACGAGTATTATCTTGCCTGTAACTTTGAGAGCTTTGCCAGCCTTTGGTTTCACTACATCGCCAAAACCGCCCTGCAAAGCAGACCAAGATGTAGCAGGCACTGTTCCGGATATCATCGCATCGCCGTCAAAATCACCAGGGGTGAACTTCCATCCGCCGATGTTGCCGCCAATGAAGCCCCATTCAGTTACATAAAAAGCTTCCCACGGCGCCTCCGGCACCTCGATCGGATCGCCCATGTCCACCATCACCTCATATAAATTCACACGCGTCGCCTTGGTGTCATTGTTGAACCCAAAACAGATGCCGTTGAACTTGGTCGCCACTCCCTCCGGATCTATCACCACCCCTCCAAACCAGTACTTGTTATTCTCCTCCACCATGTACCAACGAACCTCGTTCGTGCCATCTCCCAACGGCCGCACCGATATCGCCCAGTCGTACATCCCCGCCACCATCTCCGCATCCCGCGGCGCCTGCTTCACTATCACCAACGGCTTGATGTTCGCATTGTACGTGCTGTTCCACCACGCATCCTTCACAGACCATACCGTACCCACTCCATTCGTCCCATTCGCTATCGTTCCCATTCCACTACGCGGCGTAAACTCATATCCATAATGACCCCTGTCAACCGTACCCGTCGTATACCACCGCGCCGAATCCGTGTTCTGGTACCGCAACTCCACACTGTCCTGATACGTCAACGCATACCGCAAATGCGTATACCCACTACCCCCTCCCCCTCCTACCAACTCTAACTTGCCTTTCACAATGATCGCCTTCGTCTGCGTCGCCGTCACCACATCCGCAAATCCCCCTCGAATCGTCGCCCAGCCACTCGGCGGCGCTCCAGACCCAATACCCGCATCTCCATCCAAATAACTCTCATCATTCAATATCGGCCACGCCGTCCCTCGATTCGTCTTACCCCACTGATTCACATAGAACGGCTCCCACGGCGCCTCCGGCACCTCAATCGGATCGCCCATGTCCACCATCACCTCATATAAATTCACACGCGTCGCCTTGGTGTCATTGTTGAACCCAAAACAGATGCCGTTGAACTTGGTCGCCACTCCCTCCGGATCTATCACCACCCCTCCAAACCAGTACTTGTTATTCTCCTCCACCATGTACCAACGAACCTCGTTCGTGCCATCTCCCAACGGCCGCACCGATATCGCCCAGTCGTACATCCCCGCCACCATCTCCGCATCCCGCGGCGCCTGCTTCACTATCACCAACGGCTTGATGTTCGCATTGTACGTGCTGTTCCACCACGCATCCTTCACAGACCATACCGTACCCACTCCATTCGTCCCATTCGCTATCGTTCCCATTCCACTACGCGGCGTAAACTCATATCCATAATGACCCCTGTCAACCGTACCCGTCGTATACCACCGCGCCGAATCCGTGTTCTGGTACCGCAACTCCACACTGTCCTGATACGTCAACGCATACCGCAAATGCGTATACCCACTACCCCCTCCCCCTCCTACCAACTCTAACTTGCCTTTCACAATGATCGCCTTCGTCTGCGTCGCCGTCACCACATCCGCAAATCCCCCTCGAATCGTCGCCCAGCCACTCGGCGGCGCTCCAGACCCAATACCCGCATCTCCATCCAAATAACTCTCATCATTCAATATCGGCCACGCCGTCCCTCGATTCGTCTTACCCCACTGATTCACATAGAACGGCTCCCACGGCGCCTCCGGCACCTCGATCGGATCGCCCATGTCCACTTGCACTTCGTACAGGTTCAACTGCTTGCATTCCGTATCCTTGTTGATGCCAAAACATACACCATTGAACTTGCTGCTAGCCGCACCATTATCCACTACCTTACCACCAAACCAGTACTTGTTGTTCTCTTCAACCATGTACCAGCGTACTTCTGTAGCACCGCTCTCCAACAAATGCACCGAAATTGCCCAGTTGTACATCCCTGCCACCATCTCCGCATCCCGTGGCGCCTGCTTCACTGCGGCAATCGGCCCTCCATTATTGCTCCACGTGCTGCTCCAGCTACCGTTGTTGATCGTCCATACCGTCCCAGAACCACCATTACCGTTTGACATCACTCCTGTGCCACTACGCGGATGAAATCCATAACCAGAATGCCCCTTGGTGCTCACCCACTTAGCCGAGTCCGTAAACTGATACTCCAGCTTGGTGCTGTCCTGAAACGTCAACGCGTATCGCAGATGCGTGTAATTGCTTCCGCCGCCTCCGCCGACCAATTCCAGTTTACCGCGAATCACAACCGCTTTATCGACAGTTGCTTGAAGTGCTTCGTTGAATTCTCCACGAATGGTAGCCCAACCGGTCGGAATAGCGCCGGCGCCCATGGTTGCATTTCCCGGGGGGGTCGTGGCAGTATTTAAAATTGGCCACGCCGACCCCTGGGCTGTTTTGCCCCATTTCTCGACATAGGTTTGTGCATCAACAGCTCCAGCCATCAAGAACATAACAGCTGTTAACGCCATCAATATATAAATAGCCTTTTTCATCCTTTCATTCCTCCATTTTTTATTGATTACGGAAATTGTGAAAGAGTAAAAATGTCGCCACAGAACACATTTGCAGCGATTAATGGATTCCCTTCCACCTCCTTTCTTTATATTGACTGTACCTAATGCGATTCTCTGACGAATAAGGCTTATTTAATCAGCAGAAACTTTTTGGTGATAGAGATATTGTCAGATTGCAAACGATAAAAATAGATGCCGCCCGAGAGCCTACTACCATCGAATGTAACCAAATAGATTCCCTGCTCGCGTCGGCCGTCGAAAATGGTAGCCACCTCCTGCCCAAGATAATTATATACTTTCACCGTTACATTTGCGGTGTGCGGTACAGAGTATTTAAATTGTGTCGTTGGGTTGAAAGGATTCGGATAATTCTGTCCCAATTCAAATTGGTTTGGTACCACAGCGGAGGGGATTCGATCAACAGAAGAGAGAGGATCTTTTCCCATTTCCAGCCAGGTAGCGATTCTGGCCCTTTCAGCATCGGCCTGGGCCAACCATTTGGAGTAATAGTCGGTAGCACCTTCACGGACAGCAGGGTTCCACCAATGATAGAGGTCACCCAATGGAAAACCTCCCATACCTGCGGTTTTGAGAGTGTCGTTGTAGTAGGCTAAATTTTCTGGCAAAGGCCATCGTTGTTCAAAACCCGCTTGTACATCGTATGCCCACATGGTATCCTTATTTGCATCCCATTTCTGCCAGAGGAAGTATTTAAGTGGCTCCAGATTGAGAGGGGCATTCACCAATCGAGGATTGATCTTGTCACGCCATTCGTTGACATCATAAAGCTCTGCTCGATTGATGTAAGGATAGAGTTTTGAACCATCGGCTAAGGTCGAATCAAAATACACCAGTGCGGTGCTATCTAGCATGGGTCGTGGATAGGGAATAGAACTGAAATTTCTTGACTTGTAGAGGTCTTTACTATAAGGATTGCCCACCGTAGTTATTCTGGGGTTCGGCCTCCAAGGAGTATTACCATAATTTTTGTCCCACCCCCCACGCATCCAATCGACTAGCCAGTCATCCAGATAATAGGCACTGTGTGTAAATAAGATATGGCGATCTTGATCCTTGAAAGGAACCGTGAAAGGGATCGAATCGGCGGGGGTGATGGTTACGGTTGCCCCGCTGACCCCTTGGGCTGGAACATACCCCAACATCCATGCGTTGATGAATAAGCAATTGTTCACGCTGAGCCGCCACCACCAGCCGGATTCCAGCGAGAACATCACCACATTATAGAAGGTGCAGTGGTTGAAATGGACGTTATCGCCGTAATTGGTGCCTTCCTGCATGTAGACATAGCCCAAGTTGGTAAAGGTACAATTTTCGAAGGAAATATAATCGGTATGGTAGCCTGGGACATCGTAAGGAAAGGAAACGGCTCGTCCGTAATACATAAAATGTCGATCGGTACAGTTGCGGAAGAAGCAATTTTTAAACGTGCCATGGAAATGCTTAGAGCGGACACAGATCGAACCGGACGCGGTGACGGCAGGACAAGGCATCCACTCAAATATGCAGTTTTCGAAATAGCCGGTATCCTGATCGCCAGGAGGAGCTGTCGGATCGCCTTCGAAGACAATTGGGGTACCGGTTTGAATACCCGCAGCATCGGCAAATCGCACCCAAATATTCTTCATAATCAGATCACCATACACAGCGATCAGAAATTGCTTGGTCACACTACTGCTTGCAGTCCACAGAATCTGGGGTGGCGCTGTTTCCTGCTTGGCTCCGGGCGGCGGGGCAACCAATTCCAGCGTTTGTCCCCCAGGAACCTCGATGGTACCGGTAACCACGTACCAATCATAGGCATTCAACTTGAAAACAGTCTTTGACAGGGTGCCAGCATCGATGGCGGCCTGGACTGCACGATTCAGCTCCCCTTCGGTGCCTCCGGTGTACATACCTTTGACATAAGTCGTGTCTTTCTGCATTGCCCACACGGAAACTGATAACATCAGTATCAGAGTAAAAATAACCAACTGTCTCATGGGTTGACCTCCTTTTAATAGAATTATCTATTTTTAGGCAATAGTCTGGTTTTTTAAAAAAATTCAAAAAAAAAAAAATCTTCTGTTCTCACCATGTTTCCAAAAGCCGATGTCTTATCTAAAACGAATACCGACATTGGCTGTCATGCCATAATGTTTGACATCGGTAAATCCATCGATAGACATTTGTGCGGATTCATTTTTGGCATTATTCAGGTTATTGATGTCAAGAAAAATTTCCATTCCCCAGAATGGTAAGACTTGGCGCATCGATGCATCGATGCGGAAATAATCACGCGTGTAGCCATCCTGTTCTTGGAAGGCACCAACATAACTGACGGAATTCCCTTGAAATAGGAAGGATAGACGGGCAGAAAATTTCTTATAATCATAACCGATATAGGCATTTAATAAATCATTGGGTTGATAAATCAAACGACCCGAGCGTACACTATCGATGGTCACCGTATAGGGTCTTTGTGGTCTTGGAGGATAGAATGTACGATCATCACGAAGAGGATAGGTGGCCTCCGATTTGATCTTGGTATAGTTTATTCCAGCTACGATGCCATCCAATCCCCAAGGCAGATACCATAAGCGTGTCTGAAAGTCGAATTCTAACCCTTTCACATAGGCGGGATAGCGGCTATTGATATAAGTATATAAGGTGGCACCGTCCTCCGGCTTGGTCCCCATGATGCTAAAATCGTTAATGGTTTTGATATCTTTAAAGATGGCCGTCGGATGGAGAATATAAGAAGTATAATAGGTAAACTGCTTGATAGTCTTATAGAAGCCACCTAGGGAAAACAGCCCTAACTTGTTGCCGTGAAAAGTTAGCACCAAATCATGATTAAAGGCATGAGCCGGTTTAAGGTCGGGATTACCTGCGCGGACGTTTTTTCTGGGATTATCGTAGGTAATTTTCGGAGACATCTGATGGTAGTCCGGCCGTGCAAGCGATTGGGTGTAGGCATAGCGGAAATCGACCCAACGATGGGGAGAGTATTTAACCTGCAGCATGGGCAGCCAGTAATCATTCTTGGGCTTTACCACGACCGTATCGCAGTCTTGTGAGTCCGGATTCCGCATATCATACATGTTATATGCGGTATATTCATGGATCGTTTTTTCATAGCGAGCACCACCGACAAGGATAATATTTTTGACATTGACCTCCGACATTGCATAAGCGGCATAATAATCTTCGGTATATCGATAACTATTCGCCAGCTTCTGAAACATGCCATTATACCAGCCGCCGGTCACATCCGCTCCTCCGGTTGCCTTTCCTCTCCACTGTGGGGAATTATTCAGATAATGGGCCATAGAAGTAAGGAGGGTCGGATCACAAGCCCAATAGATTCGACCGAAACGATCATTCAAAAATGGACGGGTTAAGGCAGGATCTCCCATGAAATTGGTCGCCGGGAACTTGGCCGTTGCCGGATCGATCATAACGTTGAACTGATTGGCCAAATCGTTCATCATCTCGGTTTGGAAAGTACCACTCGCTCGCAGGCTAGCATAGGGCGTTTTCTGATCATTACTGTTTTTCTGTCGATAAAAAGACCCGCCAAACTTGAAATATCCCGAAAGGAAAGAACCGATATTGAAAGGATATTTGATATTTGAGGTTAGGGAACGGTTTTCTTCTTTGTACAATGAGCTAAACAGATTGATATTATCTAAAAACACTTGTTCCGGACCAGGATAAGCCCACAAAGCCTTTAAACTCTCTGGAACCGTGTTGATGGTGACGGTGCCTGCTATGACTGGCCCGGTTTTAAATTCCAAAAAAGGCGACTGGGGTAAATTGTTTTCGGAGGAGGTTCTGGCCACCTTAACATCCATTTGTAATCGTTTCAGATCGTATTTAAACTCCAATGAATTTACATTCAAATCAGTGGTATTCACACCTTCGCGATAGGAAAAATTTAGAATCTTATCGAAATAGTTTAAAATGGTACGATTCTCTTGAAAATCGGATTTCAACCGCGTGTACATATTCACCCATTTAAGCGACCCAGAAGGCAGACGATAATCTAAAATCAAATTACCACCCATTCGTTGGCGAGTCTCGATATGCCGATTAAGGGTCACTCTGGTAACACTCACCGGCCGATAGCCAGTGGTAGGATCGATGGCACTGCTGGTCGTGCGATAGTTGGCGCTCATATTGTCGGCGTCGCGATCGTATTTTTCCAGGTTCCCCAACAGATAAACACCTAATTTATCGTTGAAAAAGCGGCGACTGACAGAGGCAACGGTTCGGTAGTTACCATAATTCTCGGTTTTGGCGGTATAACCACTCTGCCATAAAAGATCATAATGCAAGCCAGTTGGAGCCTCGCGTAATTCCATATTCACAGCACCACCAATTGAATTGGCATTCATGTCGGGGGTGAGCGATTTATACACAGAAATGGATTTGACCATATAGGGCGAAACCATCGTCAAATCCACGCTGCGGTCGTTATTGATGCTGCCGGCGGTGTTAGCTAAAGCCGAAACCCCCATCTGGGTGCTGCCGGTCGATGAGAGCTTGACGCCTTCCACTGAAATGGTGTTATACTGCGGCGCCAAACCCCTGATCACCACTTTATTGGCTTCACCCGAACTCTCCAACGTAGAAACGCCGGGTAGGCGGCTGAGTGCCTGCGCAGCGTTAAAATCGGGTAGTTCCTGAATCCTGGCTTCGGAAACCACACTGGCAATTTTATTGGAAGCCAACTGTTGCGCAATACCTTGCACCTGTCCCTGCGCTTGAGCAGTGATGACGTATTCTTTTCCCTGTAAGGTGATAGGTTTAAGGCCAAAATTCTGTCGCACGACCCCAGCTTCCGGAACCGTCACAGTAACGCTCATGGTCGCATAACCGATAAAGGAAACCACTAGCGTCTGCTCGCCGGTTGGAACATTGGGGAGACTGAATTCACCGTTGAGATCGGTAATGGTGCCAATCTTTGTGCCCTTGATGAGGACGTTCGCAGAGGGTAAAGCATCCTTGGTATCCCGATCGAATACTTTTCCTTTGACGATGCCCGACGCAAAAACCACGTTTGTCATCATTAGGCCTATGACCGCCACAACTACTACCATGCTTATATTACAAGTCTTAAAGTATGGTAATCTCCACCACAAAAGGCAAAACGAGTGTTTCATAACTGATATCCTCATTTTGTTTTGTTAAAAACGACCTTTAAGCTAAGATTTTCAGTAAACGATGCCCAACAAAATTCGCAGGACATTGTGTTTCAACTCGTCCTTTTCCTTCCCCAATACATTCAAAAAACTATAAGTGATATTGAAATCCAGCTTGAGATGGTATAAACCCAACGACTTTACATAACCAACACCAGCATTGTAGCCAAAACGGCTATGCTCTTCCACCAAGCTTGCCGATAAGGCAGGTAAGAGATAAGGACCTACTTCTTTACCGATATGAATGCCGATGGACAAAGTAGTATAGTTCAGCCCTTTACCTTCAACAAAGGTACTGTCATTCAGCTTAGTCTTTTTCCCGTCAAAAGCCATGGTGTTCAGTCCAATGGCTGTGAAGATCAAGGGATCTACTGAAGCAAATTTCAGCGAGGTCGCCACATCGAGGCCGGTTTTATGGGTATCTTTGAACTCAAAACCGAATTCGTCACGATCATGATGATGGTAAGTTGCGGTGGGGATGGCGGCGCCTCCGTATAATCCAAAGCTGAATTTTGATTGCGCCTTGAGGTTAAGAGTGAACGACAAGACCATGAGAAAAGCAATGATTAGTCTTTTCATTACTCAGTCTCCTTTCGCCTGATTGATAACAGGTAAATTTGATCATTGATACGATAGGATTTGGCGTTTCCTTACTGGCTCGCTATCACAGAAGATGGATGCATCACCACCATGGAAATTGGTTGTGCTCTATCAACGAATATAGTTATTGAGCATATTTTCTAGCATTTCTTGTCGTCCACTCTGAAGGAGAGGTAAATCATGGTCTGCTGTCCATTTTTCCAGTTCTTCAAAACCGACCCGTCCGGCCATGATGTCGGCACCGATGCCGGTATGATAACTCTGATATCGTTCTCTGATAAAATTGTCCAATACTTGATCGCGTAATATTTCATCGGCTATCAAGAGTCCACGCGCAAAGGCATCCATGCCGCCGATATGAGCGTAAAAAAGGTCGATCGGATCATGAGAACAGCGCCTGACTTTGGCATCGAAATTGAGCCCACCTTGGCCTAACCCACCTTGCCGTAGAATGATCATCATCGCCATAGTGGTGGTATAAAGTTCGATAGGAAATTGGTCGGTATCCCAGCCCAACAACAGATCGCCGCGATTGGCATCGACACTGCCTAATTTGCCAGCAGCCGCAGCCACAGCCAATTCATGTTCGAAAGTATGGCCGGCGAGGGTAGCGTGATTGGCTTCGATGTTCAATTTGAAATGGTCAAGAAGATCATAGGTTTTGAGGAAGTAGAGGGTGGCGGCGGCATCTGAGTCATATTGGTGTTTCATCGGTTCACAAGGTTTGGGTTCGATGAGAAACTGACCGTGGAAGCCTATCTTTTTCTTATAATCGACCGCCATATGAAGAAATCGCGCTAACTGCTCCTGCTCATGTTTGAGATCGGTGTTGAGGAGCGTCTCGTATCCTTCGCGGCCGCCCCAAAAGACGTAATTTTCGCCGCCGAGTTCATGGGTGGCGTCGATCGCGTTTTTCACCTGCGCTGCGGCATATGCCATGACTTGGGCGTTGGGACTGGTGGCTGCGCCTTGCGCATACATGGGATGGCTGAATAGGTTAGCCGTTCCCCATAATAATTTTATTCCCGTGGACTTTTGCAATACTTTGATATATACGACTATGGTCTCGAGATTTTTACAGGTCTGCCGAAACGTATCGCCGGGAGGGGCAATGTCGCGATCATGGAAACAATAATACTCGACGCCCAATTTCTGAAAGAATTCAAAAGCAGCATCGACTGTGGCTTTGGCGCGATCCATGGGATCGGTTAGTCGATGCCAAGGGCGAGCAAACGCGGCGGCACCAAACATGTCCGCACCGTCGCCCATAAAAGTGTGCCACCAAGCGACCGAGAATCGCAGATGTTCGGCCATGGTCTTGTTGCCAACGAGGCGATTTTTATCATAATATTTGAAAGCGAGAGGATTTTTAGAATCTTTGCCCTCAAAAGGGATCGGGTTGTGAATATTCGGGAAATAGGCATTTACCATGGTGCTTTCCGTTTTATGAATGAGGAAGAGTTTATTATTTAACTGTTTGTTTTTATTTAAAAAAAACGAGGATATTTGTATATTTAATTTAATTATTATCAGTTCAATTCTAATTGAACTGTTTTAATTTTACAAAATAAAATTTTAAATGTCAAGAAAAAATTGATCTTTTTAATCAATTTCCGCTACGATTCCTTCTCCAAAAAGGTAAAGATATTGGGGCTATCCGTATTGAGATGGTTGGTAGGAAGAATTATGTGCTGGTACCGACGACGATCTACCTTTCTACTTATCATGTGTCCATCAAGGCAGGTAGAAAAATATAAATTCATCGGTCCTTCATTTCTCATCCGCAGTCATTTTCTGTTGCAATATCACCCGCAGCATCGAAGCGATCTGACCATGTTCTTCCAAACAGTCAGTCGTCTCATTCTCATCCCGCTCGAGGTCGAACAATTCCTCTGTGAAAACTTGCTCTTGATGAAAAGTTCGAATCAATTTCCATGCTCCTTTGCGTACGGCGACCTGATCCGCTGTACGCCAATAAAGCGCGCGATCTGGCAGAGCACGGCCACATAACGTCGGCCAGATATCCATGCCATCGAACATCGCATGGATTTTGCAGCCAAGCAAGGATACTATTGTAGGATAGATATCTTCCACGGCAATGACCTCGTCGATGCGGCGCGGTTTTAGTCGTCCCGGCCAGCGGAGACACGCAGGCACGCGGATGCCACCTTCGTACAACGACCCCTTCCAGCCACGCAACGGCCGATTATCGCCGAGGATTTCTGCCGGTGGAAATTTGCCGTTGTAATAATCGGGACCGGAACGAAACTTTTCCTGCGCGCCGTTATCGCTCATAAATAGAATCAAGGTATTTTCCGCCATGTTCTTTTCTTCGATGGCAGCGAGGATGCGGCCGATGCCGGCGTCCATATGGGTCATCGAGGCGGCGAATTTGCGTCGATCCGGATGCATGGTCGCAGGGTATGCCTCGATCCATTTCGCCTCTTCCTCGATGGGAAAGTGCGGCACGCTGTAAGCGACGTAAAGAAAAAACGGATTCGCCTCTTGGCGGTGGCGCTCGATGAACCGCACCGCCTCATCGGTGATCAGATCGGTAGCATGGCCTTCCTCTTCGAGATATTGATCGTCGCGGTGCCAGGTTTTATCTCCCCATTTGTAAAGATGCGTATAAGGATCGATCTGGCCGTGAAAATAACCATAGGAATGGTCAAAGCCGAACTGTTTGGGTCCATCCTCTGGTTTCAGGCCCAGATGCCATTTACCGCTGATGGCCGTTGTATATCCTTGGCGCTGCAAGAATGCCGCCAAGGTGACAACCTCTTTTGGCAGCGTTTCTTTGGCGCCGCCAATGATGGGGCCGAGGATGCCGAATCGGCTGGGATGACGGCCGGTCAGCAGCGCGGCGCGGGTAGGCGAGCAGAGCGGACTGGCATAGAATCGATGCAACTCCACGCCCTGGCGCGCCAATCGATCGATATGAGGCGTTTGCATCTCTGGATTATGGTAACCGACGTCGTTCCAGCCGGCGTCATCGGCGAGGATGATCAAAATGTTCGGACGATGCACCTTCCTGCTGTTACAAGAAATCTGACCTAACCAAGATGCGCCAAGGGTCAGTCCGGTGACGGCTGTGGCAGAGTGTCGTAAAAATTCTCTCCTCTTCATGGGTGCCTCCAAATATTCATGCTATGTTGGTGTTCCTGCCGACTCACGTCAACGCCAGATTATCATCCGTCTCCAATTGCCAGCGACGAATTTTTTCCGATAACTGTGCTTTTATGGGTTCATAGCCAGAAAGATAAAAAAGATTGGTCGTCTCATATGGGTCTTTTCTCAGGTTGAACAATTGGCTCTTATCCTTATCGCTCCAGCATAATTTCCAGCCGTCCTGTGTGATCACCGTGCGCACGAACGCCCCATTAGCGCGATCGATCTCTTCGGCAGTGGCTTTTATCAGTCTCGCGGCTGAGACGTCGGTTCGATCTTTGTTGTTCCATTCAATGAAAATGTCGTCGACAGGCATTTGTTCAGCTTTGATCAAAGGCAGTAAGCTGCGCCCCTGCAGTTCAGCTTTGTGTCCCATGGCATCGAGCAGGGTGGGTAAGAGATCGATGTGGGAGAAGCGACCGTGCATGATCTGCCGCCGTTTGCCTTGTTGGGGGATTCGCATCAACCAGGGCACGCGCACGACTTCTTCATACATCACGGTTTTATTGAGCAAACGATGCGAACCCATCATATCGCCGTGGTCGCTGGTAAAGACAACGATGGTATTGTCTTCCAGTCCCAAGTCGGCCAGAGTCTTGAGGATGGCGCCGACGCTCAAATCGACCTGACTTACCAAACCCCAGTAACGGGCGATTAATTTGCGCCAGTCGGCTTCGGTCTTGAGCGTATCGCCTTTATAAGGCTCGAAAAAATATCTTTCCCGCAACAGACGATATCGCAGGGGCTCATCTGGCTCCAGATCATCAGCGAAATTAGGTGGGAGTTCGATTTCCTCAGGATTATATTTATCGTCCAACGGGCCGGTAAAAGGAGGATGCGGTTCCAAAAAATTCACATAGAGAATAAAAGGATGATTTCGATGGCGCCGTAAGAAATCGCAGGCGCTGCGTTCGAGGAATTTGGGTTTGCAATGTTCCAGCGGCAGTTTGGCGGCGGTCATACGTTTGAATTCGCCGCGTTCACCATCGGGTTCGTAGCCAAGTGAACGTAGATAAACGGTATAATCGCTCAACTTATTTTTATCACGGCCGGGACTGAAGTATTGATTATAGATATCCTCGATGCTAACCCATTCTTGAAAACCATGCTGGGCGAAGAGTTCATCGCCCAAATGCCATTTGCCGAAATAGGCGGTGCGATAGTCCGAGTCGGCGATCAACTCTGGCAGACAGCGGATCGATGCCGGCAGTGGGATATTGTTGTCGATGCAGCCGTTGCTATGCGGATAAAGACCGGTCATGACCGAGGAGCGCGACGGTGTGCATACCGGCTGGGTGACATAGGCGTTTTCGAAGACGATGCTCTGCTCCGCTAATTTGTTGAGATTGGGCACATCGATCTTCTGATTGCCGTAGACCGCCATAGTATCGGCGCGTTGTTGATCGGTCCAAATAAATAGCAAATTAGGCTTGTCTTTGCGTGGCCGACAGCCGAGTATGGCAAACGCCGCAGCCGCAGCGGCGCTGGTTTGGATGAATTGTCGCCGGTTTATGGGCGAAGTGGTTCCATTCATCATTTACCTCACAAATTTGATGGTATTCGACTTGGGTCCCAAATCGTCGCAGCGATGTGTTGTTGCTTGTGCTCTTGCGTTGTGAAATAATATAGCGTCACCACATTGCCGTCAGGTCTTACTGCGGCGCGGGTGTATCCGATATCTTTGGAAAGAGCGTCGGAGCGCAGGATGATTTCCTTCCCCCAGGTTTTGCCCCCATCGGCGCTCAAACGGGCGCGGATGCCGACGGGAACAGCGCGACAACCATACAGAACACACAAACGTCCGTCCCTCAGCTGCACCAGCGTCGGCGGATTGCCGTTCCAGGTACCATTGTCGGTATCGGCCACTTTGCTGAGAAACGTCCAGCTGGCGCCGTTATCCAACGACTGATAGACATCGATCCAATTTTGTTGTGGCCGGAAGCGGCCGCTGCCCGGCGGATCGTAGCGACGCCGCAGCGCCGATAGCAGATGACCCTCTCCTATGCGTATGGTAGATGGCATTACCGAACGGATGGTATCGGTTTCGGTCATCCAAGAAAGAAACTGGAACGATCGGCCACCATCGTCGGTTCGCGCGCAAAAAGCGCGATCTGGCAGATTGGCTTTGACGCGGTTATCTACACAGGAAAGAAAGAACAGACAACGGTTGCGGTCGAGTGGTAAATAATCGGTGCGCGAGGTGAGTTCGCCCATATCCAAGCCGTTGAACAGGGAAGGCCCTTGCCAGGTTTTACCGCGGTCGTACGAATAATAGAAACCATCGCGTTCGACGCGAATAGCCAAAAGCGGATGGCTAAAATCGATAGGGCGTTGCAACGATCGCGGCACCCCACCATCGCGGACAAAATGTTCAGGGTCTTCGATGGTCCAGCTGCGGCCACCATCGGTGCTGCGTGCCAATAAAGCGGTCTGCTGAGTTTTCTGGAAAGAGTGATGTAACCTGTCGTAGCGATAGGGAGAGCGTATCAAACCGACCACGATTTCATCACCCCAGCTCCATAGGCCATTGTTCGCCGGCCAACCGTGAAAAAAATCAGGGTGATGAACCACAACAATGTTCTCTCCCTCGACGAATTGAAACCGCGTTGTATCTGCTTCGGGTTCAAATAGCCAGTACCACCGCGAGCGTTGTCCTTCGCCATGGACAAAACTTCCTGCCGGAATCCCTATCTTTTCTTGTCCCGGATAACTCCAACTCAATCGCAACCATCCCTCTCCGCCTCGAGCATGGGAATAACCAACCGTTAGTGGATACCTCTTCCCCTTTTGCACCTGCAAGGTGACGGCTTTTTCTTCCTGTTGGCATTCTACTGTATCGGTCTGCAAGATGAGGCGTGCAGACTGATCGGTCTGCAGATATAACGATAACCTTCCGTCGTCAGGCGAGATGAGGTAACCGCTCCATTCGGCAGACCATTCACTGGCAAGGCCGTCTTGAGCCCCCCAATGTTGCTCTCCGCTCTCGAGGACGGATAGCAACTTGGCGCCGATGAAATCCGCATTGCTGTAGAACACGCCGAGTAATCCCGACTTGAAATCCGATTCGGATGTACGGCACCCTCCAAGCATTATTCCTATTATGACAATGGCCGCTCTCATTAACATGATCTTTTTCATTGTTACCCTCATTGAAAATGCCTTTTTTCATTTGACCCCGTATTTGTATTGGGTAAAAGAGTCGTTCCGTCTAAATTCTAATCAAGCTATTAATCAAATTATTAGAAATGGTATTATTCTTCAACCGGAATACCTGGTAATTTCATTCTGCGAAAAGAAACGGTTTTCTCTCGTTTTCATCGATTTGGCAAGTAGTGATATATCCACTATAATTTTATTTGCTGAAAAGTCTGCAAAAAAATCATCAGCGTCAAAATTGTGCGATCTTGGCAGCTATCTGCACGATGGAAAAATACGACATGACAAAACCGACGATGACCAATATTGCGATGAGGATGTTTTCCCACCATTTATTGATATACTGATCCCCTATATACTTGGGACTTGCAGTAATATACCACAAGGCCAGGGAAATGACCGGGAATAAAATCACCGAGGCCGCATTGCCCAACACCGTCATGGTGACAAAATCCGGCATGCCCGGCAACAACCAGATCAGCGGCGAGATCAAGCACCACAACACCATCAGTTTATAACTGGTCAGGTTGCCGACTTTATCCTTGGCAATGGGTAATTTTTCGTCGGTTTTCACTTTATGGATGATATCGCAAAACAAGTAGCTATAACCCATGGCGGCACCGCTGAGGGCGTTGAATAGGGCAGCCAGCACACCGACATAAAATACAACGCCGCCGAAACGACCCAACACCAATTTAAGTAGATTCGCTAAATCATCGATGGTGCTGATGGTGAGTCCACGAGGATGCAACACCTCGGCGCCCACTACCCATACCGCCAAGTCGAGGACGATGATGATGATAATGCCGAAGAACAAATCATAACGCTGCACTTTGCGATATTTGGGTCCAGCCCAACCTTTCTGCTGAATAAAATAGGGATAAAGTAAATTAGCCACCGATCCCGCCACTGCGCCGATGAGGGCAACGACAACCAGTAGGGCGCTGAAACTGCCGTGATCCTGTGGAATCTGGAACATAAACGTGCCTTTGGCGATGCCGATGACATCCGGACCGCTGTAAATGGCGATGCCCAGCAATGACACGGTTAACAGCGAGAGGGTAACATAGAACACTTTTTGCACCCGTTCGAAGCGACCGGCGAACACTAAAAAAACGATCATCCCCACCCAGAAAAGCGACCACATCCAGCTAGAGCCGATGCCATAAAGCAAATGATGGGTAGCTTCGCCGATACCTTTGATCATATAAGAAGAATAGATATGACCGAAAAAGAAGACGGCGATCCCCAATAATATAGGAACGATGGGGTGAATACGTTTAAAGGCGGAGATGACCGTCTCGCCATGCTGGTTGCACAGATGGTAGCGGGCGATGACATCGACGATGAAAAAGCGAAACAGCAGTGAAATGGCCAATCCCCACATGAGGGCATAACCGTAATTGCTTCCGGACGTAGCCGAGCTGACCAGATCGCCAGCGCCCAACCAGGTGAGCACCACCACCAGACCGGGCCCGAAGCTTTTGACATATCCCCAGAAATTGGTAGGAATGGGGGGCGATGTTTGTGAAGATTTGTTTTCTGTTGACATTTTAGTCCTCCTGTTTTACGTAGGACAAGTTTAAAACATGTCCTACATTACCATGGCATTTCTCTCTTGGTATAGCGGCGGCCAATTTCCGCCGAATCCTGTCGTCGACCGGCGCCGATCATCACACCGCGATCGATCTGCGATGTGACGTTGTCGGGCAACACATTATCGAGGAAAAAGATACCCTTGGCTTTACAGATCGCCAGCACCCGCTCACCGGCTGCAGCCACCTCCGGCGGCACCGGCGGATCGGCACGACCCTCCAGATAACCATAGGATAATCCCATGTCGCGGGGACCATGCTCGGCAAAAGCAATACCTGGAACAGATAGAATTTCCTCGGCGTGCCCCAGTGCGATCTTGTCCTCGATTTTAACCCCCAACATGATTTCGCCATCCGGATTCAGCGGCCAGACGTCGGCTTTTTTCAGGTACTCTGTAGGTTCGACGCCCCATACCCAAGCAGCGAACATCTGACTTCCCCAACCTCGCACACCCTCGGCAAGCACCTCCTGGCCAATGGTGTGGAACGGATAACGCGCAGCCTCCACAAACAGACGAACAGCCTCGGCACTCCGCGCTCGGCACAGGTGCACGCCATGCACCCCCTGCGCCAAGGCCTGCTGAATCATCCACGAACCACCTTTGAACGTCTCCGCGTCCAATCCCAAGGCCGGCACAATGGCGATGACCGTCGGCGTGCGATGGCCACTGGGCGTGGGGCCGCCATCCACCAAACCCTTCATGAACTCGCGCAACAGACCAAAATCCAACGGCTGATGCTCCATGTTAAAGTAGATAAAATCCGCCCAAGTCTGCGCATACTTTTTGCCCTCCTCATAACCGCCATAGGTATCGGCATAATAGATCGGCTGTCCGGCCTGTAAAAGCTCGATACATTTATTGATGCGCTTTGGCTGATAGGTCTTTGGCTTGCCCTGCTGCGAAGCAGCGGCACAGTTCAACAACAGCCATGCAATAATAGAAAACGATAGATAAAAATGGAGCCTTTTTCTCATTTTTTCACCTCAATCGATTGCTATTTCTTTTTGCTATAGGTCGGTAATATGGTAATTTGCAAACAGCCGCTGAGGTCGCCCCAAATCTGTAGGTGGTTTCCCTCATGGCCTCTGATCACACCCCAGCGGTCACCTGCTTTGACGATACGATGTACCCATTCGTTCGAATTGGGCGTATTGCTGGAGATCAGCAACTCGGTCGTCGCCTGTTTGGCATTAAAAGCGCTGCTGAGTACATGGCACTCGATGCGGTCATCGTGAAAAATGGGGGGAGTAGAGGTATTTCCAGGCAGCTTTTGTCTGAGGGTGTTGTCCTGTACTGTCGCCTGTGTCTGCAAAGTAAATTCGCCCCAGATGAGATTGCTACGGATAGTACTGGGTTTTAGCTCGCTTTTGGACTCGATCATCAGAAAGTGATCCATGATGATATTGTCTTCGATCACCGCTTCGCAGCGCTGAAAATAGATGCCGGAGTTGAACACCACGAGGTTGTGGGCGAACCGGCCGCGGCTGTCCATAGTGAAACGCATGGCGCCAGAATTTTTACTGGGATTGGCATTGCCGAAAAACAGATTGCTGTCGATGGCGACAAAAAATATATCTGCCGCTGGTATAGGGTCGAGGGGGCGATCATAGCGATGTTCCTGCCCACCGACGAAAAGGGCGCCGGCGTCGTCGTCGCTTCTGTTGCCGATGAATAAATTTCGTTTGATAGCTGGCGCTGACCACAAAGCCACGAACAGAGCGCCGGCATCGTTATTCGCCTTTGCCTCATTATGGAGGAATACATTGTCTGCAATGACCGGATGAGACCATTCAAAGACCGACACCGCGCCGCCGTCACTGCTGCGCATAGGATCGCTCAGGCCAGCCCTGTTTTGAAAGAAAACATTACGAGCGATACGGCCGCCACAACGTCCGTGCAACGCAATGGCCGCACCGCGTCCGCATTCGGTCTCGTTAAAAGCGAATATATTATTTTCGATGATCGGAGAAGCGCCATTGCGCGCATAAATGGCACCGCCGTCGTTGGCCGTCTGATGCAGATATCGCGGCTGCCACGGCAATGGTGTCAATGTCTTGTTCGCCAGAAAAACATTGTTGCGAATGATGGGTGAAGTCCCATCACAATAAAGGGCAGCGCCTTTATCGCGAACCATGCCCTTGTGAACAACAAAGCCATCCAGCAGGGCTTCATCAGCGCCGACGAATAGCCGACCGCCCTTGGCAGGCCTCAAAATCGTGTGCTGGCGAAGAACATCCCGCTGCCAAGTCTGTGGATCGAACCCACCATAGAGATCGATAAACGGATTCATTTGTATCGTACCGACCGAATATTCGCCCGCCGCCACACACAACGCATAACGACGCTGGGCTGTGGCATCTTTGATTTGCCGCAAAGCAAAGTCCATACTACGCCACGGCGACTTTATGGAACCATCGCCGCGTTCGTCCGAGCCTGTTTGCGTCGACACATAATAAGCGCCCACATATTTTTCAATCACCACCGCTTGCGTAGTAGGACCAACAATACGGGTTTGGATTTCTTTATTGGGTGAAGAACAATTCATCAAAATAAAATAAAAAAAGCCAATAAGAAAAATACAGCGTTTCATTTGTTATCTCTTTCCATTTTTTTCAGAGCCGTCGAAAATTATATATCGTACGATCAACGTTGAATGAATTGCATGGAATATAGTTTGGCGCCACGAAGACGAAAGACCACACGAACGGTTTTGCCTGCCAAAGCCGAAACATCGGTGCTGAACTTTAATTTATTGGCTTCGGCGAACAGTTCGCGTTCTGATTTGCCCTCAAAGCCGCCGAAAGCTTCGATATTCTTGATCCACTCTACTTCCTTTGCGATAAAATCGCCGTTGATGTAGACGCACTCATCAACGGTAAATCTGTCGATGGGATTTCCTTTTTCATCCAAAAAACCGACCTGGGCATAACCGGCGGCATCGGTATCGATATTTAAGATCAGTCGATTACCCTTAAACGTCAAGGGTCGGGTGATGATGGTGCCCTCCCGATCATAAGGCGCCTGCGCCGCGACAAAACCATCGAACCGTTGCACGGTGCGATAAACGGCACGGACATACTCATCATCCTTCAACCATGAGGAATGGTAACGGGTTTCGCCGAAAAAGTATTGCCAGATTTCGTCGCCGCGCTTCACCATGCCGTGGGCCATATAAATCTGTTTTAGATCATGTGCGCCGTAACGCCCGATGCCGACATAGGTCGGTCGCGGATACCGCCGCCAGTTCAGACCGTCGCGACTAACCGCCAGTTGGGTTTCGACAGTACCTGAGCCCGCAAGGCGATAAGGATGATATAAAATTTGCCGGGTGATGGGGCCGTCGTCCTCGTAATGAAAGTAAGCCAGAGGAAAGGCAATATAAGTATCTGGTGCCCACGGGTATTTCATGGCTTTGGGCACATAGATGTCGGTGGCCAGCGGATCGATGCTGGCGTCGTGGGCAAAGATAATTGGATATTCAACGCCAAACCCGCATGGCGTGAGCGGGCCGTTATCCAGATAATGTGGGATCGGCTGGCGCAACGGTATTTTTTCTCCGATCTCCAAAGTGGCCTCGATGCTGACAGGTCGGAACGGCCAGGGTTTCGCAATCTCCTTGGTTTCGCTGCCGACGAACATGCGCAGACTCTTACCCGAGGGAGTTGCGCCGAGGTCGCTGCGATTGTAGCTGACGTAGACCTGCCGCTGTTCATCATAGAACGAATTGGACTGCGAGCCGGAGCGAAATGGCAGAATCGCCAGTTTGTGGCGCGTGAACGACCAACCATCGGCTGAAGAAAAAAGGAAGATACCGCGTCGATCGAAATCGCTGATGAACCTCCACCGTTCTTGTGGTGGCGCATTGGGATCCATGAACACATTGCCCATAGCCGTAGGCGCGGTGACAACGTAATTCTTCCGACCTTTGTATTCCGGCACCAAATCAGGGATTTGCCAGTGTATACCGTCACGCGAAGTCCGCACCTCTAACCAGTCGTCGGGGCCGCCATAATACATGCGGATTAACCCCTCTTCATCCTCGATAACGCTAACATGTTTACGGAAAGGGCCCTGAATGCTATCAATGACACATTCAGTCACTCGCGGCGGCTCGACGCTAAAATGGATATGTTCCATTTTTTCAATAATCGCATCATCGATGAATAGATATTTTCGATCCTGTAAATCAACTTTCTCCTTGGTTATATGTTCTTCGGCGAACAACAATGGCGGACCGGCTTTGAGCGGCAGCGTTGGTGGATGCGGGGCGAAACTGCCCGGTGGCACGAAATTTTTGGTATACACTCTGCCTTCAGAGAACCGCAGTTCATCGATTCTACCCGGCAGAGGGTGTTGCCACCAGCCATCACGGCCGACGCTGAAATAATCCTCATCGCCTGTTTGCAGCGACTGCAGCGAACATTTTTGCGGCAGCGGCTGTTTTTTGCCATCGACGTAATGGATCAATTGCCGATCGGCGTGACAATAGACAAAAGCGAGATGGTGCCAGGTTTTAGCACCAGCTTTGAGCGCTTTACCATCCGTGGGAATCTGCAGGATTATCTTACCGGGTTTGTTGACCAATGTGAATCCCTTGCGGTCGGCATTGAGGCTCAGTCGCGTAAACTGATCATTCTCGCCGCGCGGCCCTTGTCCGATCTCGAATACGACACCTTCTGCGGCCGTATCGATCGTGGGCAGAAACCAGAATTCCACCGTCCAGTCGAACGCGCCAAGATTGAGTTTGGTTTGAGTGACGCGGGGGAACCGGACTTCTTTGCGTAAATGCCTCTCGCCGCTGGTCATAAAGGCACAGAAATTCGCATTCAACCAGCTCATCGGTTCCACGGTTCTGCCTAACGGTAGCGGCAGAGTGGTATAACCAAAATGGGCATCCTCTGAAAGTCCTTTCCCATATTCGAGCAGCCGTTTTTTCGCTTCCTCATGTTGGGTTTGCTTGAGCGGTTCCAAGGCATTGCCGAATTTTCCCTCCACGATTCGACCCCCTGGACCGAGAACCATGGGATAATCGTTGGGACCAACATCGCTGATTACCGTGCTGGGATAGACATCCAAAGGTTCATCGAACGGCCACGCCGCGATGGTCTGCGCCCATGCAATGTTAGAAAAAAAGAAAATGGTAGACACTAAAATACTGACTATTCGAGAGCTTGTTTTTTTAACCTCTTGGATTACCATCGTTTTCTCCTGATTATTGTACATAGTGACAGCCTTTTTATTCCATCCTGCTTGATGGATTCCTCGGTTGTTTAAAAGCAAAAACAGATATTGAAACCAGATCGCAGGTTAAATGTAGATCAAAATAATATCTTGTTCTACGATACTACCTGCAGACAAAGTCCTTCGGGACGCAACCGTCGATGTATGTCCTGCAGATCGTTGTGAGACATCCGGCCCTTTACCAGCAAACATTTTTCGGCCTCCTGAATCTTGATCAGATGCGGCAGAATCACCGACAAGTCTATGCCCTCATCTTTAGAGACCTGAATTATTTTGATGCTTTGATTCTGCAGCAGGCTATCCAGATGATGTAGCCCAGTGGCATGCATATGGAACAGCGCCCAGTCCGCCGTTGCTGCGATGGCGCAATCGTGCGCGTAGACGAACTCGCGGTACAGTTCCGGCGATAACAAAGCCATGGCATCCTCCTGCAGCCGGAGGTTACAACCCGGCGTCCACAGGTAATAGGTGCCAATCACATACCCGCCAGCGTAGGTCGGCAAGCGGTCAAATTGTACGCGGACGAAGGTCATAAAGATGTCCGTCGCCAAGGTGATGAACTCATGCACCAGAGACGGATGGTCATAACATTGATAGAGCAGGTTCTCATCGCCAAAGGCGGCTGCTGCCATATCGAGCGGACCGCGCAGAATCGTCTGGCCGATGGGATAGCGATCACCGAAATGCAGCGTTAGAAAATCGATAAAGTCGCCGTACTTTGTTTGCCACACATGGATGGATGACATTGAGGTGCCATCGTTAACTGTTGTCAATTTTATCCGCTGCAGCTCACCGCGCAATTTCTCTATCAACTCTTCTATTTCATCTGAGCCATTCAGTGGTGATGACCAAAAATTCTTGCCGGTATAGGTAACGCCGCAGCCGATCGCCGCCTCAGCCCAAGGGAAAAACGGCAGCGGTTCCAGCGTTCGCAGCAGATCGTCGTCATTGGGCAATGTGGCTGCATAACGGCGATACATCGGCAGGAATCGCTCGCAGGTGATCTCTTCGATCTGCGTCTCACCGAGCGGAAAAAACGAGGTTGGGTCGTCGGTATAGCGCGACAAATTTTCCCAGCCGAGGATCGTGCCGAATAATGGTTTTTTATTCCTCCGCGAAAGGAAATCCAAATGACGTTCAATTTTTTCTGCGGCCACCATCGTCTTCATTGTGTTACATTTTTCTTTTGGGCTGTAATCAGGTGCACTATTTCATTTGCCAATGCCCGCTCATTCATCGATCTTGAAAAAGATCTCCTGGTTCGAAGCCCCAGCTTGCAGGATAAGATGTTTTTGCGCCCAGCGCCGCTGATATTCGGACACCTTAATATGCCGACTTTCGCTGCCCTCTACATTCAGATAGACCGCCACCGAATCGATGGGCCGACACGATTGCAGGCGCACATCGCGGCAGTTTCGCAACTGCAGCAGCGGCGCCGCTGCCGGATGCGATTGCGCCCGGAATTCTCGCACCTGGAGGTCGTGAACGTCGTCGCAGACCAATGCCGAGCGGCCATCCGGCTCTTCGTAAGATATTGCCATATCATGGATCTTGATATTTTTTACGTGGCGAAGGTAGAACCCATAGCTGGGTAGAACACCGAACATCTTTGCTTTAGGATATTCATCCGTCAGTTCAGGTATATCGCGTCCTGAATCCTGTTTTGTGCCGCCGCCTTTGTAGCCAATGCGGATATTACTGAGCGTCACGTCCTCGATATAATGGCCAGGAATACCGCAGATGAAATCATTGCTTTCGGCGACGTCGATGGCCTGGATGTTATGGATCATGATATGTTTGAACACCCCCGGCGACCGCGGTCGCTCGGTTTCGTCCAATTGATAAGGGCGCAGGCGCGCCCCCAGGCGCATGACGATCACGGCATAGGAATCGCGCATGGAGATATTGGAAATGGTGACATTGCGTACATCGCCGCCGTCGACGCTGAGCAAGTTGATGCCGCGGGTGCCGTAAAAGACGCAATTGCTGATGCTGATGTTCTCAAAACTGCCGGCCGACTCGGTGCCGGTCTTGATCGCCGATTTCAAACCGGAAATGATGCAATCGCTGATGACGATATCGCGACACGGCCGCCGGCTCATCGCCTTGAGCACAATGGCGTCGTCTTCGGAGCTGATATTGCACCCAGTGATGAGGACGCGTTGACAACTCTCAATATCCAGGCCGTCGTTGTTTTTATTGGCATAGCTGTCAACGGTTATGCCGCGAATCGTCAGATCGTCACAGGCGATGTAATGCTGCACCCAGGCGGCAGAATTGATCAGCCTTACGTCTTCAATCTTGACGTAGCGACAGCCTATAAAACGGATGATGGCAGGCCGCGCTAATCCATCTCGGATAGGATAGAATTTTTCATAGCCCTGTCCATCGATCGTTCCCGATCCGCGAATGGAGATATGATGGGCCTGTGCGGCAAAAATCAGACTTGTGCCGAAACGACGGCCACCGCTGTCGACGAAAGCGCCGTATTCGGGCTCGAAACGATTCAGCTCGGTGCTGCCGAGGATGACAGCGCCGTGATCGAGATAGAGACCGACGTTGCTCCTCAAAACGATGGTTTTCAACAAGTATTTACCAGCCGGGAAATAGACCGTGCCACCGCCGTTGTTGAACGCGGAATCGATGGCGGCCTGCACCGCCCCGGTGTCGTAGACCGTGCCGTTGCCCATAGCGCCGAAAGCGCAAACATTAAATTCGACCTCCGGCCGCGCCAGTGCCAAAGCGACGAAAGTAAAGTATACAAAGGTTTGTATCTTTGTCATCATCTTGGAAATCAACACTCATTGGATAGGGATAATTTTCACGTCATCGATCCAAAAGCGGCACAACGGCGCTTTTTCGTCCGCTCCAGGCAGGTCCTCGGAATCCAGGCCGGTGGAACGGGGCACACCTTCTTCGACGAATTCCGCCGGCACCATGCCACGGTAGGGGCCGGTGCGGAAAACCAATCGCTGCAGCGAGGTTACTTTTTCGGCGAACGGGATGTTTTTGATCGCCGGCTTGCCGTCCACATAAACCTCGTACTTTTGTGCCGCGCAATCCATATCCAGGCGAATATCATACCAGCGACCCGGCTCGATGGCAACGGGCGTTGGCGTAATGGTGCGATGATCAGCGGCCAACCATGCGTTGTCTAATCGCAAGCACATCGGCCGTTTACCCTGCGCATCCTGGACTTCGATTTCCATCATATACCCCTGCGGCAGATCACGGGCGTTTATGCGGAAACTGAGCTGCACAAGCTTAGCAACTGGGAAAATCCGCTCGGCCATGGCGTAATCGTAGGGCTCTTCATCCCGCAATTCCAGCCAACGGTCGTTGCTGTCTTTTACAATGCTGATAGGCGCCCATTTGGGCATATACAGGTTCCATTGCTTTAAATCCATTTCCGTTTCCGCGTCGTCGAAATGATCATCCACGGGTTCTTGCACCACACCGGTAATGGGCACGGTGATACGCGAAATCCATAAATCCTCTTTATTGACGCTGTAAACCACCCAGAGATCATTTCCAGGAGGATCGCCGTTACCCTCGACGATACCGCGAAAGTACTGGGTGCCGATGTTTTTATGAATGCCGCGATAGCGCCGTGGAGGAACTTCGCCGTTGAGGCAGAGCATGTCATCATAGATATGTCCGTCATCGCTGGTGATGACGACCATCGGAAAGCGGTTGCGCCGGGTCGCGGATTGGTTATGAATAAGGGCATAACGCCCATCCTCGGTACGTTGTGCCCACACTTTGGCACCGCAGGTCCATAATGTTTGGCTACGAGTAATGGGAGTCCAACTGCGACCGTTATCATAGCTAAGAGCGCTGTATTGATTTTTCCACAAACCCACGACCACGCCATCGGGGCGATGATAAAAACAAAAGGCTTTACCAGCGCCAGCCGAAGTCACCATTTTGGCTGTAAAAGTCGGTGCATCGGCCACTTGACTGGGATCGATCGTGAAGAATCCATCCTTACCGCGGTCCTCTTCCCACCATTGCAACGTGATCAATTTATCCGCCAACAGCGCTTCGCATGCTTTAACGAATCCCTTGTCTTTACTGGTTTTGTAAAAAGGGAAGCGGGTATTTTTTTCATTAAAACCGGCATGGCGATTGTAGCGGATGAAATAGATCGGGCCGAAGGTGCCGTCCGCATAGATTTCGCGAACCACTCGTCCGATGCCATTACCGGCGTTGGGAGAATGGCGCGGTGTGGTGCAGTAGCCATAAAACCCACAGGTCAACAATCGGCCGTTGGGTGCAACATAGAAACCCATGCGCTGGTGCATCACTGCTTTAGTTCCTGCAGGGATTACATAATCGTCGCCTTTGATCTCCGGCAGTTCATATTCGGGAAACACGATCACGGGATTCGACCAGCGGCGACCGTCCTCCGAGGTCATTAGCAACGTCCGGCTGGGAGGCGTATGCTCGGCAATCAGATCACTCAAGTATTGATAATAGAATTTGCCGTTCCAGTAAGCCAGATAGGGTTGATGGTTGTAGGTCCATCTCTGTTCACCGCCTTCGGCGGGATGCGTGCGATTGGCGCGGAACGCCTGGTAACTGTGCACACCGACGGCGTGCGGCAAAGCGCCATCGATAAAACGTTTGTCCGGTTGACGTTCACCAACGTATTTGATCGGTTCTAAGGTTTGTGCCGGATCCATGGTCGCCTTTTGCGAGAATCCGACCCAGGCAAAAATCATCAATGAAATGAAAATGATTTTGGTTAATCGCTGAATTGTTGGCTGGTACATTTGAACACTCCTATGAAATCAAACCATTTTGACCGTCATAGTATCATGACTCAGATATGATAGTATTATTCTTTGCTGATATGTTGCTTCATATAGTTCGTCAACCCTGTGGGCTGGCGCCTTATTATTTCGAATCGCGATCCAGCACTCGGATTCTGTGTCGACTTTAATTTTCCCCAACGCAGTTCCAGGGAAAACAGTCGTTGATTCTAATGATACTTCACACAGAATCCGCATGATAACCCAACAAAGTATCACATCTCTTCCAATAACAATCGATCAGTTTCGCGCTATCCGGACGAACCGCTTTAGGCGAAAGTGATAAAAAATCCGGCTCTTTCCAAGATCCTCGTTCAAAAAAATGGCATAACACGTTCACACCAGCATCCATGTCAGCAGCGCCACCGTGAGGATGCCGACGAGTCCCTGCAGTAGTGTGGCGATGGTATGGCAGCGCAGCGCTGTGGCTGTGTCCATATCCGAAAATTGTGCCACCACCCAAAAATAACTGTCGTTCACGTGCGAGACGGTCATCGAACCGGCGCCGATGGCGAGGACTACTAGTGCCTTGGCGACGGGTGTGGCCAAGCCCATGGATGCCAACAACGGCGCTACCAGCGCCGCGGTGGTGATGATGGCAACCGTGGATGAACCCTGTGCCGATTTCAACACCGCCGCTATGATGAACGGCAGGAAGATGCCGACCTGCCAGTGCGCCATGGTTCGACCCATGGTATCACCGATGCCTGTGGCTTGGAGGACGCTACCAAAAGCGCCGCCGGCGCCGGTGATCAGGATGATGACGCCGGCATTCTTGAGTCCTTCTGCTACCCAAGAAAAATAGGAGTCCTGGTCCTGACGATCCTTCAATGCGAACGCCATAAAGACGCCGATGAGCAGCGCCATCACCGGATGGCCGATGAACATCAGCACTTCCTTTGCTAGGCCTTCACCAAGAGGCGCCGTCGGGTAAGTGGCAATGGAACGCAGCGCAATCAAAAGAATGGGGAGCAGTAACGGTGCAAATGCCGCCATGCTTTTAGGTGCCTTTTGTGATTCACCATTCACTGTGATCTCTGGGGGTATTATTTTGAATGTTTTGCAATAGTAGTTGGCCCACAGCAGTCCGGCAAACATTGCTGGCAGCGAAACAAGCAATCCTAACAGAATCACCAAACCGATATCGGCGCCGACGGTGGCGGCAGCAGCCAGCGGACCGGGTGTGGGCGGCACAAAAACATGGGTGGCATAGAGCCCTGTGGACAATGCCACCGCCAGCACCGCCAGCGACAGACCGGTTTTCCTGCTCAATGCCTTATTCAACGCCGCCAAAATGACAAAACCCGAGTCGCAGAAAACCGGAATGGAAACGATATAGCCAGTGAGACTCATAGCTAAGGGCGAGCGCTTTTCTCCCACCCAACGCAACACTCGCTCGGCCATGGTGCGCGCGCCACCGCTGCGCTCTAAAAAGGTGCCGATCACCGTGCCGCAGGCGATGACAATGCCGATGTTTTTCAGGGTATTGCCAAATCCTTCTGTCAATTTACCGAGGATGACATCGGCGCCCAGTCCGGCACAGAACCCCATGACTAGGGCCGCCAACAACAGCACCAGAAATGGGTGCAGCTTGCATCTGGTAGTGGCGACGATGATGAGGAGGACGACGAAAACCAGCGCATAAAAGGACAACATCACCAACCCCTGAAACTGTTGAAATTGGACATGATATCAAGGTCTCCTATTTTTCGATTGCAGTTCGCCGGCGACAAATTTAGCCTCGCTCAGCATCTTGCCATTCCTATCCCATCGTCGGGCAATGCCATCGCAGCGGCCGTTCCGCCAGCACGACTCGGTTTTTTTAACGCCGTTGTCCCACCATTGCCGCCACACCGAAGAGCCATCCGCTTGATGCAGCCATTGCCAAACCTTTCGACCATCAGGATGCCAAAACGTCTCTTCACCGACCTTCTTTCCTAATTGATATCGCACATGGTATTGTTTCTCGCCGGTGGGGTAATACCATATTTCATCTCCCTGGAGCAAAAAGCGTCCATCATCAGCAATGCCACCGCTGTATGTGATATAAAGATGGCCATTAGCATAGCGTTCGCTAAACGTATCTACTTTGGCAATGGCTCTGGCAGTGGATTGCATGATAGGGCTATTGTGGTTTTGCTTGGATTCCGGCGCCAGAATCCAAGCCTCATTGAAAGTATAATGCAGACAGGGATGGGTCATGGTGGCGATGAGATGGATCAAACCGTCGGCGGACTGGGCGGCAACAGCATATCCTAAAGTGCTGCCGCGCATTTCGTGCCTACGTTGTGGCGACTCGTGTTCTTGGCCGCCTGGCAATTTCTTTAGGTGCCAGGTCACGCCCTCGTCGTCGCTGAGGGCTACGTAGGAACCGCGTCGGTGGATACCAGGTGGTTGAAAGCCATCGATGCGCTGGTAATCACCGGCCATGAACAACCTGCCACTGGCAAGGCGAATCAATGTCGGCCGCTGATTGGTGCCTAAACAGGGAAAGGGCGATTTACTGATTTGCCAGGTCTTGCCCTTGTCGGCGGAAAGAGATTTTGGCATAAAACCGTCGATATCCGAATGTTTGCCGCCCATGGCCAGGATGTGGCCATTTCGCAGCAGCGCAAAGGTGGAATGTCGCCCTCCGGTGCGGCCGCCGGTGTCGTACCAGGTGTGGCCGTCATCATCGCTGGCGAACAGTAGCGAAGTTGCGCCCACGCCATCGCAGGCCATATAGATCGTTCCGGAAGCATCGCGAAAAACAGAATTGATCGGTTGCGCCGTATGCGGTCCCACCGGACTGATAAATTTGGGATAGTTGATTTCACTCCAATTGGCGCCATTATCTTCGCTCACCGTCCATTGGAAAGGATAATAGCCATCTAGATGGATGTTGCCGAAGAACAGATAGATTTTTCCGGCATCGGTCCAGAGATTTGGGGCCACGTCGTTGACATCGGCAAAATCGAGAAAGGGTGATGGCGCATCCCATTGGTCGGCGCCATGACGCAATCGCGTGGCAATGAGCGCCACTTCGGGTTCATCCTCATAGACCGACGTATATAGCACCACCAGCAGATCGCCGTTAGGACAGACGGTAAAACCGGGATCATGATTGTGGCGACCGAAATAATCGGAAAATCCCGCTGCCAGGATGGCTTGTTTGTCGACATTCTCCGGAGGGATCGGCAGTAAGAACCGCTTGCGGAAATAGGGACTGTTTTCATCCATCTGAGATGGATGATAGCATTGCTTGATACCTTGCATTGCAAAAGGCTTCTCTTCGGGCAAGGGCGCCGAATGGGGCATCTCAGCAGCTACGACGCGAAAGCCAATGCTCGGCAATTTCTTGCCAGCGGCCAATGCCGAATAAAAAGCCTTTTCTTGCAAAAGGGCATCCCACGTCGTGAAGGTCAACGCATCCGTAGGAATATCTGTGTTTTGTTTTCCTTCCCAACTCCAGCGGATGCGCATAACGGAAGCCCCGCCATCTTGAAAATATCGCAGCGTCAATGGATATTTTTCCCCCGCCGTCATCCTGATGGCACCGCTGATTTCGGAAACAGCTTGGGTGGTGTGAATGACGGTCTGGCCGGCGATGGTCAGCGTCAAGCCGTCGTCGACCTCGGCGTGAAAATACACCGTCCCGCTCACCGGCGCGGTGATGCTGCCCTGCCAGACGGCGGACCAATCGTTTAAGGTCGGCCAAGTCAGTTGCAGCGAATTTAGGTATAGGATGCGCGACTGCGATAGCGGCTTGGTGGATTGGACGTTGTCGTAAATGACGCCCACCAATCCTAATTGAAACTGGTCGTAATTTATAGCTGGCATCTCTTGGTCGGCTACAGCGCTTTGAATAAACCCGGCAAAGGCCGGCGCTATCGAGGCGCGATTGGTCGATCGTGCGTAAAATGACGCCGGATAATCAAAGGTGAGTGATTTGTCGTCTGGCAATCCGCCGCGCACCACACGGGCAAAACCATGTGCCCGACCGACGGGATCGATCTGCTCCGTATCGGGGTATTCGCCATACCAGTCCCAACACCATTCCAAGGCGCCGGTATGCATGTTCTTGATCCCCCAAGGGTTGGCGGTTTCGGGATCGGGGGGCTTTTCGCCGCTGGCATAGGGTGTGGTGGTACCGGCACGGCAGACGTATTCCCATTCCGCTTCCGTCGGCAGACGATAATGGCGACCCTCTTTTTTGCTTAGCCATTGACAAAAACCGACGGCATCATACCAACTGATACCCGTAACATACGGCGGATAGGCTGATGGGATATTAAAATCAGGACGATATTTTTGGAATTGTTTTACCGTCACCTCTGTTGCGGATATAAAAAAGGGCCGACTGATGATCACTCTATGGACCGGTTGCTCATCCCATTGGCCAGAGCTGTCGCCCATAAAAAATTGCCCTGAAGCAATCGGAATCATGTTCATGCCAATAGAATTGATAAATCCATGTTCTCGGTGGGAACGTTCGCAACCGATCAACAAAAGAGAAACAAGGATCATCATGATGGCTTTGTTTTTTATCGTCTTCATTTTCTTGATTCTTTATTTCAGATGGTCGTAAATGGTTGAAAATTCATCGAGGATGCGATATAAATCCAACAGCGTTTGGGCGCCGCGGTTGGGTACATCTTCGCTGGTGCCGATGGAAAAACGGTCGCCTGGTGCCGCCTGATGAAGAATTTCCAGCACATGCGTCCGCATCGCCTCGATGCCGTATAAATGCATGGAAGAGGGAAAATGGACCAGCAGGGTTTTGTCCTTCCACAGTTCTCTGGCTTTGGCGACGGAAAAATCGCCGTCTGGCGGCGGTGTAAACGATTCGATATAATCCAGCGATGTTTTGGCGATCAACGGCGCCAATCGTTTGTTGTGGCCATCTAAGTGGGCACCGGCGAACTTGCCGGCGGCGTGCATGATGGCGCACGCTTCTTCGATGCGCGGAAAATAATACTTGGTGAACCTCTCTTCGCCGACGATCGCGAGCTCGGTGTTGCCATCGATGGTCGCATATAATGCCGGAGAAGAAGCGGTCATTTGCAACCGTTTACGCCAATCTTCGGTCAACACTTCATGGAGATGCAATAGTTGCTGGCGATTTTCCGCCCAGGCGATGCTGAAATTTTCGATGCCCATGAATTCGTAGATCAATTCGTGCATGGGCGAATGGATGGTGGTCGGCCGGGCGATGGAATGATCGCCATATTTTCGGTCGTCGTCGGCGAATCGCTGAAAATCCGGCTGATATTCCCTGGCGTTGATAAGCGCTTCCAAGGCCGGAAAATCTGCCGCTTCGGAATACAGGTACTTTTCGATCCACACCGTATGCGGAAAAATGTGCTCGAAGGTGGTAAGATCACCCGCCGGTGTAGAATAGTTCGTTTGTCGGATAATATGACCGTCGGGGGCTATGGTATCGCAATATTCTCTTTTGACACCATTGAAAACCTGCCGCCACACCGAACTCTTGTTGATAATACACACATCCATGGCCAGTAATTGTCGGTCAAAGTCGCCGCCTAACAGTTTATTGTTCCAGATGGTGACGGATAAGCGATCGGGCAGCTCTCCTGACAGTGCGGCTAAGAATCGTTCTCTGGGTGTCAAGGGTATCTCGTCCTATTAAAGAAATTCGCTAGATTGCTGGATGGCGGGTTTTCCTGACCGTTTTTTTTGATGCTGAAATTTGCTTGCCGACGGCCTGCAAAACCCGCTCTTCGTTTGTACGTTGTTCACGCGTTAGCGTGTAACGGGTTGCAAAACCCGCCCTCCCTTTGTACGTTGTTCACGCTTTAGCGTGTAGCCGCCTGCAAAATCCGCTATCCGAAAAACCAATTTCGTACCATTACGTATCCTATTTCCATCCCGTCAATTCAGCCAGCAAACGGGCGTAATAAAGGAAATCGTTCCACGACACATCCGGCGGGATGCCGTGATCGCAACCAGGGATATACCCACCGTCTTGTATGACCGGCTGCAACCGGCTCAATTCCTCTTCGATGACAGCTCCCCCTTTGGCGATACAACGCTTATCCACTCCCTGACGGTAGGCCATTTTCCTACCAAAACGACGACGATATTCGGGCAGATCATTGCCGGCCGCCACTTCGATGGGATCACAAACGTTGATACCACATTCGATCCAGAGCGGAATCAACTCGGCGATGTACCCATCAGAATCCAAATCAATGAGCGGTACACCTGCTTGTTTCGCCTCGGTTGTCCACCGTTTCCACGCCGGCATGAGAAAGGCACGCGTCATCGCAGGACTGATCATGCTTTTTTCTTTATAGGCCATGTCTTCATTGATCCAGATGCGATCGACGATGCCGGCATCAAGCGCGCGCGCCATGGTGCAAGAGACGAATTCACTCCAGAATTGCGCCATCTCCTGAACAAACTCCGGATCTTCGACCATCAACAGACACAATGGCTCGAACCCGCACCATTCGCGCAATTGCCAAAAAATGCCTGCAAACTGCAACGTCAGCAACCGATCACGGTTACGATAGGCTTTTACCAATCGATCGAAATCTTTTGGATAGCGTCGTGGATCATCTGGATTGTATCGTTTCTTCATCTCTTCGAAATCGCGACGATTGTTGACCGGAAATTTATGCCACTTGCGAGTGACGAAATCTTTGGGATGACGCAAATAGGTATAATCGTATTCATCGGAGATTTCGACGATGTTTCCCATCCAATCCTGAACGATATAATGGCCGTTGCGATGCTCCAGCACCTTTTCCTCAAAAGTCGGAATCATGCGGAAATTCACCAATCCTTCGAACGGCGGATAACTGGGCGACGGCGAATCGATGCCTAATTGCTTGCATAGATAGCCGAACCAATCTTCACCAACCGGCAGCCCTTCGCTCTGCCAACGGGTGATGGTTTTTTCCCGCGGTTGCCCCAATTCAAAGGGAATTTTATCCGGCGTCGCAAAAGTCAGGGTAGCTATGATTCTTTCTCTTGGTGTCATAGAATTTTACTCTCCCACGCTCTCATCGCCAGCTTTCCAACGCTCGATCCGGCTCGGCGCGATGCGTTGGTACATTTGCTCGAAACTTTCGTCTGCAGTCGGAACACAATAGGAATTCAGGCAAAGATAACTCAATTCGACGCCAGTAGCTTCGGTGGTATGGGGCGTGTTGCGCGGCACGAAAACGATATCACCCGGCTTTACTACGGCCTGTTCCTCACCAACGGTGATGATGCCGCGACCCGAGAGAATAAAAAATGTCTGTTCCTTCTCTTTATGTGCGACCACGGCTCCTTTATTACCCGCAGGCCAGATCACCACCACCACCTCGAAACCCGAGGTTTCGGTGCGATCCAGCAACAAACGCGTGAAATTAGAACCAAAATCGAATTTTTTGCCCTTATCTATATCGGCGATATATTTTGCAGGCCTTATACATTCAACCGATCGCTCCGCATCACTCACCTGGGCGCGACCGCTATCGGCCTGCTGACGGCGAATATCTTTGACCTTCTCGATGTGTTCAGCAAAACTACTATGTCCTTCTTTTTCGCTGCTGGTGAAAATATTAAACAAGACGTACTGCAACGCCTCCGCTGGATCGGCAATAGTCTGATGTTCCAACCCTAATGGGATGTAGATCAAATTCCCCGGTTTCACCGCAAACGTCTGATTGCCAGCCTTGATAATGCCTTTACCGGTTGTGACGAAAAAGGCCTGTTCCTTCTGATCATGGCTGTGCGGAGGCCCCACCAAACCGGCTCGCCAGATATTGAGAGCCACCTCGGTCAATTCCGTTTCGGTGCGATCGATGAGCACATTCATCTCATTCAGATCGGCGACGTTCAGCTTTTGCCCTTCGTGCAATTGGCGATGGATCATATTCGAATCCTCTTTAATAGTGTATGGTTTTCACATCATCGATGAGAAACACACTCAACGACACTTTATCATCAGCGCCTGGTAAATCCTCCTGATATAATCCCGCAGTACCGGGTTCGCCATCGAGGATGAAGAGGCGTACATCGCTACGATAGGGACCAGTACGGAAATGCAGACGCTCTAGCGATTCTACTTTTTCCGCAAATTTGATCCGTTCCCTTACTTTAACGCCGTCATAGTATACGTCATAGCTCTGCGTGGTACAATCAAGCAACAAGCGAATATGGTGCCATCGGCCGACATCACAAGGCAATGGTTGAGGTTCAATGGGGCCTTGATCAAACGACAACCATTCTGGGTCGAAGCGCAATCGCAATGGACGCCGACCATAGCGATCTTGCACTTCAAATTCCAATTTTGCCGCCCCCACCTGAAGCTGTAATATTCGAAATTCAACATCCACCCTCTGGCTTTCAGGAAACATCCGCTGCACCAAAGCATAATCATAAGGCTCTTCATCACGCATTTCCAAGCAGGTATTGTGTCGAGCAAACGGATCGTTGGCCAACGACACCGGCGCCCATTGCGGCACATAAAGATTCCAGAGGCGCAATTCTGAAATATCTGTAAGATTTTCGAAATTTTCTGCCACCGCATCCTCCACCACACCGCTCACCGGCACGCGCACCCGACTCACCCAGATATCTTCCTTGTTGATGCTAAACGTCAGCCACAAGTCATTGCCCGGCGGATCGCCGTTGCCTTCGACGATGCCGCGGATGTACTGTGGCCCGTAATTCTTATGGATGCCCTGAAACCGCATCGGTGGCACTTCTCCGTGGACTACCAACATATCATCGAAAAGATGCCCATCCTCGCCCGTTATGATCACTAGCGGAAAGCGATTGCGACGGGTGGCCGAATGGTTGTAAACCAAAGCGTAGCGGCCATCTTCGGTGCGTTGGCCCCATACTTTGGCGCCGCAGGTCATCAGGCTCTTGGACAACGCCAACGGCGTCCAGCTCTTGCCCTCATCCGCACTCAGCGCCGAAAGCTGATGTTTCCAGATGCCCACCACGACGCCATCGGGGCGATGATAATAACTCAAGGCTTTGATCTCCTGATCACCTGGATCGATGGTATAGAAACCGTCTTTGGCGCGATCCATCTCCCACCATTGCAGCGTCACCAACTTATCTGCCAGCAATGCCTCGCAGGCACTGATGAATCCTTTGTCAGCGCTGGTCTTATAAAAAGGATATTTGGTATTTTTCTCGTTCCAACCGGCATGACGATTATAGCGGATGAAATAGATGGGACCATAGCTGCCGTCGCGATAAATTTCCCGTACCACGTGTCCAAGTCCTTGCCCCAAATTTGGCCCAGTGCGAGGATCAGGACAATAGCTATAGAAACCAATGGTCAACAGTCTGCCGTTGGGGGCGACGTAAAATCCCATACGCTGGTGCATCACTGCCGGCATGCCCTCGGGCACATAAAAATCTTTGTATTTGATTTCCGGTAAAATATAAACAGGAAAGATGACCTGCGGTGTACTCCACTTTCGTCCATCGGCAGAAGTGGTAATCAGGGTACGGCCCGGCGGATTATGTTCTTCTTTCATATTATCCAGAAACTGCAGATAGAATCTGTCGTTCCAATAGCACAGCATCGGCGCGTGGTTGTAGGTATGGCCAACAGAACTACCATCCGGCGACTTGGTGCGATTAGCACGAAAAACTTGATAACTGTGTGTACCAACCGCATAGCGCAAGCCGCCATGATGAAAGTGCTTATCCGGTTGTTCCTGGCCGATATATTTGACCGGTTCGGCAGCCGATTCCCGTAGCGACGGTGGCATCTTCTGCGCCATAGCCCCGGCGATAAAAACCATACTTAGCCAAAACAATACTTGCGATTTGCCCTTCATCCGCCAAGCTCCTCTCTGCGTTTGCGTCGCCAATCGTAAAATGTCAGATTCTCTTCAATTTTCGGTGCGGGGAAAAAATAACTTGTAAGATATCCAATGCCGAACAAAATCAGGTGACTATACACGCCAAGCATATATTTATGATGGGTATAGTTATAGTTGCCAAGATCGAGTAATATCTTGGCACCCTGGCCGAAATCGAATTTGGTCGATGTTAACATTGCCCAGCCGGTGAAGAGTACACAGGCGGCGATGCCGATGTATAACCCCTCTTTGTTGGCGCGTTTGCTAAATAACCCCAATAAAAACATGCCGGCGATGCCGCCAGAAAAGATGGCATACAATTCAAAGACGATGCCCAATACCCCCTCACTGCCAGCTAAAATATAAAGCGTGGCAACGAACATGGCAGCGATGCCGGAGACGAGCACCAACGCCTTGCCCATCCATAAACGCTGTTGTTCGGTGCTGTTGGGTTTAAAGCGAACGTAATAATCCTCGACGCCGATGGCAGAAAGACAGTTCAAGTCCGAATCCAAGCTGGAAATGGCAGCAGCGATCAAGGCAGAGATAATCAGACCGGTGAGACCTGCCGGTATCTGGGTGAGAATGAAATGGGGGAACACCCCTTCAGCGGTGATGCCGGCCGGCAGGGCGATTTGTGTCACTTTATAGAACGCAAACAAACCGGTGCCGATGAACATGAACAGCGTCCATACCGGCACGCACAATAGTACCCCCATCAGCGATGCCCTGATGGCATTCTTATCGCTTTTGGCGGTCAAATAGCGCTGGACGATGGTCTGGTCGGTGCCGTATTTTTGAATGGCATAGAACACGCCGTTGATGGCCATGACGATGAAGGTCAATTTTACAAAACTGAAATCATAGGGACCAAAACTGATCTTGCCCGAATCCCACATGGTTTGCAGCACCGCACCGACACCGACCGCGGGTTTGAACAGAATGATCGCCACACTGACCAATCCGCCCAGGATCAGTAAGAATCCTTGTATCACATCCAACCAGATCACCGCTTCAATGCCACCGAGGAAGGTGAGCAAAACCACTGACACGCCCAAAACCAGCAACCCTACGAAAACGTTGATACCGGTCAGATTGGCCAACGCCAATGTCAGCAAAAAGAACACCGTACCCATCTTCGAAAAATGAGCCAGTATGAATCCCAACGAGCTATAGAGTCGCGCAAAAAACCCGAATCGACGCTCGAAATATTCATAGGCGCTGAGACGGATTACCTGGCGATAAAGTGGCACCACGAACCAGATTAAAAAGATCAGCACCACCGGCACCATCAGTCCTTGCACCAAGAGGATCCAGTTGGATTTATACCCTGCGCCCGGATAGGCGAGAAAGGTGACACTGCTGATCAAGGTGGCCAGAATCGACATCCCGACCGCCCAGGATGGGATGGAACCGCCGGCTTTAAAGTATTTATCGGTGTCTTTTTGACGGTGCGCAAAATAAACGCCAACGCCAATGGAGACAACCAATGAAAAAAGGATAACCATATAGTCGATGAGGGGCAGTGTGGATGAGGTCATTTCTTATTCTCCAAAAAGTTCAGTGCTTCTTTCTCGATATCCGCTGCGGTCAATCCAAACTTGGCTTTCATTTGTTGATTGGTGCCCGACTTGCCGAATACATCGCGCACGCCGAGTCGCTTGACTGGCGTCGGGTGGTATGCTGCAACCACCTCGCAGACAGCAGAACCGACGCCGCCGTAGATATTATGATTATCGATGGTTACGATGCATCCGGTTTCCTGCGCTGCTTTCACAATAAGCTCTTCATCGATAGGTTTGATGCAGCTCATATTGATCACCCGGGCGTCGATGCCGTGCCCTTGCAAACGATCGGCTGCTAACATCGCCTCTTCCAGCAACTCGCCATAAGAGATCAGCGTCACATCGTTACCACTACGAAGGGTAACCCCTTTGCCTAATTGGAAATGATAATCCACCGGCAAGTACTGCATCATAGGATCTCTGCCGATGCGCATGTACACCGGCCCGCGATAGCCTACGGCAAATTTCAACATCTCTCGTAACTCGGTGATATCAGCGGGATTCAACACCACCATGCCACCGATGGCGCGCATGATGGCCAAATCTTCCAGCGATTGGTGCGAAGCGCCGTTCTTGCCGACGAACAGCCCAGCGTATAATCCCAATATTTTTACATTCAGGTGCGATAATGCGATGGAAACCGTCACCTGATCGCAGGCGCGGCGGGAACAAAACGCCGCGATGGTGGAGACGATCGGCGTAAGCCCCATGGTGCTCATGCCAGCGGCGATGCTCATCATATTCTGCTCGGCAATGCCAACCTGAAAAAAACGCTGTGGAAAACGTTCTCTAAAAGCAGTGATCTTGGAAGCTGGCCCAAAATCTGCGTCGAACAAGACGATGTCGGGATTTTTTTCTGCCAATTCGATCAAAATCGCACCAAGAAAATCGCGCGGCGCCAAACGTTCACCCATCTCTATTTCTCCTTTCCGCACAGATTCAGTTCTGCAATCTCTTGTTGTGAGCATCCCATCGCCAATAACGTTTTAATGGCCTGTTCTTTGGGCAGCATAATCGAGTGGCTTCCGACCGTATCGGCCAGGTTAGGAATGCCATAGCCCTTTATGGTGTGGGCAATGATAAAAGTCGGTTTGTCTTTTATTTGCCGCGCCTGGGCAAAAGCTTCAATCAATTCCCCAATCGCATGGCCGTTTACCTCCAAGACGTTCCATCCAAAGGCAGCCCATTTATCTCGTAATGGCTCCAACGGCATCACTTGATTAATTCTGTCCGACAAACTAAACTTATTATAATCGATGATGGCTACTAGATTGTCCAATTTGTAATTAGGTGCAAGCATAGCGGCCTCCCAGATTTGCCCTTCGTGGCATTCACCGTCACCGATAAGGACATAAACGCGACTCGGTTTGTTCAATAATTTAGCACCCAAAGCCATGCCGATGCCGGCCGAAAGCCCTTGGCCCAAGGATCCGGTGCTCATTTCCACGCCAGGACACAATCCCAATTCCGGATGCATCTGCAGGGGACTGTCGATATCATGCAACGTCCATAGCAGATCGCGCGGGATGTAGTCCATGGCGGCAAATGTTGCATACATCACCGCGCATCCATGTCCCTTCGAAAGTACAAAGCGGTCGCGGTCGGGATAATCAGGATTGCCGGGCTGAACGTTCATCTCGTGAAAATAGAGCACAGCGAGAATTTCCGCCATCGAGGTCGCTCCGCCGGCGTGGCCCTGGCCGGAACAAGCGATCATCTTTACGACGTCAATTCTGAGTTGATCGGCGATTTGCCGTAATCGCGTGATATCTGCTTTTTTCGTCTTCATTTGTTACTTCCCAATCTGTGATTATAAAAGTCTATTTATAACTTTGGATTCTGTGCTAATTGTCTTTTTGAACCGATTTCCAAGTCCATCAGTCGGCTGTTGATAGAAGTATTGTTGACACAGAATCGGAAATACCATTGCTTTTTTGGGTATCTTTACAATCTCAATATTTTCCTATCGATTCACTGCGAAAAATTCGTATGAATATTATTTTCCATCTGTATATCGCCAATCGGCTCTTTCAGGATCAAAATTTGGATTGATCATCATCTCCTGAGCACCGACCGATTTGCGCCATTGCCGCAATTTTTCCCGCATGGCTCTGGCCTTTTCAGGCATCTCAGCGGCAAGGTCATGAGTCTCACCGACATCCTCGCGAACATTGTACAAATTGATTTGCCCTTCTTCATTGAAAATGGTAGGTTCATACCACTCGATCAATTTATAATCGCCCTCGCGGATGGCACCACCTGGTCTATAACCTAGATGGTGGTAATGGGGATAATGGAAAAAGATCGCATCTCGCTTGAGCTGTCCTGTTCCACGCAACAGCGGAATCAGGCTTTCTCCATCGATGGTCATGGAAGCATAGCTGATACCCACGGCATCCATCAGAGTGGGGAAAAAGTCGGTTGCGATGACGGGTGTCGAACAACGACTACCTGGTTTGACCACCCCTGGCCAGCGAATGACCAGAGGCACTTTTAACCCACCTTCAAAGATGGTCGCTTTGCCCATTCGCAGCGGGTATTGGCTGCTGGATTGTTCCAGCCCACCATTATCTGAGAAAAATATGACGATGGTTTTATCCGTCAGCTGTAATTCATCCAATTTTTTCAGAATCTCGCCGATGCCCCAATCCATGCGTTCCACCATGGCGCCCATAATTGGATTGTTCTGCGGTTTATCGGCATCTGGTTTGGCGCGGTATTTATCCACCAAAGCTTTGGCTTCCATCAGTGGGCGATGAACAGCGTTGTAGGCGACATAGCAGAAAAATGGAACGTCTTTATGGTCTTCGATGAATTTGATCGCATGCGTGGTGGTTTCAATGGTGTGATGTGCATCCTTTTCAGGGTCATCGGTTTCTTTCGGCTTGGTATTGGTCAAGACCACATCAAAACCTTGGGATTCCGGGTCGAACGGACGTCCGGGCTGATAATTATAGTCTACACCCAAGTGCCACTTGCCGAAATGGCCGGTGATGTAGCCCTTTTGTTTCAGCATTTCCGGAATGGTCACCTCTTCCAGCGGCAAGGCTGGCACCTGTTTAACCACCTTTAGCCGGGCATATGGGAAAGGGCTACTGGGAATGTAATCGGTGAGGTGCAATCTTGCGCAATGCTTGCCAGTCATGATGCTTGCTCGTGTTGGTGAGCAGACCGGTGCTGCTGCATAGGCATCGGTAAATTGCATGCCCTCAGCTGCCAACCGATCGATATTGGGCGTCTCGTAAAACGGAAATCCGTGATATCCCACCTGGTTCCAACCCTGATCGTCGGAAAGGATAAACACGATGTTCCATTTTTTCGTGATGGCTGAAGAACATCCCGGCATGAGGCGTAATAACGCACTGCTGCCCGCAAGAGCTGCGCCGCCCTTTACCATCTTGCCTAAAAAATCACGTCTTCTCATGTTCGACTATTCTCCTATTTTTGATCATAAAATGCATAAATGCGATCACAACTAAATTTCGGACTGGTGATGGGTACTTGTTAGCAGAGATGGCGATAGCCTAATAACATCTTTTCGAATCTAAAATTAAGTTATTAAATCATCTTAAACAAGATCGTCTTTGTATATTCCCCCATTCTATGTTAAATTCGAATGAACTCCATCCAATTCACCTTTTGGATATTACTATTGAAATCGATTGACGAGTTAACACAGAATCCTGGGGTTATTTAAAACCATTTTAGATATTTCACTTCATCTATACACACGCGGTCAATCCGCCGTCAACATAGAGGATCTGGCCATTGACATAGTCCGACGCGCGGGATGCCAAAAAAATGGCGGCGCCGATCAGCTCTTCTGGATCCCCCCAGCGGTTGGCTGGTACGCGTGCGCACAACCAGGCGTCGAATTTTTCATCTTCGTACAAGGATTTAGTCATTTCGGTTTTGAAATATCCTGGCGCGATGCCGTTGGCCTGAATGTTGTACTTACCCCAGTCGGTAGCCATGCCCTTGGTGAGGTTTTTTAGCCCGCCTTTAGCAGCCGTGTAAGGAGCAATGGTCGGCCGTGCCAGTTCACTCTGAACCGAACAGATGTTGATGATCTTGCCGCAACGGCGCTCTATCATGGCGGGTACCACGGCTTTAGCAACTAAGAAAGCGCCGGTCAGGTTGACATCGAGCAACCGCCGCCAATCGGCGCTATCGAATTCATGCAAGGGCGCACGTATCTGGATACCGGCGTTATTGATCAAAATATCTATGGCGCCAATTTCACTTTCGATGGTAGCGATCTTTTCTTCGATGTTATCTGCATCGCACACATCGAACACAGCGCCATGGGCGATGAAACCTTCACTTCTGAGAGCAGCGACGGCCGCATCAACTCTTTGCCGCTCGCGAGCGTTCAAGATCACTTCACAGCCAGCTCGCGCTAACCCCTTAGCCAGAGTAAAACCAATGCCTCTGCTTGCTCCCGTAATCAGCGCAAGCTTGCCACTCAGGTCGAATAGTTGAATGCTCATGCTAATACCTTTTTTATTTTTTCATAAACTTTTTCCGCAGTAAACCCGAAATGATCGGCCATCACCGGCTCAGGAGCCGATGCGCCAAAGGTCTCCTGAGAGAGGATCAAGCCATCGCGGCTGATAAACTTTTGCCATCCCAAACCGATGCCGGCTTCGACGCTCACTTTAAGTCTTGCCTTCTGATCGAGAATCATAGACTTGTAAGCATGGTCTTGGGCAGCAAACAATTCCCAACTCGGCACCGAAACAACCCGTGTTGACAAACCGTCATTCTGTAACTTTATTGCCGCGCCAGTGGCTGGATGAATTTCAGATCCGGTGGCGAATATTTCCACATCCACCACCCCTTCCTCAGTACCATACAACACATATGCGCCCCGCCAGACCCCTCGCCGCGCCCGAGCAGCCGTTAAATCGCTCACCGTCGACCGTACCGGTTGCCGGGTAAAACAGAGCACGACCGGTCCTTCCTGCACCTGAAGGGCCGCTATCCATGCGGCCTTGGTTTCGTTCTCATCGCCCGGCCGGACCACGGTTAAGTTTGGAATCAACCGCAACGACATCAACTGCTCCACCGGCTGGTGCGTCGGACCGTCTTGCGCCAATAAAATCGAATCATGTGAAAAGACAAAGATCACCCGCTGCTTCATCAGAGCCGCCATACGCACGGCGTTGCGCATATAATCGGAGAATACCAAAAATGTGCCGACGATCGGCTGGAGCATACCGGAAAGACTCATACCAATGGCACAGGCGGCCATGCAAAATTCGCGCACGCCGAATTTGATCTGTTGATGGTTCCAGTCTCCCTTGGCAACAATGCCGCTGTACGGCAACCAGGTAAAATCGCAACTGGAGACATCGGCCGAACCGGTAATGACATAAGGAAGCATATTGCCGATTTTGGCGATCACAGATTCACTGTATTTTCTTGTCGCCTGATTCGGTTGCAATGGCAGATTCCAGATTTGCTCGGCAAAATCTGCCGGCATCTTTTTGCCCGAAAATGTCTCCCAAAGCTCGGCTTTGCGTTCATCTTTGGAAAGCAGCATGCGCAATTTTGCAGTCCATTCCCTTTCCGCTTGTGCACAAGCGTCTTTACGCCTCGAGAAATAGGCTCGCACCTCTTGTGGTACATAAAACAATGGCGTCTGCGGCCAGCCGATGTTTTTCTTCAACAACGAAAGCTCTTCAGCACCGAGATATTTACCGTGACAGATGCTTTTCCCCTGCACATTGGGCGCATACTTTCCTATGATCGTTTTGGCGATGATGAGGGTCGGCTTTTCGCGCTCACGCCGGGCCTGCGAACAAGCCGCTGCTATTTCGTTAAAGTCGTGACCATTGATGATATGAACGCAAAATCCGTAAGCGTTGTAGCGCTGGGCGATGTCCTCAGTCATCACTTCCTGGGTGGGACCGTCGAGGCAGATATCGTTTGAATCATAGATGATGACCAAATTATCCAGTCCAAGCGTTCCTGCCAGAGAGCCGGCCTCGGCGCTGATGCCTTCCATCATACAGCCATCGCCGGCCAAAACCCAAATTTTGGCATCGAACAGGTCTTCACCGAACCGCGCGGCCAGTAGTTTATTCGCCATGGCCATGCCGGTAGCCGCAGCGATGCCCTGCCCCAAGGGGCCGGTCGTGGTTTCCACACCTGGTGTTACACCGTATTCCGGATGGCCGGGCGTTTTGGAGTGCAATTGGCGAAAGTTGCGGAGATCGTCCATGGTCACATCATAGCCGCTCAGATGCAATAACGAATACAGCAACATCGACCCATGTCCGGCCGAGAGGACGAACCGATCCCTACCCAACCAATTGGGATTGGCCGGATGATGCCGCAACTCTTTGGCGAAAAGATAGGCGCCGATTTCCGCCGCCCCCAAGGGCAAGCCGGGGTGGCCGGATTGCTGCAGTTCGATGGCATCGGCAGACAACGCCCGCACAGTGTTGGCGATTGATTGTAGCAACTTTTGCTCGGAATCGCCGAGCCCCCTTGTATTGGGTTTCATCTCATGTATTTTCATGATTTCGTACGATTATCTGACCTTATATTGTGAAATAATCTCATATTCGAGCTTAAGATCGGTCGCATGCGTGAGATCACCCCAAATGACGATCCGCTTATCGGTCGCCGATTGGATGACACTCCATCGATTTGCCAGCCGTAGGACACGACCGGCTAATTGCACGCGTTTCAATTCACTCTTGTCGATCATGATAGTGGTCGTGAATGAATTCGCAGTGAACGACAGAGAGGAGGCAATACCCTTGACCACATCATCGATGAATACCAGTTTTTGATCAAAATTAGCTTCGCCCTCATAGGCGCCTTCGATGTTGTTGCCTTGAAAAATCGGCCCTCGGCCGATGAGTTGCCGAATGTCGATCGCCAGGGGTCCATTTTCGCGTATGATGTTGTTGCGCACCAGCGAGGCCGGCAAGTAGTTGAAACACTGGGAGTAGCTCAGACCACCGCCCCTATTGTGCATTATCACATTATTCTCCAATTCCATATAGGAATCGACGCATTGAACACCGCCACCGGATTGATTGTGGACAATGATATTGCCAACGATGCGGCCTCGTCCTTCTTTGCTGAGGCGAACGCCGCCAACTCCGCCGCCGGTGGTGTAATTGCCGGCTATATAGTTATCGCGGATCAACGGTTGTCCCATCCTCATGGTGTAGATGCCTCCCCCGTCGTCTTCAGCCACATTGCCGACGATCCAGTTGCCCTCGATGATGGGATAGGAAAAATATTCCACATAGATTCCACCGGCATCGCTGCGGCCCATGGCGCGGTTAACGGCGATGACGTTATTGCGAATCAGCGGTCGCGCTTCGTAAGCGCAAAAGATCGCACCACCGCTGCTGCTGCGGGTACGATAGACATCATCTACTCCGGAAATATTGTTGACGATGACGTTGTCCACCAACAGCGGCTGCAATCCGCCGACGAGAAAATCATCCTCGATCTTTGGCTGCTCGATACCGTCAATGCGCAACCAGCCGTAAAAGGCCACACCCCCACCGCAGCCGATGGCGGTCTGGTTGGAGGCGATGATATTGTTGCGGATGACCGGGGCGGCATTATAAAAACAAGCCATGCCGCCGCCATGATGCCCCGGCTGGTACATATGATGGTGATCAAAATTCTCCGACGCCAAGGTCCGATTATCCTGAATGATATTATTTGAGATGATGGGCGATGTATCCCAGCACAAAATACCACCGCCGTGGGAGGCAACCACACCGCGCGTGACGACAAAACCATCCAAGCGGGCATGGTTAGCGCCCACCACAACTCGCCGCACCAGCATACCATCCAGGATGGTGCGATACTTGAAGATATCCCGTTGCCAGGTATGCGGACAAAAACCGCCAAATAGATCGACCCACTCCTTCATGACGATGGTGGTCGAGTCGTATCTGCCCTGCGACACCAGCAGCGCCACGCGTCTATCGGCCCCTGCAGCAGATATTTTCGTCATGGCCGCCGTCAACGTTCGCCAAGGTCTCTCTCTGGAACCATCACCACTTTTATCAGAACCTTTTTCTATCGACACATAATAAAGATGTTGATAAGCCTGCAGTTCCACCGCTTCGGTACGCGGGCCGACTGTTGTCATATCCCGAAAACGTGGTTCTTTGGCGGATAGTAACCCGACGATCGCAAGGGTTATCAAAGTTAAATTTCTGTTCATCTCATCTCGCTTCTTTTTCATTGCCTTCTAACGCTGTCATCTGTCGGCAGGTGATTTTATTTTCACACCTTAATTGAATATGCACTAATGTTTGTCAATTACCATCGGCGGTAAAAAAGATGATTTGTATCGAGTCCTCTACTTACCGTCAGCGTGGAGGCGTCAATTGCTATTCAGCTGAGTGAAAAAGATGATTTGTATCGAGTCTTCTACTTACTTTGATCCATCCTCACCACTTTATAAAATCAGTCGGTATCGAAAATAATTTCTACCTCTTCCAATATAGGCGAATAGGCGCCGTTCTCGGTATCGAAAACGGCCTTGTATTGTATCCAGCGACCAGGGGGTATATTCTTGAGCGACGCTTCGCGTTCGTTAAAGTAGGTACCGATACCGCTGGGGCCCAGCCACGGCGCTCTTTGCAGCGCTTTGAGCGATGGGGCCGTTCGCACTTGAAACAGGATGTTTGACCGATGCGGCGTCAGGCCCTGCCAGCGTAATTGCAGCGGTTTCTTGCCTTTGCTTTCAAAGGCGGACGATAGATATTCGAATCGAAACGTACGCTCGCGAATATGACCTAAATCTACACCAACATCATAGTGAGCGCCAACACTGGGGATTCCCAGCCGGTTGGTTTCACTAAAGCCATTAGCGCCTCCCCAATAGAGGAACGAATTGACGTGATGATCTCCGAACTTGCCGATCTCCTCGTAACTGCCGTCGGAGTGATGACAGAAAAAGAGAATATCGGCATAGCCGTCGCGGTTGAAATCGCTAACGATGGAACCGGTGGCGCCGTCGGTATAGAACTTGAGGGAGCGATCGGTACGATAACCATCTACCCCGCACAACAGCACGGTCGAATATCCGGAACGATGGCCTTTTTCTTTATAGAGTGGGCAGATCAAATCGAGCCAACCGTCGCCATCGACATCGGCAATGCACATGGTTTTCGCCTGCACCGGGAGGGTTTGCGAATTTTCCTTACGAAATGAGCCATCCGGTTGTTGATAGTATATCATTACATTTTTATCATGGGCAAATGCGATATCCAGACGTCCATCTTTATTCAAGTCGGCTACCCCTGGGGTGCCGGTACCACTACTGCCGGGGATGCGAATACGCCTGGCGTCGCCATAATTACGGCTGCCATCACCCAAAAAGATCGAGGCATCACCCCAGTCGCCCTGCTGGCCGCAGATTAAATCCAGATGGCCGTCGCCGTTGATATCACATATGGCCACCGCCCTGGTTTCGACGATGGGCAGTTCGCTACGGTTGACCACCGGCCAACCCTGATCGCTGCCCCAATAGATAAAAGAACCCGGTATCGGTAGGCCTTCGGCAGTTCTTTGCCGTGAATCGGAATTGGAGACGATGAGGTCGAGATAGCCGTCGCGATCCAAATCCGCCACTTCGATGCCGATGCCGCCATAGTTGGGCAAGCCCGACATGTTCCAGGGACTGAACTGGTTGTCATCGTTCCAGTAAATCCACAACTCATTGGCCAGCCGCGTTGTTTCGCCGCGGTTGATCAGGAGAATATCCACCTGGCCGTCGTCATCGAGATCGGCAAATGCCTGTTCATAGGCTTCGCGTCCGGGGAGTTCAATACGTTCAGTAGGGGAATAAATCCCTTTTTCGTTACCGAAATATAGGTAACTTGGATCGTAATCGCCGCGGGAATGGCCCATCATCGAAGTGATGAGCACATCGAGATGGCCATCGCCATCGAAATCGGCGATCGCATTGCCCTGGGCGCCGTGCTCGTACAGGCAGGTGCGTCGGGTGAGCTGAAAGCCATTTGGGCCGTTCCAGTAGATGAACGACGGCACTTCGTAGGAATAATGCTCCTGAAAATTACACACCAGCAGATCGATCCAGCCATCGTTATTCAGATCCGCCGCATTAGCGCCCCAGGCGCCGATGGTTTGAATCGATTGGCGATTTTCTTTTTTAAAGCCATCGGCCGAGCCAAAATAGAGATAGGAATCGATCAGGCGATTGGCCCGATTGGGATCGCCCGTCAATGAATGCTGGTGATTGGTGAAGAACACATCGTTATAGCCATCATTGTTGAAATCCCGAATCACCACATCTTTGGCCGTGTGGGTCTCGAATTCGATCCGTCGCTCAGATGCGAATTGGCCCGCTCGATTCAAATACGCATAAGAGACATCGCCCGCTTCATTAGCAAACACGACATCGAGCAAGCCGTCGTTATCCACATCGCCGATCTTAACCGCATGAGCTTTGTGGGTCACCAATTTCGTTAGCGATGATTCAGAAAAGCTGCTGGCGCTGCCGTAATAAATGAACGATTCCTCTCCTTCGCCATTGGCAAACACCAGATCGAGCCAGCCATCGTTATTCAGATCGGCGGTAGCGACATCGGTAGCGCCCCTGGTCATGATATGGGTGAATTGCTCCCGATCGAAGCCATTTTCGCTGCCCCAGTAAATTCGAGAGGGCGACAGGTCCTGTTTGTTTTTATCTCGATACTCCCAGAATCCGCCTGAAAAGGCGAACACAATATCTTTGTACCCATCGTTATTGAAATCGCCGATAGCAGGCTTCTGGGCATTGGCGCTGGGCAACATGATTCGTTCCTTGAAAGGAAAAAACGCCCATTCGCCTAACTGCTTTTGATAGTTTCGATCCTTCAAACCACCGTAATAGACAAACGATTCCATCTCGGTCCAGGTGCCATTGGAATAATTTGCCACCACCAGATCCAGCTCGCCATCGTTGTTCAGATCATCGGCTGCCACCCACATCGGTCCATCAGCAGGGATGTAGCTGTGATTTTTGATGCTGAAATCCTTGCCATCGCCCCAATAAATGGACATATCCAGCATCTCCACCAGCGGATGGGAATTGACGC
>FWPV01002143.1_pt1 | contig 49816 bp, 38 predicted proteins | sample 2228371 | NCBI WGS metagenome assembly FWPV01 (sample SAMEA103939776, study PRJEB20133) | metagenome | reverse complement strand
CCGGTCTCGACTGCGGGGAGGCGCGGCGGTGCCAGCCGCCTGGACGGAGGCGGAGCGAGCCCCAGGCGAGCGCAGCGAGGTCCAGGCCTGGCACGCATACATAACTGTCACAGAAGGAGGTTTGCCATGACGGACTACAACACCGTCCTCTACGAGATCGGGGGGCCGGAGGGCGCCGTATGCACCATCTCTATGAACCGCCCCGAGCAGCGCAACGCCATCAACCGCGAGATGGCCGAGGAGCTCCTGGACGCCTTCACCCGGGTGCGCGACGAGAAGGCGGTGAAGATAGTCGTGCTCACCGGGGCCGGCAAGTCCTTCTGCGCCGGGGGAGACCTCTCGGTGCTACCCACCTTCGACCACTATACGGTGGTGGACTGGATGGCTCGCACGGGACAGGACATCGTGCGGGCCATCAGCGAGAACGAGAAGGTGGTGGTGGCCAAGGTCAAGGGACACTGCATCGCCGGCGGCCTGGAACTCGCCCTGGCCTGCGACCTCATCTACGCCAGCGAGAGGACCCGGTTCGGGGTCACCGAGGTCACCATGGGCGTCCTCCCCGGCTGGGGGGGCACGGTCCGCCTGGCGAGAAGCCTGCCCATCTTCCGCGCCAGGGAGATACTGCTCACCGGGCGCAAGGACTACACCGCCGCCGAGATCTACGAGATGGGTCTGCTCACGCGGGTCTTCCCCGAGGAGGAGTTCGACGCGCGCGTGGACGAGATGGTCGCGACCCTCGCCGCCAACCCCGCCGATTCCCTGCGCATGGGGAAGGCGGTCGCCAACTATTCCTTCCAGGGCCTGCCCTGGGACGCGGCCATGGCCCTGGAGCGCGAGGCCGTGGCGTGGCTGTTCCACTCCGAGCACACCACCAACCTGCGCAACATCGCCCTGCAGGCCATGGAGGCCATGAAGAAGAAAGGAGACGATGCCTAGATGGACTTCGCGTTCACCCCCGAACAGGAACTCGTGCGTTCCTCTCTCGAGGAGTTCTGCGCCAGGGAGATGCCCAGGGAGAAGGTGCGGGAATGGGACGAGACGGTGGACTTCGTCCCCGACGATCTGTGGGCCAAGATGGCGGAGTTGGGTTTCTTCGGCTTCAGCGTCCCTCCCGAATACGGCGGGGAGGGCGCGGACATGGTGACGGCCATGGCCGCTTTCGAGATCATCTGCAGGCATTCCACCGCCATCGCGCTGGGCGTGGGAGCGACCATGGGCTTCGGCGCCCGTACCGTCAACGAGCTGGGCACCGAGGAGCAGAAACGGGATATCCTGCCCCGTCTGGCGCGTGGCGAGGTCCGTTTCAGCCTCGGCCTCACCGAGCCAGCGGGGGGCACGGACATCCTGGGCGCCATATCCTCCTACGCGGTCAGGGACGGTGACGACTACGTCATCAACGGCCAGAAGATCTACATCACCGGGGCGCACAAGGCGGACTACATCTCCACCATGGTCATCACCGACCGGGAGAACCCCAAGCGCTCCCGCGCCCTCTCCACCTTCCTGGTGCCCACCACCAGCGAAGGGCTGGAGATCCGCATCATCCCCAAGGTGGGCTGCCACGCCTGCGCCGCCTGCGAGGTCTTCTACGACAACGTGCGCGTGCCCGCCTCGGCCATGGTGGGGACGCTCAACAACGGCTGGTACGAGATGCTCTCCACCCTGAACCCGGAGCGCATCGGGGTGGCCATGATCTCCCTCGGACTGGCCGAGGCGGTCTTCGAGGACTGCCTGGCCTACTGCAAGGAGCGCAGGGCTTTCGGCAAGCCCATAGGGCAGTTCATGGCCATCCAGCATTACCTGGCGGACATGGCCACGGAGATCGAGCTTGCCCGGAACCTGATATATAAATGTGCCTGGCTCTGCGATACAGGAAGGCCTTACCACGTGGAGGCCTCCATGGCCAAGATCTACGCCGCGGATATCGCGCTCAAGGCAGCCACCACGGGCATGGAGATCTTCGCCGGCTACGGCTACACCATGGAGAGCGACATCCAGCGCTACTGGCGGGATTCCCAGCAGATGGTCTTCAGCCCCATCTCCCAGGAGATGGGACGCAACTTCATCGCGCAGTGTTACGGCCTGCCCAAGTCTTTCTAGGAGGTGAGCCATGATCACTTTGGGCGATATCCCAAGAAAGCACGCCCGCCTCGACCCGGACAAGGAATGCCTGGTCTGCGGGGAGGTCAGGCTGACCTGGAAACAGCTGAACGAAAGGGTCAACCGCCTCGCCAACGCCCTGGCGGGCCTGGGGGTGGAGAAAGGCACCAAGGTGGCGACCCTGGCCCTCAACTGCCACCGCCTCATCGAGATCTACTACGCCACCTCCAAGATCGGGGCGGTGACCGTCCCCCTCAATTTCCGCCTGGCGCCGGATGAGCTGGTCTACGTGGTCAACCATTCCGACGCCGAGGTGCTCGTCGCCGACCACAACACCATCGAGCTGGCCGGCCAGATACTGCCCCGGCTCGAGAACATCCGCGAGCGCATCGTCTACGTCGCGCAGGCCGAGGGCTGGCGGGACTACGAGGAGCTGCTGGCGGAGGCCCCGGACGCCGAACCAGAGGTGGAGGTGTCGGAGGACGACCTCTGCCACATCCAGTACACCGGAGGCACCACCGGCCTGCCCAAGGGGGTGATGATCACCCACCGCAACTACATGACCACCGCCATCGGGATGGGTCTGGCGCTGGAATTCAAGCCCCACTATACCACCCTGCAGGTGCTGCCCATCTTCCACACCGCCTGGTGGCCCGTGCTCCTGCACCACTGCGCGGGCTGCCGGGCGGTCATCGCCCCGCGCTTCGACTTTCAGGAGATCCTGGCCACGGCGGAGAGGGAGAAGGTCACCCATATAAACATGGTGCCGGTGCTCTTCTCCTGGCTGCTCGACTTTCCCGACGCGGACAAGTACGACCTCTCCAGCATCGTCTTCTTCTCCTACGCCGGCGCTCCCATGCCGGAGGAGGTGCTCAGGCGCTGCATAGCGAAGTTCGGCCCCATCTTCCAGCAGGGGTACGGCCTCACCGAGGCCTCGCCCCTGGGCACCATGCTCATGCAGGAGGACCAGTGCCGCCTGGAAGGGCCTCCCGAGCTGGTGCGGCGCATCAACTCCTGCGGGCGGGAGACCCTGGTCACCGAGGTCAGGGTGGTGGACGAGGAGGACAACGAGGTCCCCGTGGGCGAGATCGGCGAGATAGTCATCCGCGGCAAGAACGTGATGAAGGGCTACTGGAAGGATCCGGAACTCACCGCGAAGGCCCTGCGGGGCGGATGGCTGCACACCGGCGACCTGGCCACGGTGGACGAGCACGGGTTCATCTACATCGTGGACCGCAAGAACGACATGATCATCACCGGGGGGGAGAACGTCTACCCCTTCGAGGTGGAGCAGGTGCTCTACGAGCACCCGGCCGTCCTCGAGGCGGCGGTGGTGGGGCTGCGCAGCGAGAAATGGGGCGAGGAGGTGACGGCGGCGGTGACCCTCAGGGAAGGGAAGTCGGCGAGCGAAGAGGAGCTCATCGCCTTCTGCAAGGAGCGCATCGCGGGCTACAAGTGCCCCAAGAAGATCGTCTTCATGCAGAGCATCCCCAAGACGCCCATCGGCAAGATCCTGCGCCGCCAGGTGCGCGAGCAACTCGAGTCGGAAAGGTCGCACTGAGGCCTTCCTGCGCGGGTGGCGTGGGAGGCCACATGCGCGTCGCTGTAGACTCGCGGCCACCCTCATCTTGGCGGGAAGGTGGGGGAGATGCGCGAGTAACGCTGGATGTTCGCCGTAGGAGGTGATAACTCGTGGCAACGAGGGTCATAAGGTCGGCCTGCCGCATGTGCCACGGGGTCTGCCAGGTGCTGGTGCACCTGGAGGGGGACCGCGTGGTCAAGGTCACCGGCGATCCCTACAGCATCACCAGCCACGGCTACATCTGCCCCAAGGGCAGGGCGGCGCCGGAGCTGCTCTACCATCCCGAGCGCGTCCTCCACCCCTTGAGGCGGGCCGGCAAGCGGGGGGAGAACCGGTGGGAGCGCATCTCCTGGGACGAGGCCCTGGACGAGCTCGCGGCCAGGCTCGCCGCCGTGAGAGACGAGAGCGGCCCGGAGTACGTGGGGCTGGTGCAGGGAACCGGCCGGCCGTACGAGAACCTCTTCAACCGCTTCGCCAACGCCTTCGGCACGCCCAACTACACCGCCCCCGCCCACCTCTGCTACCTGCCGCGCATCATGGCCAACTTCTTCACCATGGGCTTTCCCCTCCTTCCCATATGCGACGTCTACGGGCTCGGCGGGGAGATGCCGGCATGCGTGGTGGTCTGGGGCTGCAACATCACCGAGACCGGCGCCTCCGACGGCATGTGCGGGCACATGCTGCAAAGGGCTATCAGGGGCGCGGAGAAGGTCATCGTCGTGGACCCGAGAAGGACCGGACCCGCCGCCGGGGCGGATCACTGGCTGCAGCTGAGGCCCGGGACGGACGGCGCTCTCGCGCTGGCCATGCTCAACGTGATCATCTCCGAGGACCTCATCGACCATGCGTTCGTGGAGAAACACACCACCGGTTTCGACCGGCTCGCCGAGCACGTGCAGGCATTCACCCCCGCATGGGCCGAGGAGATAACGCGCGTGCCGGCGGAGGAGATAAGCGCCGCCGCGCGCACCTATGCCGCCACCAGGCCGGCCTGCATGCAGTGGGGGAACGCCGTCGACCAGAGCATGTGCAATTTCCAGACCGCGCGCGCCCTGCTCATACTGCGCGCGGTCACCGGGAACCTGGACCGACCGGGAGGCGATTTCTTTCCCCCGCAGGTAGCGGGCGTCCGCCACAAGACCCCCTTCGTGGATATCGCGTTCTCCGGCATGCAGTTCCTCCCCGCGGAGAAGCGCGCGTTGAAGGTCGACGGATTCGGTTACCCCGTGATGCCGACGGTGCAGTCCCCCGCCTTCTGGCGCTCCATCGTCAGCGGGGAGCCCTACCGCATGCGCGCCGTCTGGATCATGGGCTCCAACCCGCTGGTCACCTCCACCCATTCCCTGGAAATAGAGGAGGCGCTGCGGAAGCTGGAGTTCGTCGCGGTCTCGGACATGTTCCTGACCCCCACCGCCCAGTTCGCGGACCTCTTCCTGCCCGCCTCCACCTGGCTTGAGTACGACGAGATACACACCAGCGGAGGCCACACCTTCAGCCTCCTGGCGCGGAGGAAGGTGGCCGAGGTGGGCGACACCCTGGACGACCAGGAGGTGATCATCAGGGTGGCCAACCGCCTGGGCCTGACCGAGGCCTTTCCCTGGAGGAGCCACCGCGAGTTGAGCGAGTGGGTGCTGGAGGGCACGGGCATCGGATTCGAGGAGTTCCTGGAAAGGGGCATCCTCTTCGCCGAGCCACGCTATCACAAGTACGAGGAGCCGGGCTTTTTCCGGACGCCCTCGGGCAGGTTCGAGATATACTGCGGGACCCTGGAGGGGCTGGGAGTGAGCCCCCTTCCCGTCTACCGGGAGCCGCCCCTCTCCCCCCTCTCCGCCCCCGGCCTGGCGCGGGAATACCCCCTCATCCTGACCTCCGGGGCGAAGACCCGCTGCTTCTTTCACGGCGAGTACCGCATGCTCCCGTCGTTGAGGGCCATCAACCCCGACCCGCTGCTGGAGATACATCCCGAGACGGCGGCCCGGCTGGACATAGGGGACGGCGACTGGGCGTGGGTGGAGACCCCGCAGGGCCGGGTGAGGATGCGCGCCAGGCTCTGCGACGGCATCGCCCCCGACGTGGTCAGCGCCCAGCATGCCTGGTGGTTCCCGGAGGAGGGGCCGCCCGAGTACGGCTGGAAGAGGTCCAGCGTGAACCTGCTCTTCGGCGACACGGCTTACGACCCCGATACGGGATCGGAATGCCTGCGCAGCGCGCTGTGCAGGGTGTACAAGGCCGCGGGCGGGCACATGGAGGCATCGCATGAGGGCTCCGGGAAATGAGTGGACGACGATCGTGGCCGAGAGGCCTGCCTATAGAAAGACGAAGGAAGCGGAAGGGCGGCTGGAGCTGGCCCAGGATAAGACCGAGACAAGGAGGACGGTCATGAGCAACGGTTTCGAGAAAGACGGTTTCTTCAAGATCGATCCCGAGCCGCACCTCATCGGGGAGATGGAGACCATCAACCACTTCCCCGGGGTGCAGATGTGGTGGCGGGCCATCGACAACATCCGCATGCCCTTGATGCTGGGCACGAAACCCGAGATGTTCGCGGGTATGGACCCCAGGGAGCTCACCAAGCAGGCGGACCCGGAGGTGCTCCTCGAGTACATGGACAAGTACGGGGTGGACATCGCCTGCCTGCTGCCTGAATCCATGATGGACACCACCGGCTACACCTCGCGCTGGGTATCCAACGGGGAGATGGCCCGGGTGGTGGAATCCCACCCCGACCGCTTCATGTACCAGCCCAACATCTCCCCGGTGAAGTTCAAGGGGGTGAAGAACACCATCTGGGAGCTGGAGTACTGGGTGAAGGAGCGCGGCGCCAGGATCTTCAAGTTCTATCCTCCGGAGGACACCTACATCAACGACCCCGACCTCTGGCCCTTCTACGAGAAGGCGGAGGAGCTGGGCATCGTGCTCGACATCCACACCGGCTTCTGCTGGGTGCCCCCGGGTAAGAGCAAGCACGCCCTGCCCCTGCAGCTGGACGACGTGGCGCGGGACTTCCCCGACCTGAAGATCGTCGCCTTCCACATGGGCTACCCCTACTGCGACGACCTCAACATGGTGGCCATGGGGCATCCCAACATCTATCCCTGCCTCTCCCTGCTCATCCCCTGGTCCCTCTCCGCCCCGCGCAAGTTCGCGAAGATCCTGGGCGAGGCCATGCGCTTCGTGGGAGCGGACCGCATTATCTGGGGCACGGACTACGCGGGCTTCGGGGCGCAGATAAAGGCCGCCGTGCAGGGCTTCCGGGAGTTCCAGTTCCCCGAGGACATGCAGGAGGGATACGGGTACCCCGCCTTGACGGACGAGGACCGCGCCAAGATCTTCGGGCTTAACCTGGCCCGGCTGCTGGGGGTGGATGCCAGCAAGAGGAGGGTCGAGACCTGAAAACACGATGAAGGCAACGACCGTTGTTGCCATGAACATGTTTTTGACCGCCAGCTTCGAGAGAGGTCTTGTCTGCCGTGCTGCCGGCATCAAGATGCCCGCTAGCGGTCCGCGGTTTTGAACCTTCCGGTCTGCACCTGGAGCTGAATAGCGGACTCGGCAAGGCTCTGGCAGGATTGGGCGAGGAGCTCGTTTGAGCCCAGATGTTCCGCGAGGGATTCGGAGAGCCTTCCCGCTAACTCGGAATTGGCCTGGGTAATGGCGTTCACCTCGTACACCACCTGCATGACCAGAGGGATGTAATCCATCACTCCACGCATCAGCAAAGACAGGTCTCGCGATAACTCGAGGGACTGGAGGAGCTTGGCCGCCACCTCGTCTCTTTCCCGCTCCCAACGGCTCAGTTTGGCATCAGGCTCCTCTCCGTTATCTCTGTCGAGGAAATAATCACGCACCACCCGGGCTGCATCCTCGCTGGCCTGTCCCGCGACCTCGGTCATCCGCCTCAGGTTGTAGGCCGAGATGGTGAAATCGAGGACTCTCTCGTAGGCGCTGTAGCGTTTCATGATCTCACGTAACGACCCCGAGCCTGACAGCGACGGCTCCTCCTCTAAATATCCCGGGCTCGTGGCGTGCAAATGGTTGATCTGCGTGAGGCCTGTACCGACGCGGATGAGGCTGCCCTGGGGCTCGGGGTCTCCGAAGAAGCGGTTTTCCAGCCGTGATCTCAACACATCGCGGTCGGGTGGTTCTTCCTCTACCAAGCCCGCATCGATCCACATGCCAGGCCTCTTATTTATCTGGGCTTCCACCGCCGCGGTTATGCGGGAGGCCATCTCGGTTATCTTGCCGAGGCGGCGGCTCTCGAAGCCGGCGTTCTCGCGGAAGTTCTCGGTCATTGCCTTGACCTGCTCGAGGGATTCCCTGCTCGTGCCCACTATCCTCTGCGTCTTTGCGGCCTCCGCCATCACCAGGAGGGCGGTTTCCTTCGAGCCCTCGATCATGTCCTTGAGGTTTCCCAGCATATCCCTTAACGCCAGGGAAAGCTTTCCTATCTCATCGGCTGCTTCTATGCGCACTTCGGCCGTGAGGTCTCCCATGCTCACCTCGCCGGCTACTTTCACCAGTGAGTCCAGGGGCGGACTGAAAGACTGCACCGTCAGCCAGGCCATTATCGCCGAGATCATGGCCACCAGCAGGCTCAGAAAAAGGAACGTATACCCGATCTTCATGGCCTCGCCCAAGAAGGGCGTCAGGGGAACAATGGTAAGTATTCTCGTCCCGTAGAAGCCGGTAGGAGCGTAGGAGGCGATAAGGCCTCCGCTCCTGTCCGTCAAGGAGCCCGCCGCGTATTGCTGCGACACGGCCGCCTGCCTCACCTCTTTGAGGAATTCCGCATTGATAGATGAGGGGTCCATGTCCCCGATCGCGAACTCACTGGTCACCGTGCCGTCTTCCTCTAGCAGTTCCACATATTCATCGTCGTAGAGCCTCATGACCTCCACCAGGTTTTCCTGTGCGTTGTAGCTGACCTGCGCGGCGAGCATGTCGTCAAAACTGTCGCCCACCAGCCTGGCGTGCAGAGCGCTCTTTTCCAGCATCTGATCCCGTATCTGGTGGATGTTGTAAACCTCAGCCGTTGTCCAGCCCAGCATGATGAAGATGATGGTCAGCAAGACTGCCATGGCAACGATGCGGCCCTTGACGGTCACGCCCTTCAGCCTGGTTCCCCGCCTCAGGCAGGGATAGGCTACCTCGCGCAAAGGCTTTAGAAAGCGGTGGAGGACGAAGTATTCCAGAAAGGCGGCCGCAAGGCCCATGGCTAGCCCCATGATCATGTAGTTCCAACTTATCGCCCATATCACCTCGCCCGTAAAGTACCATAAAAAGCCTGATTCCAGCGTTATCAGCGCGACCAGGGCGAAGAAAAGGACGGAGATGCGGAACGGGTAGCGCTCTATAGCCTGTTGCAAGCCCTCGGCGATCGCGCCCTTTTTCGCCGCGCGCTCGCAATCGTAGAATTCAACCCACTGCGACTTGACCGCTCGGAACCTGCGTTTCGCGTAGAGGGTGCCAGCCGCGAACAAAAACGTGCCCATACCTACAATATTGGCGAGGTTACGGAGCAGGAGTCCGCCGGAGAAGCGGTAAACAATAGCTTGCATGAGCAACATGGCGCAAACGACGAAGAGCAGAGCAATCCCGAAACTCCACAGGTAGAGCTTTCTCCCCAGCCGGTCGATGTCCTTTTTGTCTGCCATCATCATTGACTCCTTTCAGCGGGACCGGAAACGGTTGCGGAGGTTGCGCTTATACCGTCCGCTTTCGGCTCACAGTATGTTTTACGGCGTTTGCATATGGATAAAGCGTCGGAAAAGACTTTGTTTATTTCAGGTTAATAAAAGGTTAAACGAGGGTTTTTCACGAAGCGCGCCTCACGAGTCTAGCTTCCCCCTCACGTTATCATCGACGAGGATGATGTATGATGGGTTTGGTTGTTGATGTGAGGACCCGTCCGAGAGCAAGGGGGGGAGATGTACTGCGACAGGTGCGGCAGGGAGATAGAGGACGGGAGCCTTTTCTGTGAGCACTGCGGGGCTTCGCTGGGCGGCGAGGACTCGGCGTCCGGGCCGGAGGCAGCCACCCCGGTCCCCCAGGGCCCCCCGCAGAACGCGTCTTCCCCGGAGCAGAGGCCCGTTCCGCCACCGCCCGCGTATCCCGCTCCCCCCGGCGGAGGGATGGGTTCCGCGCCCCAACCGGCCGTTCCCCCCGCCGGCAAGAGCAAGGCGGTCCCCGTGCTGGTCGCGCTGTGCGCCCTGCTCCTGGCCGGCGTGGTGGTCCTGGTGCTCATGCTCACGGTGTTCAAGGGAGGCGGAGGCAAGGAAGAGGGGAAGGGAGCGTCGGCAGACCCGGTGTCGGTCACGGAATCCTACCTCAAGGCGCTGGAGGAGCACGACCTCGGCAGCCTGATCGACCTCCTGGACCCTGCCTTTGTAGAGGACCTCAAGGACGAGTACGGCAGGGATTACAGGGACATCCTGGAGGGATATTTCCTCGAAGACCTCCCGGAGGACCTGAGGTTCTATGGCCTCGAGCTCACGCAGGAGATAGACGGCGACAGGGCCGAAGTCTCCTTGAAGAAGGGCAAGGCAAGCTACCGCGGCGAGGACGGCAAGAAGGTCGAGGTGGATCTGGAGGACGCCGTTACGGATACCCAGAAGCTCGTGCGGGTCGGCGGGAAGTGGTACATCGACATGAAGAGCTTCGAGGACTGGGAGGATTTTCTGGCCGACTACGTCAAGGGCGGCAGGCAAGGCGGGGGCGACAAGGACAGCGGAAAGGCCATGAAGAGCTATGAGAACGTGCAGATCGGCATAGCCTTCGATTACCCGGAGGGATGGGCCGTCAACGAGTACCCCGAGGGTTTCGTGGAGGCCGTGCCGTCCGGAGCCGAGAGCGAGGCAAAGGTGACCTTCTCCGCCGAGGACCTCTCCGATGTGGTATATACCCTTGATGACTGGATAGCCACTCAGGTAGGGGAACTGGAAGGCCAGGGCTGGCCGTACGAGGTGACCATGACCACGCTGGCCGGGGTCCCGGCCGCCCAGATCGTCTTCTCATATCTGGGCGAGCAGTCCTACGGATACAAGGTCATGGATACCATCATGATCGCGGGGGATAACGCCTATTCCATATCCTACATCGCCCGGGAGGAGGTCTTCGAAAAATACCTGGGTGCCACCCGGAAGATGACAAGCTCTTTCAAGCTGTTGAGCGGTTATTGACGGCCTTGCGCCGCCGGCGGAACATGGCCGCCTTTCCCCGGGCATCCTATATAATCGGGGCATGAGAAGGATTTGCGCTGTCTTCGCCGTCCTCCTGCTGGCCGCGGCCCCGGCGCTCCTCGCGTCAGGCTGCGGGGGCGGGGAGGAGAAGGGAGGCGAGGAAGGGGCGGCGATGTTCGCCATCCAGGAGATCCTCGTCCCCAAGGAGCGCGATTCCAGCTTCGTGGTAGCCTGGACCAGGAGGTCCACGGGCATCGGGGACGTCTCCATAGAGCAGCTCGGCCTGCGCTTCTGGAAGTGGGAGGGCTCCGGGCTGGTGGAGATCACCCTCGAGGAGTACAAGGACCTCGGGGCGCGACGCAGGGACGGCAGCGCCTCCTGGACCTACAGCCAGCACACCGTCACGGTCATGGAGCTGGACGAGAAAAAGGGCGAGGCGGTGGTGGAGATAAGTTCCCTCTACGGCCCGCTCACCGGCGCGGGCATACGTTACCTCCTGCGCAGGGAGGGCGGCTCCTGGAAGAAGGTCTCCGAGGAGACGGTGTGGATCTCCATGCTCCGCGTCGGGGACCTGGTGGCGGCCTCACGCCCGCGTAGGCTGGCATAATATGCCATTAAGACCGGCTAGTAATTGAGGGCGCGGAAGACCAGCAGACCCAGGTTCTCGGAGACCTCGTCCGCGCTCCCATCGATGAAGCCGCTCTGGCGGCTGTAGGCGGTGAACCCAACGAGGGTCACCAGTATCTGGGCCGCGATGCGCGCGTCGAGCCCCGCGCATTTGCCCGCCTGCTGCATCTCCCGGATCTTGTCCTCGAGGATGCCGGTGAAGACATTGTGAAAATCGTTGAACACCTCGCCGAACATGGGGGTCTCCAGGGCGGCCTCAATATAGACGTTGTTGAGGTCGCCGTGGCGGTCGAAGACCTCGTTGATGCCCCGCAGTAGGATGCGGATGGCGTCATAGTCGTCGAAGGCGATGCGCTGCATGAGCACGCGCGAGGATTCTCCCAGCCGCGCCAGCTCGCGGATGAAATCCTCGAGGATGGCCATGAGCACCTCGTCCTTGCTCTTGAAATAGTCGTAGAAGGTGCCGTGCCCGCACCCCGCTCGTTCGATGATGTCCACCACCTTGGTGCGGTGATAGCCCTTCTCCAGAAAGACGTCGTGGGCGGCGTCCACGATCCTGCTGCGGGTCATCTCGGACTTGCTCCGCTTGGCCATGCGCCTGAAACCTCCCGCGGACCCCGGGCGACGGGGCCGGTCATGCCCTCGACTGCATGTCGGTTCCTCATGGGAAATATATCACATGGGGGGCGCGCGATAAACGCGGCGGGGCTCGCGTCGTTGACAGAGCAGAAAGCCGGTGCGAATATGAATCCGTACTAACGCTGCGTCTGTGTTCATTCAGGGGAGGGAAGAACGATGAGGCTGTTTCCGGACAAATTCAAGCTCGCCCTGGCCAGGGACCTCACCCTGGCGAATTTCCACGACCGTATGGCGGAGATGCGCGGGGAGAAGACGATATGCAGGCTGCACGAGCCCCTGCGCTACCGGGACTTCAGCATGGGGGAGCTGTCCTTCGCCGATGCGGCGCGTTTCGTGGACCGGGCCGCCTCAGCCCTGCGAGACATGGGAGTAAAGCCCGGGGAAAGGGTGGGGGTGAACACCTCCAACAACGTAGACCTGCCCCTGCTGGTCTTCGCCATCGCCCGCGCCGGGGCCATAGCGGTGCCCATGAACTATATGCTCAAGGCCAGGGAGATGGATTACATCCTCGGGAACTGCGGCGCGGAGACCCTTATCCTGGACCGCGAGGTCTTCGAGGCCAACGTGGGGGGCAGGGAGGCGCTGCCCGGGATCGCGCGCTGGGTCGCAGCGGGACCGGCGGACGAGTGCCCGGAGGGGTTCTTGTCGCTCGACGAGGCCATGTCCGCCACCTCCGGGGGCGGGGCGGCGCGCCTGGACCCCGACCAGCCTGTGGCCATCTTCTACACCTCGGGCACCACGGGTTTCCCCAAGGGGGCGGTGATGACCTCGCGCAGCCTGCTCACCGCCCAGAAGATCGCCGCCGCCGTGCTTCCGGTAGGGCCCGGCTTCAAGGGCGTGTTCTGCCTTCCGGCAGCCCACGTCATGGGGTTCGGCTGCTACATCATCGGATGCTGCGTGGGGCTGCAGGCCTACTTCATGCGCCACTTCTCGCCCCGCGAGGTGCTGGAGGCCATGGAGCGCGAGAAGGCCGATCTCTTCGTGGGCGTGCCCGCCATGTACGCCATGATGCTGGCCGAGGGCATCGATAAATACGACCTCTCCAGCCTGAAGATGCTGGGCAGCGCGGCGGATGCCATGCCCGAGGAATACGTGGAGGCCTTCCGCGACAAGGGGACCCTTTTCCGGCTCGGTCCCCTGCGCGCCCGGGCCTTTTTCGCCGAGGTTTACGGTATGGTGGAGCTTGCGGGGGTGGCGACCCTCAAGATCGCCATCATGGGCTTGCGCTTCCCGCCGGGCTGCGTGGGGTGGCCGGTGTGGCCGGTACGCGTGCGCATCCTGGACGAGGAGGGGAGGGAACTGCCCCCGGGAGAAGTGGGGGAGGTGGCGGTGTCCGGTCCCGGGGTTACCAGAGGATACTGGGGCAACCCCGAGGCGACGGCGGAGCTTATCCGCGACGGCTGGCTGCGCACCGGGGATATGGGAAAGAAGGACCGCCTGGGACGACTCTATTTCGTGGACCGGGCCAAGGACGTCATCAAGTGCGGCGGCTACTCCGTCTTCTCCGTGGAGGTGGAGAAGGAGGTCCTGGGACATCCCGCGCTGGCCGACGCCGCGGTGGTGGGGGTGCCGCATCCCCTGAAGAAGCAGGTGCCCATCGCGGTGGTGACCCTCAAGCCGGGCGAAAGGGCGACGGAGGAGGAGATACTGGCTTGGTGCCGCGAGCACATCGCGGGATATAAGTGCCCCCGGGCGGTGCGCATCATCGCCCCGGAGGAGATGCCCTACGGCATGACCCTGAAGGTGCGCAAGCTGGAGCTGCGCCGTCGTTTCGGAGACCTCTTCGCCGGCGGCGCAGGGAGCGCGGAGGACGGGGAACGGGAGCCGGAGACCGTGCCCTGAAGGCCTGACGCGGATAGTCCGGGGCGCGCGCATCGGCGGAGCGGCGAAGGCGAGGACCCGCGCTCCGCGCCCGTTTCGGGGACGCCCGCGCGCCCGTTCACCCCGAGAAACACTTCCGCACCGCGCGGCCCAGGCGGTCGCGCGTGATCTCCTCCACGCGCATGCCACCGGGCAGCGCCCTTCGGAAGAGGCCGCCGTACGAGCGTTTGAGGAAACGGGGGTCGAGCACCACGATCACCCCCCGGTCGGTGGAACGCCGGATCAGCCTGCCCACTCCCTGGCGGAAGAGGGTCACGGCCAGGGGGACGTAGTAGGAGTTCCATCCCCCCATGCCGGCGCGGTCGTAGTGTTCCACCCGCCCCGCCACCACCGGCTCCTCGGGGTGGCGGAAGGGAAGTTTTACCATGATCACCGCGGAGAGGGACTCGCCCGGCACATCGATCCCCTCCCAGAAAGCCTCCGTCGCCAGGAGCACGGAGTCACGGTCGTCGCGGAAGCGCTCCAGGAGCAGGGAGTTGGGCGTACTCCGGTCCTGTCGCAGGCAGCAAAGGCCGCGCTGCTCCAGGCGGGGGCGGAGCTCCCGGTGGAGTAGCTCCACCTGCTGGTGGGAGGTGAGGAGTACCAGCGCCTTGCCGCCGCTGGCCGCGGCCACCTCCTCCACCACCTCGCCCACGCTCCGCATGTAGTCGCGGAAGGCATCTCCCCCCGCCGCGGGCTCCGGCAGGTCGCTGACGGCGAAAAGCCGCACCTGGCGCGAGTAGTCGAAGGGGGAGTCCAGGGCGAGGAGGCGCAGCTCCTTGCCGCCCTCCTCCACCAGCTCCAGGCCGGTGCGGCGCAGGAAGAAGGAAAACCCCTCCCTGGGGCCGGGTACGCGCAGGGAGGCGGAGGTGAGCACGCAGGCATCCAGTCCCCCGAAGAGCAGGGCGGCCAGATCGGAGCCCACGTCCACCGGCGCGCTGCGCAGCCGGAAAGGGGGATGCGAGCGCCGGGCGCGCGCCTGCGGCCGTTCCATCCACCGCAGGTGGCGGCGAAAGCCGCCCTCGTCGGGGTCGCGCATGAACACCTCCAGGGCCTCGGCGGCCTCGCCGAGGCCCTCCGCCAGCACCTCTCCCCGTCGCAGCGCTCTCGCCCCCTCCTCGTCCTCCCTGCTCTCCAGGGAGGATGCCCCCGCCGCCAGCTCCGCCGCCAGCCGCGAGAGCCGGCGCAGTGTCGCGGAGAGGGACATCCCCCTCTCGCGGGCCATTTCCCAGGCGGGGTGGCGTGCGGTGCCCTCGTCCAGGCGCCGCCTCTCCTCCCGCGCGGCGGGCAGGAAGGCGTCCAGCGCCCCGAGGAAGAGCTCCTCCGCCTCCGCGCCGGCCCTCTCCGCCGCCTCCCGGGCCTCGGCCATCATCGCCCTCCCGCGCGCGTCCCAGGCCAGACCTTCCCACCGGGAGAGCACCCCCCTGCTCCCCGCGAGGTCCTCCAGCAGTCTGGCAGTGTCTTCCATGGAAAAGGTGAGGCTGAAGGCCTCGGTGGCCACGTCCTCCAGGTGGTGCGCCTCGTCCACCACCAGGACGCGGATGTCGGGGAGCACCGGGTTCGCGGAGCCCGCCTGGGTGAGCAGGAGGGCGTGGTTGACCACCACCACCTCGCTGGCGGCCGCCCGGGCTCGCGCCCGCTCCACCCAGCAGCGGGAGGCGAGGCCGCAGCGGGGGCGCAGGCAGTCCTCGGGAGCGGAGGCCAGCTCCCCGACAAGTTCCCCCAGGCGCTCGCGCAGCCCCAGGGAGATCTCCTCCAGGTCTCCCGCGGGGGTGCGGGCAATCCAGGAGACGAGGAATGCATAGGAGAGGGCGGGGACGAGGTCGCCGAAACGGAGCACCGCCTCGCCGCGCGAGAGAGAGGCGCACCACTCCGCCCACTTGCGCAGGCATAAGTAGTTTCCGCGCCCCTTGAGAAGTGCGTAGTCCGCCGCCCCCAGGGCGCGCGAGAGCAGCGGCAGGTCTCGGTGGAAGAGCTGCTCCTGGAGGCTGCGGGTATAGGTGGAGACCACCAGGGTGCTCCCGACTCGCCGCGCGTGCAGGATGCCGGGAAGCAGGTAGGCGAGGGATTTCCCCACCCCCGTGCCCGCCTCCACAACCAGGAAGGCGGAATCTTCCAGGGCGCTCTCGACGGCCGCGGCCATCTCCGCCTGCTGGGGGCGGATCTCGTGGTCGTCCCGCAGCGCCGCCAGCGGTCCCGACGCGGAGAGGAGGGAGGCCGCTCCCTCGCCGGCGAGTGCGGTGTTTCCCGGGCGGGAGGGTGAGCGGGCGCCGCGGCGCAAGCCCTCGGGACCGGCGCCCTCCGCCTCCCTCCCGCTCGTGCAGCCCATGGCCTCGGCGAGGTCGGGGAAGCGCGTGCGGCCGGGTGTGCCCGGAAAGAAGCCGCGCCATGGAGAGGAGGCCTCCTGCAGGGCGCCGAGCACGGCGGAGCGGACGCGGCGGGGCGTCTCCTCCCAGGCTTCCCGCAGGCGGCAGAGTATGCGGAGGAGAAGGCGCGCGTCCTCCAGGGCTCTCCAGGAGAGGCTTTCGCCCAGGAGGGAGGCGGCGAGGGACTTGAGAGAGTGGTCCCTTAAGTAGGGGACGGCGAGCCATGACGGCTCCAGGGCGTCCAGGATCTCCCCCGCGGGAAGGTATCCCAGGCGCGCCAGAAGCGGCTCCTCCATTTCCCTGGCGCCGTGTGCGACGACGGGGCTGTCTCCCAGGAAGGCGCGCAGCCGCTCCAGGGCTTCCGGTAGAGGGACGCCGTGGAGATAGTCATCCGCCGACCTGCCGTTTCTTTCCAGGAGACCCGCGGGCACCGGCGAGCCGTGATCCACCAGCGCCTGGAAGCTGTCGCGCTCACGCCAGCAACCCACGCGCAGCGCCGCGAGCTCCAGGGGCAGGGCGCTCTCGGCGTCGGGGCCGGTGGTCACGACCTCCAGCACGCAGAAATCGCTCTCCCAATCCAATCCGCACCTCTCGTTCACGCGCCCGCCGCCCCCGCATGCCGCCGCCGAAGAGCCCGTGGCAGGCCGCGTCCCTCCCTCCCGTTCCGCAGACGGCCCGCGCTCCCCGCGCCATGTGTCCCGGCAGGAGGGATTCTAGCACCCGAGGATGACAGGATACACGGGTACGGGCCCGGCGGGGGCGGTCTTGCCCGCCGCGCCCGCAGGCATGGCGTCCGAGGGCGGGGACGCCATGCATGAGGGATCGGCCGCGTCGGGGGGATCCATGTTCCCCCGATGCGCGCGCCGGAATATCCCGCGGGCGAGAAAAACGGGCTGGCTTGTGCTACTTCAAACGTTTCATGATAATTATCGTGATGATCAGTGATGCCAAGGCAGGTCCGCCAGGAGTAGGGACGCGCGGAGTTGGACGAAAAAGCGGCCACCGGCCTTATGAAGATGAAGCAGCTCTCCCAGGCGGCGGGCCTTCCCGTCAGCACCATCAAGTTCTACATGTCCAAGGGGCTGCTCCCCGCGCCCAGGAAGGTGAAGGCGAACGTGGTATTCTACGACGACGCTTTCCTGCGCCGACTCCTGGTGATCAAGAGCATGCGCGCGGAGGGGCTGTCCGTCAGGAGCATGAAGAGCATCCTCGACCGCTATCCCTTCCGGGGGGTGGAGGACTGGAAGGAGTTCCGGGAGCGGGTGCGCAGCAAGGAAACCCACGAGCTGGAGGACGAGGAACGGCTGGCGGCCATGAGCGGGGAGGAGCGGCGCACGCAGGAGATCCTCGACGCCGCCTTCAGGGTCTTCTCTGCCCGCGGTTACCATAATGCCACCGTGGACGACATCGCCAAGGAAGCGGGGATCAGCAAGGGCACCTGTTACCAGTATTTTCAAGGCAAGGAAGAGATCTTCATCGCCACCATGGAGCGCACCCTCGAGACCCTGCTGGCGGAGGCGGAGGCGGCGGCGGGGGAATCCCGGGACGCCCTCACCAGGATGGGTATCGAGGGGCTGACCTTCATCTCCAAGTATCGCGACCTGCAGTTCATGTTCATGGGGGTGATATCGGAGGCCCTGGGGGGCAACGAGAGGCTGAGGGAGAAGGCGCGGGAGGCCTTCGCCCGGGTGGCGGACTTCCTGGGGCGCGATATCGAGAAGGGCATCGCCGAGGGGGTGTTCCGCCCCGTGGACCCCGCGGCCGTGGCCTATGCCCTCATGGGCATCGCCGAGGTGGTGGCCAATCTCTACGTGGTGGACGAGGATTTCGACGTCCTCTCCTTCTTCATCAACCTCATGGACTTCCTGCAGCACGGCTTGTACGCGCACTGACGCGCCTCCTGGATGCCGCCAGGGAATGGCAATATTCCCCGAAGCTTCCATAGCGGCACGGCCTCTGCGCGCGGCGCCGCGCCCCCGAGAGGCGTGGAGACCTCGGGGAGCTGCTGAAGCGCACGATTGATCAGCGACAATCAGAATTCCCGGCCGATTGCAATCAGAATTCCCGTTCGCACCGTTGCACCGGCGGATGCTGTACAAACCGCATTATCCGATAGTATAATAATACCCATCAGTCATAATAGCTAACGGTATGAAGGGGGTCGCCATGCCGGACTACGACGCCATCGTGATAGGAGCGGGCCTGGGAGGGCTGACCACGGCTTCCCTGCTCGCGAAGAACGGCTTCCGCACCCTGGTGCTGGAGCAGTCGGACATCATCGGGGGCTGCTGCTCCACCTACGAGAGCCAGGGTTACCGCTTCGACGTGGGGGCCTCCATCGTGGAGATACTGCACCCCATGGAGAGGTTCTTCGAGCTCATGGGCAGGCGCAGGGAGGATTACGTCGAGCTCCTGCCCTGCGACCCCATCTACTCCTTCATCACCGAGGACGGCAGGAGGTTCTCCTATCCCACCGACATCGACGAGACCACCCGGGTGATCGAGTCCATCGCCCCCGAGGACGTGGAGGGCTGGAAGAGATTTGCCAGCCTGGGCTTCGAGATGATCGACCGCATGATGGACGCCATGATGCTCTCGCCCATGAAGACCGTGGGGGAGGCCATGCGCATGGTGGTCAAGAACCCCGAGGCCCTGCGCTTCCTGCCCCTGCTCATGCGCACCCACCAGGCGGTGACCCGCAAGTACTACCGCAACCCGGTGATCCAGTCCTCGGTGGCCTTCCAGTCCTATTTCGCGGGGGCGCCGCCGGAGATCGGCTCCGGCATCTTCGGCTTCATCGCCCTCACCGAGCACCTGGGCATCTACTATCCCCGGGGAGGCATGATCTCCATCCCCGAGGGCATAGCCCGCGCCGGCGAGGAGCACGGCCTGGAGGTGCGCACGGGCTGCAAGGTGGAGAAGATCCTCCTGGACGGGCGTCGGACGCGCGGCGTGCTGCTGGAGGACGGCAGCGAGATCACCTCGGACCTGGTGGTCTCCAACGTCAACGCCAAGGTGGCCTACCTGAAGATGGTGGGGCCGGAGAACCTGCCGCGCTGGGCGGTGAAGGCCATCTCCAGCTACCGTCATTCCATGCCCTGTCCCATGATCTACGTGGGCCTGGATACCAGGCCCGACCTGGAGGCGCACCACACCGTGGTCACCGGGTCCATAGAGGCCATGAACCGGGTATGGAACGACTATTACACCAAGGACCTCATCCCCAGCACCGCCATGAGCCTCATCTGCTGGCCCACGGAGGCGGACCCCTCCCTGGCGCCGGAGGGGCACCATATCCTCAACTTCCTCTGCAACGCCCCCGCCCCCTACGCGCCCCTGGGCGACAACTGGGACCGCATCAAGGGCTGGTACCGGGAGGAGGCCCTGAAGAGCCTGGAGAGGGTGGTGCTCCCGGGTATCCGCGACCATGTCACCTACATGGAGATATCCACGCCCCTCGATTTCGAGCGCCGGCTGCTCTCGCCGCAGGGGTCCATCTACGGGCTTTTCTCGGACATGACCTCGCTGGCCCTCTTCCGGCCCCACGCCCGCTCGCGGGTCATCGAGGGGCTCTATCTGACCGGGAGCTCCACCCACCTGGGAGGCGGGGTGCCCACCACCATCGCCTCGGGCATCATCACCTCGGGGTACATACTCCAGGACCGGGGATGAGGCGGGGCGCCTGAAGGGAAAAAGCGTTCAGCACCGGTAGACACAGGAGGTATGCGGGATGAAGAACCTGAAGAAGGCCCTGATGGTGGCCGGCCTGCTGGGGATGGCGGCCGCTTATCTCGCCGCGGACGAGAGTACCCGGCGATACATCGTGCACATCGGGAAGCAGGTGCCGTACCTGCCCTACAGGTATTTCATCTGATGCCCGGTACCGTGCTGCGAGAAGAAAGGGGCCGTGACCGCGAGGCATCCGGGACAGGCCTGATCCCACCCCGGCCCCCGGGGCGGGGGAGATCTTTCCGTCTCCCGGGCCGGCACCTGACCTCCTCACGCGGGCGCGCGGTAAGGGGAAGGTTCGCGGCCTCAGGCAGATCGTTCGGGAGGATAGAGGGGTTCTTGCCGCCGGGAAGCCGCGGTACGCAGGTGCGGGAGGGAGCCGCGGGCGCGGCGCCCGCATAGAGGAAAGGAGATGGCGATGGATTACGATGCCGTGGTCATCGGCGCGGGGCTGGGAGGACTTTCCTGCGCCTCGGTGCTGGCGCGCAACGGTTTCAAGGTCCTGGTGCTGGAGAACACGGGGCAGGTAGGCGGTTGCTGCTCCTCCTTCGACCACCAGGGATACCGCTTCGACATCGGGGCGAGCATCGTGGAGCTGAAATGGGTCATCGACGACCTGTTCCATAAACTGGGAAAGAAGACCGAGGACTTCATCGACTTCATACCCATCGACCCCATCTACGGCTTCTTCACCGCCGACGGGAGGCGCTTCTCCTACCCGGTGAGCGTGGAGGGCACGCGCGAGGTCATCGCCGGCTTCTCGCCCGAGGACGCCCGCTCCTGGGACCGCTTCGCCGAGGTGGGGTCCGAGGCCATCAACTTCGCCTTCGGAAAGGTGATGTCAGAGTCCATGGGCACCATGAAGGACATGCTGAAGGTGGCCGTCGCCAATCCCAAGCTGGCCAAGTACCTCAAGTACATGGTGCTCAACTTCGAGAGCGTGCTGTGCAAGTTCTTCAAGAACGACACCGTGCGGGCTTCCATGAGCCTGCAGTCCTATTTCGTGGGTCTGCCCCCCGCCCTGTGCCCCGGTTACGTGGCCTTCCTGGCCTACTCCGAGCACGAGGGCATCTTCTATCCGCGCGGCGGCATGATCGGCATCCCCCAGGGCATCGCCGACGCCTTCCGGCAGTTCGGCGGCGAGATACGGTTCAACTCCCGCGTGGACCGGGTGCTCACCGACGGGCGGCGTGCCTGCGGGGTTGAGCTCGCCGACGGCACCCAGATCAGGTCGAACGTGGTGGTGTCCAACATCAACGCCAAGACCCTCTACCTGGAGCTGGTGGGCGAGGAGAAGCTTCCGGCATGGGCGAAGCGGGCCATAAAGAGCTACGAGGTCTCCATCCCCGCTCCCATGATCATGCTGGGGCTGGACGCCAGGCCCGACCTCGACGCCCACCATTCCTTCTGTTACGCCACGCTGGACGAGATGAACCGCATATGGTTCGAGGACTACGCCAACAAGCGCGTGCCCGACGGCGGGTTCATGCTCATCTCCTGGCCCACCCATGCCGATCCCTCCCTGGCGCCCGAGGGGCACCACTGCCTGAACCTGGTGTCCTTCGCCCCCTACGAGCTCGCGGACGGGGACTGGGACCGCGACCGGGATAGATACCTGGACACCATGCTCGGCCTGCTGGAGAAGAACTTCAACCTGCGGTTGCGCGACCACATCCAGGTGGCCAAGGTAAACACCCCCAGGGACTTCGAGCGCATGCTCCTCCATCCCCGCGGCGCGGTGTACGGCCTGCAGAGCGACATCACCTGCACCGCCGCCTTCCGCCCCTCCGTGCGCTCGCGGGTCCTTAAAGGGCTCTATCTCACCGGCGCCTCCACCCACCTGGGGGGCGGGGTGGCCCCCACCATAGGCTCCGGGATGGTGGCCGGGGACTTCGTCCTCAAGGATTTCGGCTGAGCGGAAAAGCGTCTGGCCGGATGGTGCATGCCCCCGGCGCCGGCGGACGGCGAACCGGTCCGGGGGCGGCCCCCGCCCCCGCATGACCCGCAAGGGCCGCGGGCCGGCGAACCCTTTGAGACGGCGAAAGGTCCACACGGAAGGCCCGGTTTTTACCTCGTTTCCCGTTGACGACTGACCTTGATGGAACGGGTTCTCGCGGCCCCTGCTTCCGTGACCCTATCTGCCACGTCCCTAAGTTTAACATTTGTTAAACGTATGCTATGATAAGCAGGAGAACGGAAAGACGAAAGGAGGGAGACATGCCCTATCCCGTCCACCGCGAGGACGATTTCGTGGGAAGAAGGGACTTCCGGGAGAGGCTTCCTGAGATATTGGAGGCCGCCCGCAGGAAAAAATCCCTGGTGTTCATAACCGACAGGGGAAAACCAGACGCCGTCCTCATGCCGGTTGAGGAATATGAGGCTTTGCTAGAGCTCCTGGAAGACCTGCGGGACCCGGAGCTCATCTCCATGGTCAAAAGATCTCGCCGTGAGATCGAGAAGGGCGAGGTCCTGGGGCTCTCGGAGCTCAGGGGTTATCTTGGCCTCTGAGAAGTACCGGGTGATCGTCCCCAAGAACGTGGCTCGTTATCTGAAAAAGCTGCCCCGTGACGATGCCGCCCGGATCGTCGGCGCCCTGGAGTCCCTGGCATCTGATCCCAGGCCCCCCGGCTGCGTTAGATTGAAGATGAAGGATCTAGGCGAGTACCGGGTGCGGGTGGGCTCCTACCGTATACTCTACGATGTCGACGATGATGAGCCGGCGGTGGCCATAATAGCCGTCAGGCGCCGGGCAGAAGATACCTACAAGAAGTAGGGCCGGGTGCGTTGGCTCACAATGAGTCGATTTGTGCGATGTGCGGGGCTCAGAAACATGGTGGACACCCCCTATACTTGAGAGGAAGAGGCTATCGCCCGTCCCCTGGTAGATTGAGGAACTCATCTGCGCCATGCGGAGGGCGCGGTCCGCCTGGTCCAAGCAATAGAAGGCTCCTCGCTGGTTACCATGGGTGGCATATAGCACGGACAACCGTGGGCCCTCAAGATCCAGCTTCCCTGCCGCAAGATAGATCAGAGGGGATTTACGACGCCCCGCCTAGAGCAGATCCATATTCCGAGGCAACGAAACCTTTTCGCGTTGATGGATCGTAGGCCGGTCAGGCGGCTTAACCGCGGACATCTTTTTCGGTAGTATTGATGGCGTGGGCCGGGGATGGCCGTCAGCCGGGGGAAGGCCGCGGGTTTGGATGAGGCCGACGGCGAGTTCGCGGGGGTCGGGTTATTGACCTCGCCCCTGGCGCAGGAAGGCGCGGTCGGGGCACGACGGGTTGGCGGTGGCGGAGACCCGGCGGCGCGTCGTGGCGGGTCGGATGGCCGGGGACGTGCGGGCAGGCGACGTATCGGGGGGACGTGCCTCCCCGGGTGGGGCAGGCGCGGGAGCAGTTCGGCCGTGAGGGGGCGCACGTGGAGATCAGGCTCGATGTCGGCGGCCTGGTGGAGATAGTCGCCGTGGTGGGCTCGGCGCTGCTGGGCCTCATGGCGCTTGCCGGAGGATGGCGGGACCGGCGCGCGCGGCTCTTCGGACTGCTCTGCCTGAGCCTGGCGACCTGGAAGGCCTTCGAGTTCGCCGACCCCGCCCTCTCCACCGCTTTCTGGGTGGACGCCACGGGGTGGAGCTCCGGAGCCCTCGCCATCGCCCTCTCCTTCCATTTCATCGTCTCCTATCTCTTCCACGACAGGGATGAGCCGCGTTTCCTGTGGGCCGCCGCCTACCCGCCCATGGCCCTTTTCGTCGCCGCCGGGTTCGCCGGATGGCTCACCCGTTCCCGTACCTGGCAGGTCCTCTACGGGGCGTTCTTCACCGTGGTGATCGCCTGCGGGCTGTGGATGGTCTTGCGCTTTTTCCTGCGGGAGCGGAGGAAGGAACTGGCATGGGCCTTCCTGGGCGCCCTGTCCCTCGCCCTGGGGGCATGGCTGCAACTGCTCCTCATCGTCCTCTCGAAACCCGACTTCCGAAGCCAGACCTACGGCATGCTGGCCTTCGAGCTGTTCTTCGGTTACGATATCGTCTTCGCCGGCTTCCTGCGGGAGCGGAAGGAACACCTTATTGGCCTGGAGGAACTCGGCCTGCGGGAGCGGAGGCTCGAGGACGCCGAGGCCGCCTTCCGCCGCCTTACCGAGACCAGCTTCGACATCCTCCTCACCCTGGACCGCGGGGGCAATATCCTGGCCGTCTCCACCGAGAGGGAGGAGATAGAGGGTTTCAGGGTCAGGGAGCTGCTCGGCAGGGGTTACCAGCGCTTCCTCACCCCCGAGGACCAGGCGCGGGTGGCCGACGCGGTGGCCCGGGGCATGGCGGGGGAGAAGATACGCTATTTCGAGGTCTCGCTCAGGCGTCCGGACGGCAGGCCGCTCATCCTCCAGGTCACCGCCACGCGGCTGCGGGGCGAGGAGGGGGTGGCGCTGGTGATAGCGCGTGACGTCACCGGAGCCCGGAAGATGGAGCGGGAGCTGCAGGAGAGGAACCTCCTGCTGGAGGAGGCCAACCGCCGGCTGCGCGAGCTGGATACCCTGAAGACGGAGCTGGTGGGGGTGGTGGGGCATGAGCTGCGCTCACCCCTCACCGTCATCTACAGCTACGCCGCCGCCCTCAAGGACCACTGGGAGAAGATGTCCGAGGAGCGCAAGCTGGAATGCATAGACCACGTGCTGCGGGAGTGCAACCGCCTCAACCGCATGGTGGAGAACGTGCTGGGCATGAGCCGCATCGACTCGGACCGCCTTTTCCTCCACCGCCAGAAAGGGGACCTGGTGGCGGTGCTGGGAGAGGTTACCAGGGAGATGGCCATGGCCCCCGGCGCGCATCCCATGGAGCTGACGACTGCCCTGCGCTCCCTGGAGATGGAGGCGGACTGGGACAAGGTCAAGCAGGTGGTGATCAACCTCCTCGACAACGCCTTCCGCTTCAGCCCCGGCGACGCCCCGGTGACCGTCACCTGCGAGGTGCGGGACGGCACAGCGGTGGTGAAGGTGAAGGACAGGGGGCCGGGGGTACCGCCGGAGAAACGCGACCGCCTCTTCGAGAAGTTCACCCAGAGCAAGGCGGAGGGCATGGAGCGCGGCCTGGGCCTGGGCCTGTACATCGTGCGCACCTTCGTGGAGGCGCACGCCGGCGAGGTGTGGATCGAGGACGAGGACGGCTTCGGCACGGTGATGGCCTTCTCCCTCCCCCTGGGAGAAGGAGAGGACTGACCGATCCCCGGCCGCCCGCCCTCCCGGAACGCGGGGCCGGCCCGGTTTGCGGCTCGGGCATGGGGGGTAATATAGCGGGGAGAGGGAGGGGGATATGGGCTGCAGTCGTAGTCGGGTGCGTGCGGACGCCCCGCGCGCGGGAAGGAGGTAGCCATGCTGGGAAAGAGGAAGAGCGCCCTGGTGCTCTACCACAGCAAGACCGGGCATACGGCGGACGCGGCGGAGGCCGTGGCCCGCGGCCTGGAGTCGCGCAGGGTGAGGGCGACGGTCAAGCGCGTCGGCGAGGCGCGGCCCGAGGAGCTGGCGGATTACGCGGTGATCGCGGTCGGCAGCCCCACCCGAGGAGCGAAACCGGCGCGGGTGGTGAAGAGGTTCCTCAAGAAGCTGGACGGGAAGGCGCTCAAGGGCAAGACCGCCACCGCCTTCTCCGCCTATGCCGGGTTCCGCGGCAAGGCCACGGTGAGGCGGATCGGGCGCCTGCTGCGGAGGAGGAAGGCGAAGGTGCTGCGCGGCGTGGCGGTCAAGGCGGGCGCTCCCCTGAGCCTCTGGAAAGGGCCGGACATCAAGGAGAAAGACATCCGGCGCCTGGAGGATCTGGGCCGCAGGCTCGCGAAGAAGGCCTGAGGGCGCGGGCGGATCCGCTGGGCGCGGCCGGGCCATCGCCCGGGGCGGCGTCGGCGTGCCGGCGGGGCGTAGGATAAGGGTGGAGCCGCGTTTCGGATGCCGGAAACCTTCCGCCTGCGCCGGGAGAGCATGTCCGATCCTCCTCGGTCCCGGTCCTCAGCCGGCCCGCCGTCTTCCTGCTCGCGTGCCCCTTATGGCCGCGGGGGCTCCCCGCCCGCCAGCTCGCGGAATAGGGCGGCGTCCTCGAGCGCGTATCCGTGGGCGTCGTTGTTGAAGTAGGCATAGACGTCGATACCGCGCTCGAGGAGCGAACGCGCGAAGGACGCCCACCCCCGCAGCTCCTGGCGCGAGTACCTGGAGCCGTAGAGCACCGTTCCTCCGTGGAAGCGCAGGAAGGCGAAGGGGGCGGTGACGCGACGCGAGCGGGGGAAGGAGGGCGAGTCCGCGAGGCAGAGGGCGATCCTCCTCTCCTCCAGCACCCGGTAGGTCTCCTCGTGCAGCCATGAGGCCTCCCGGAACTCGAAGGCGTAGCGGTGCCCGGGGGGCAGCATGGCGGTGAAACCTGCGAGGCGCGCGGCGTCCCTTTTCCAGTTCGGCGGGAGCTGGAAGAGTATGGGACCCAGCTTATCTCCCAGGGCGGAAGCGTTTTCCAGGAGGACGGCGAGGGCGCCCTCGGCCTCCTTGAGCTTCTTCATGTGCGTGATGTAGCGGCTGGCCTTGACGGCGAAGAGGAAGCCGGGCGGCACGGCGCGCGCCCAGGAGGAAAAGACCTCGCGCCCGGGAAGGCGGTAGAAGGAGTTGTTGATCTCCACGGTATCGAAGCGCGAGGCGTAGAAGGGCAGCCACTCCCCGCCGCGCAGCCCCTCCGGGTAGAACACGCCTTTCCAGTGTGGGTAGTGCCACCCCGAGGTCCCCACCCTGAGCTCGGCCACCGCTCACCTCCTGGAAATACGAGGTCAGCTCCGCGGGGCATGGCCCCGGACGCATCCGCATACGACCATTATAGGAGATCCGGCGGGTCTGCCGTCCCCGGCATCGACCTTCTCGATCTCGCCGCGGGGTATCTTGGCGGGGAGGCAGGCTCCGGTATCGCGGAGATGACCGTGAACGAAAGCCGCTGCTCTTCTATCATCCGGATGTCTTATAGGAGATCCGGCAGGTCTGTCCATCCCCGGCATCGCCTTACAGGCCCCGCGGCGGGATCTCTTGAGCGGGGAGGTCGGCTCCGGGCGCCGTGGATATGACCGGGAAAGAAGGACGCGGCCTTTCCGGCCAGATGTCTCTTGGGCGGAGAGGCCGGCTCGGGGTGCGGCAGGCCTTGCGGAAGACCCGTCGCGGGCCTTGCCCGGCCGTCCAGGCCGTTCCTTTAGGGCGAAAACCCCTATAATAGCCTTGTAGACAGGCCGACTGCTCGGGCACGTGATGGCGGGGGGAGAGGTTGAGAGCGCTGCGTGATTTCGTCGCCGGCATGCGTGGCCGCCTGTTCCTGGTCACCCTCCTGGCCGGCACGGCGGCGGGGGTGCTGGTCGGCGCCGCTTCCTACCGCATCGCGCGCAATTCCCTCAAAGAGCAGGTGTACGAGAACCTCACCAACGTCTCCCACGACATAGAGCTGGTGGCCGAGGAGGTATGGGTTCCCACCCTGGAGCGGCAGATGGCCATGATCGCCGGCGCGGCCGAGATCCTCTACCGTTCCAACCCCACTTTCCAGGAAGCGGAAAGTGACCTGGCAGAAGCGGGGATCAAGATACCCGGCATCAGGAGGCTGAACGTCTTTTTACCCAACGGCTACCTCATCGCCAGCTCCGATCCCCATTACCGGCCGGGAAGGGTGGAGGAACTGCAAGGCCTGGAGGCGGGGGAGACGCTGGTCGTCCCCTTCCGCCTGGTCGGCGAGCCGCCGGCGCAGGAGAGGGTGATGACCGTGGCCGCGCCCATCGTCCTGGAGGGCAAGGTGGCGGCGATCCTTGCCGGGGATATAACCCCCGAGGGGGTGAGCGGCATCATGGGCTCACTGCGCGTGGGGATGTCGGGCGAGGCCTATTTCGTGAACTCCAGCGGTCAGCTCATCACCCTTCCTCCCCTGGCGGGGGAGGAAGCGGGCCTGGAGATACTCGGGAAGGCCCTGGACACCGAGGGGGTGCGCCGGGCGGCGTCGGGGGAGAGCGGCGTGGCCGAGTACCTCAACTACGAGGGGCGAAGGGTGGTGGGGCATTACACATGGATAGACGACCTGGGGTGGGGCCTGGTGGTGGAGGAGGACGCGGCACAGGCATTTTCGCGCCTGGGCGAGCTGCGCGCGAGCGTGGCGCTCATCGTGGTGGGGATGGCGGCCGTGGCCCTCGCGGCCTCCCTGTTCCTCTCGCGCCGGGTGACGGAACCCCTGGTGGCGCTGAAACGAGGGGCGGAAAGGCTGGCCCTGGGAGACCTGGAGCAGCGCATCGAGCCCAAAGGGGCGGAGGAGCTGAGAGCCCTGGCCGACAGCTTTAACCGCATGGCCGGGGCGGTACGCAGTTCCCACGAGTTGATGGAACGGAAGGTGCGCGAGAGCACCGGTGAACTGCGCGCCCTCAGCGAGGTGATCAGCTCCCTGCGGCGGACCTCCAACCCCGACGAGATCCTGCAGAAGGCCCTGCAGGCGCTGCTCGACTTCACCTCTTATGACCAGGGCTGGTGCTACCTGGCGGGAGAGGAGAGATGGAAGCTGCTCTACCGCCGCTGCCCCTCCGGAAACGCGGCTCTCCTGCCCGAGAGCATCGCCCCGGGGGAAGGTCTGCTGGGGAAGATCGCCGTGCGCCGGGAGGCGGTGTTCTGGAACACGGCCGGGGAAGCCGGGAACGAGGAGCTGGCACGCCTCGCCCCCGGCGGCTCCGTGGCCGTGGTGCCCCTGTGTTCCCCCGCGCGCGTTCTGGGTTTGATATGCCTGGCCTGCGGGCGCCGCTCGCCCCTGCCCGAGGAGGCGCGGGACACGGTGCGGGCCATGGCGGACGAGGTGGGGATCGCCCTGGAGAACGCCCTCCTCTACCTGGAGCTGCAGGCGCACGTGGCGGAGCTGGAGAAGGCCAACCTCGAGCTGAGGAGCCTGGACGAGATGAAGTCCAACTTCATCTCCACCGTCACCCACGAGCTCAAGCAGCCGCTGGCCCTCATAGGGGGATATGCCCAGACCATCTACCGTTATTACGAGAGCCTTACCTACGAGGAGGAGATGCAGTGCCTGCGGGTGATCATGGAGCGCACGCGCTTCCTGTCCTCGCTGGTCGAGGACCTGCTGGACATCTCCCTGCTGGAGACGGGGAGGTTCGCCCTGCAGCTCGAGGAGGTGGACCTGGAGTCCCTGGCCCGCAAGGCGGTTGAGGAGAGCGTCGCCGCGGTCAGCGGCCAGCCGGCGGAGGTGAGCTTCGGGGAGGGCTTTCCCTCCGTGAAGGCCGACGCGAGGAGGATGCAGCAGGTGTTCGCCAACCTCCTATCCAACGCGGTGAAGTTCACGGGGGGGCGGGGGCGCATAATGGTCACGGGCACGGCCCTCGGGGACAGGGTCCGCGTGAGGGTGGAGGACGAGGGCGAGGGCATCGACCCCGCGCACCTGGGGCGGATCTTCGACCGCTTCTTCCAGGCAGACGCCGGCACCAGCAGGCCTTACGCGGGGGTGGGGCTGGGACTCTTCATATGCCGTCAACTGGTGGAGGCCCACGGCGGGAGGATCTGGGCGGAGAACAGGCCGGAGGGCGGAGCCGCCTTCACCTTCGAGATCCCCCTGGACCCGGCGCCGGAAGGCTGAACCGCCTTGGGGCCCGCGGCATGACGCGCACGGCCGTTCCCGGCCGGGCCATGGCCTCCCGCCCCGCGCGAAGCTTATATTTAAAGTATTTTAGGCTGGAAAAGAGCACCTGGCGTGGGCCGGCACGGTCCCATGGCCGAAGTGGCGACGGAGGTGAAAGGGAATGATCGACGAGGATACGGCGCGCCGGGTTCTCGGTAAAGCCCTGTCCCTGGGCGGGGATTTCGCCGAGCTCTTCGTGGAGAGGAGGCACGGCTGCGCCCTGCGCATGGAGGAGGAGAAGGTGGAGGACAGCTCCTCCGGGAGCGAGACCGGGGCCGGCGTGCGTGTCATGCGCGGGGAGTCGGTAGCCTATGCCTACACCAACGATATCAGCGAGGCCTCGTTGCTGGAGACGGCGGGGGTAGCGGCCGCCGCCTCGAAGAAAGACGGCGAGTCGGTGATGAGCCTGGAGAAGCCTCTCGCGCGCCTGCCCGTGCTCATGGAGCACCCCGTGGAACTGGACATAGACGAGTTCCCCCGCGCGGAGAAGGTTGAGCTCCTGCGCCGGGCGGACCAGGCGGCGCGCGAGGCCGGGCCCTGTGTGGCCCAGGTGGTGGTGATGCTCGGAGACAGCAGGCAGGAGGTGTTCGTGGCCAATTCTTTGGGGGAGATGGCGAGCGACCTGCGGGTGCGCGTGCGTCTGGTGGTGCAGGTGGTGGCGGCCAGGGATGGCGAGATCCAGACAGGCCACGAGACGCCGGGCATGCTGGGCGGTTACGAGCTCTTCCGGACCTTTCCGCCCGAGGAGGCCGGCCGGGCCGCCGCCATGCAGGCCTTGACCATGCTGGAGGCGCGCCCCGCTCCCTCGGGTCCCATGGCGGTGGTAATCGCCAACGGCACCGGGGGGGTGCTCTTCCACGAGGCCTGCGGGCACAGCCTGGAGGCGGATGCCGTCTTCAAGCAGGCGTCGGTCTTCGCGGGGAAGCTGGGGGAAAGGGTGGCCTCCCCCCTGGTCAGCGCCTATGACGACGCCACCCTTATCAACCGCTGGGGGTCCTTCTGTTACGACGACGAGGGCTCCAGGGCGGAGCGCACCCCTCTCATCGAGGAGGGGGTGTTGCGCAACTTCATCAACGACCGCAGGCGCTCCCTGCGGGACGGCCTCCCCCCCACGGGCAACGGTAGGCGACAGTCCTACCGCTTCATCCCCATCCCCCGCATGACCAACACCTATATCGAGAGAGGGACGGCTAAGCGGGAGGAGATCATAGCCGACACCCCGCTGGGGTTGTACGCCCTCAAGCTGGGAGGCGGCGAGGTGAACCCGGTCACGGGGGACTTCATCTTCGCCGTCACCGAGGGGTACATGATACGCGGCGGGGAGGTGGCCGAGCCGGTCAAGGGCGCCACCCTCATCGGAAACGGCCCGCGGGTGCTCCTGGACATCGACGCCGTCGCCGACGACCTGGATTTCGACACCGGCATGTGCGGCAAGGAGGGCCAGGCGGTGCCGGTATGTACAGGCCAGCCTACCCTGCGGGTGCGGGAGATGGTGGTGGGTGGGACCACGGAGGTGATGTAGGTGGAGCGCGGGGAAGGACTGCTGGGCCTGGCGCGGGAGTGGGTTGAGCGCGGCCGCGCCCTGGCGGGCGCGGGGGTGGAGCTGGAGGTCTTCGCGCAGGAACACCGCGGCTTAACCGTCAAGGCCTTCGGCGGAGAGGTGGAGGGCTTGCGCTATTCCCACAGCCGGGGAGTGGGGGTGCGAGCGCTGCGCGGCGGTCGCCTCGGCTATTCCTACTGCACCGGCCTGGGATGGGAGGAGGTGAAAAAGGCCGTCGAGGAGGCGGTGGCCAACTCCCTCTACGGCGCCCCCGACGAGCATAACCTGCTTCCGGGCCCGGCGGCCTACGTGGGGGAGGACCTGGGCATCCATCACCCCGAGGTGGAGGAGACTGACTCCGCGCGCAAGGTGGAGATGGCCCTGGAGCTGGAGAGGCTCACGCTGGCCGCCGACCGCCGCGTCGCCCAGGTGGAGACGGCGGTGTACGCGGACGGGGTGGCGGAGGTGGCGCTGGCCAGCACGGCGGGCGTGGAGGGCTTCTACCGTTCCTCGGACTGCTACTGCTACGTCTATCCCATGGCCAGGGATGGGGACGAATACCAGACAGGCTTCTCCTTTGACGTGGGGGTGAAGCCCTCCGACCTCGACCTCTCCCGGGTGGCGGAGGAGGCGGCGGAGCGCGCGGTTTGCCTGCTGGGGTCGAGCAGCATGCCCTCGCTGCGCACCACGGTCATCCTCGACAGCTTCGTGGCGGCGGAGTTCCTGGGCATGCTGGCCGCCGCCCTTTCCGCCGAGGCGGTGCTCAAGGGGCGCTCCTTCCTCGCCGGAAAGCTGGGGGAGGCGGTGGCCGATGCCGGGGTCACGGTGATCGACGACGGCCTGCTCCCGGGCGCCCCCTCCACCGCTCCCTTCGACGACGAGGGAGTGCCCTCGCGGCGCAAGGAGCTCATCTCGGGAGGGGTGCTCAAAGGATACCTCCACAACACCTACACCGCCTCGCGCGCCGGGACCGAGAGCACCGGCAACGCCAGCCGGGGGAGCTTCCGCGACCGGCCGAGGGTGGGGGCCAGCAACCTCTTCCTCCAGCCCGGCAGGGGGAGCAGGGAGGAGATCATGCGCGAGGTGGGGGAGGGGGTGCTGGTGCTGCAGGTGGTGGGAGCGCATGCGGGCGCCAACCCCGTCTCGGGGGAGATATCCCTGGGAGCGGTGGGTCTGCTGGTAAAAAACGGCAGCCCGCAGCGGCCCTTGCGCGAGATCACCCTGGCCGGGAAGGCGCTGGAGTTCCTGGCCCACATGGTGGCGGTGGGCGAGGACCTGCGCTTCCTGCCCTTCGAGGGCAGCCTGGGAGCGCCCACCGTGGCCGTCGAAGGGGTCATGGTCTCGGGCCGCGGGTGATCGCCGTCCCTCAGTAAGGGCGGATGTCGGTGCCCAGGGGGATGGTGGCGGTGCCCAGCGCCAGGCTCCAGCGCGAGAGGCGGTCCCAGGGGCGCATGGCGATGAAGGGCAGCAGCCAGATGAAGTACCAGGGCATGTAGTAGCTGGTGGTTACGAGGTAGGCCAGGATCACCAGGAAGAAGCATTCCGGCAGGTCTTCCCGGGTGCGGGCGCGGCGCGGCGCGTACCACAGCGCGGCGAGGAAGAGGGGCAGGAGAAGCAGCTTGCTCGCCACGCTCCCCAGGGTCTCCGCGGCGCCCGTGGGGATGCGCAACAGGTGGTGGAACAGCGAGGAAAATGCGTGGGCGAGCAGCCCTCCCACGCTGGAAAACACCTTCAGCTGCAGGTTGCGCAGGGTGGAGCTGAAGGTGCTGAAACCGACCCAGTAGGGCAGGAAGAAGAGCGCGCACAAGAGGAAGAAGACCGCCAGGTGGAGGGCCAGCCCCCGGATTTTCTCCGCCCACCCCCGCCACTTGGTGGCCAGGTGAAGGAGGAGGGCTACCACCAGCAGCACGGTGATGTACTTGACCAGCACCGAGAGGCAGATGAAGACAAATCCCGCCCAGTGCCGTCCCTCGAGCAGGAAGAGCACCCCCAGCAGCACCAGGGTCATCATCATCACGTCGTTATGACCGCCTCCCACCCCGATGGCCAGGGCGATGGGGTTCCAGGCGTAGAGCATGGTCCCGAATCGCTGCCGGCGAGGCGCCAGCCTTCCCAGGATAAACCAGATGATGACCGCGTTGGCGAGGTGGAAGACGGCCATGGCCCCCTTGAAGGCGAAGATGCCGGCGGTGATGCCCGTGCCCACCACCCGGCTGAGAAGGGTGCTGAAGATGGTGTGCAGCGGCCCGTAGACGATGGCGGTGTTCTTCCAGTTCAGGCTGACGTAGGCCATGAGCTGGTCGCCGCTGAAGCGCTGGGGAGTTATGACGTAGGGATTGTCGCGATAGTGTGCGGCGATCTTGCCGTAGAAGATATTGGAAAAGACGTCCTTGCTCACCAGCGGCGGGATGAAGGTGAGGAGGACGCAGAGAAAGGCGGTGAGGGCCAGGATGGAGAAGAGGCCTTTGCCGCCGCGCCGCCGGAATATGAGCACCGCCCAGGCGTAGGTCGCCAGGAGCAAGCAGAGGAGTAGCACGCCAGTCACCGCAAGCTGGAGGTGGGTAGCCCGGGTGATGCCCAGCAGGTCCAGCAGCTCGCGCAGGTAGCGGTTTCGCTGCACCGCTTCCTGGACGGGGGAGAGCTTCCCGATGGTGCCGTCGGGGGCCAGGGAGACCAGGGCTGCGCCTACGTAGAGGGCTACCGTTGAGCAGACCATGCCCAGGTATCCCACTTCCGAAGTGAGGGAGTCCGCCCACCTCTCCCGCAGCGGCGCGCGTGTCGGCGAGGCGGGCAAGGCTCACACCCCTTTCTCAGCGCGGCGCACGGCCCGCCTCGCCTCCCAGGTCGGGCAGGGGAAGAGCTCGCACCAGGCCGTCGGGGGAGGAGGCGTAGACGCGGCCGTGCGCGAGGAGGGGCGCGGAGGCGAGGCCCGCGGGGAGGGCCAGCATGCCGCGCAGCTCCCCTCCCTCCACGAGGTATGCCAGGCCCCGCCGGCTGAAGGCGCAGACCAGGCCGTCCAGGGTAAAGACCGATCCCGACAGGAGGTCGTGGCCGCGGAAGCTCCAGAGCTCTTTTCCCTCCCCCGCGGAGATGGCCGTTAGGGTGTCGCCGCGCGAGCAGGCGAAAAAGACGCCGTCGCCCGCCGGCGCCAGCCAGACGAATCCCGGGAGCTTCAGCGACCAGGCCAGCTCCCCGCTTCCGTCGCGGAGGGCGTAGACGCGCCCGTCGATGCTGGCGAAGATCACCTCGCCGGCGGCGAGGAAGGGGGAGGAGAAGACGATGTTGGAGGCCTTGAACGACCACAGCTCCCTGCCCGTCGCCCGGTCCAGGGCATAGACCTCCCGCCCGTAGCCCCCCAGGTAGATGGCCTGCGTCCCCACAGCGGGGGCAGAGGGAGTCCAGCTCTCGGAGTCGTGCACCCAGATAAGGGAGCCGTTGCGCGCGTCAAGGGCATATACGCGGTGCTGGAGGTCGTAGACGGAGTCGTTGTCTGCTGTGACCAGGACCATGCCGTCGCTCACCACCGGACGGGCGAGGATCTCCCCCTGGGCGGCGAAATACCACAGCAGGGCCCCGCTCCCGGAGTCCAGGGCGTAAAGGACGTGGTTGGAGGCTCCCACGTACAGCACCCCGGACTGCGCGGTGGGAGGGGCCGACACCGGGACACCCAGGTCCAGGCTCCAGGCGGTGGCTCCCGTGGCGGCCTCCACCCCCATGACCCGGCCCCGGGCGGACGCGAGGTAGAGGCGGCCTCCCTCCTCGGCCATGAAGGTCATCCCTTCCACGGGCAGCTCCCAGGCGGGGAGGAGGCGGCAGGGTCTCAGCGCCGCCAGGCCTTCCAGGGCATCCTTGAGGACGTGGCAGGCCTTCGAGCCGAGGGCGTATCCCGGCCCCGCTTCGGGGACGGCGTGTTCCTCGGTGCCGCGAGCTCCCAGGGAGACCTGTACGAGGAAAAACGCCCCCACCAAAGCGAAGACGAGGAATACCGCGAGCTTGAGGACAAACACCGGCATGTGGCTGGCTCTTTCTTCCATGGCCTCCATGCTTCCCTCCAGCAGCGCGGATCGCCGGACCCGGCTTTCCCTATCCTTCGGCCTCCGGGGAGCCCTTCCCTCCCCTCCGGGGGGCTGGCGGACCCTGCGGGGCAAGCCCGCCCGGTTCTCCCTCCGGTTCACCCCATATTAGAGCCGCGAGACGTGGCGCGGTTCCCCCCTCCAGCAGGAACTTGCCGCGCAGCACCTCCCGCCACGGCTCCGGTTCCCGGATGCCGCCGAAGGGATGGCTCCCCGAGGACCCGGCGACCTCCTCCCGGGTCAGGATGACCCTGGTGGGGGGCGGGCCCTCGCATTCGGGCACGCGCGCGCGGCGGGCCAGCAGCGCCTCGGAGGAGGCGCGCCCGGCGCTCCGGCGAGCGAGCAGGAAATAGGTCACCCACAGGGAGAGGAGGAAGCCGGCCACGGGACCGGAGATGAACTTCCAGCGCACGTCGAAGGCTACGGTGACCGCGGTTGCCAGGGCCGCGCTGGCGAGGAAGACGGGCGCCCAGGCAGCCAACGCCCTGCGCACGGCACGGGGATCCCATGGACGGTTGCGGGACAGGAAGGAAAGGATGTCCAGGGGGGTGTTGGAGAGCAGGGCGTCGCCGCCGAGAGCGCCCTCGCCGTACGGGGCAACCGGGGCCACGGCGAGGAGGGCGCGCGGCTCCCAGGCCTCCTCCAGGCGCAGTCGCAGACGCAGGGCGGCGTTGGCACACCAGCCCAGCGCGAGGATGTTCTCACCCCTCGCCGCCAGGCCACGCTCAGTCTCGAGGCGGGAAAGCATGGCCATCATCTCCTCCTCGCCCGCCCACTCCTCCGCGCTTCCTTCCCCCAGCCCGGAGCGGGGGTGGAGGGAGAGGACACCTCCTTCCGCGGGGAGTGAGGCGCGAAGTGCCCGCAGCAGCTTTTCGCCTTCCCTTCCAGGTTCAACCATGATTACCAGATTATTTCCTTTGTCGCCCCAGCTCCCCGTGAGCACCGCCTTTCCCTCCGGGAATTCCAACACCTCCGTAGAGGGGTCTTCCCTCCCCCGCCGGGCGCTCCTCGCGAGCCGGCGCAGCGCCTCGGCCAGGGAGGCTATCAGGGCGGTGACCGCCGCCGCCGCGACGACGCCCAGCGCCAGGCAGACCAGGCTCATCAGTGCCTCTATGTTGCGCACGTTCCGGTGGAGGGGATCGCTGAAATACCATGCGTAGCCGAAGATGATCAGCGCCGCACCGAGGGCGTGGTTGAGGTTGGCGCGCACCCGGCCGCCGTAGAGGCTGAGGCCGTGCCAGCCCCTGCGCGCCGCCGCGATCTGGATGATGCCCAGGGAGACGATGAAACAGAAGAGGAAGGTCTCCAGGATGTCCTCGTAAAACACCTCCTGCATGCTCCACCTCTTCCTCAGGGGGACGGGACCCTGTCCCCACGCCGCGGCAGGTAGCGAGAACGCCTGCCTCCATGCGCTCCGGCGCGTCCACGTGAGCGGCGGCCGCCGGACTGGCCTTGCGACGGCGCTTCCCGGTAGGCGCGGGGGGATGGGCTGCGGCGGAACGGGAACGGCATGCCCCACCTCATCTCCTCATGCTCACGGCGGAGCGCAGGATGCTCTCCACCCCGTTCACCAGGGCCACGAAGGGGCGACTGAGAAAATCCAGGCGGTGGACGATCCAGGCGCTGGCGGCGGCGAGGAGGATGCCCGCGAGCACGTCCCCCGGGTAGTGCACGCCGCAGAAGACCCGCGCGAAGGACATGAGTAGCGCGGGGGGCAGGAACCACCACCCGAAGCGGTGGTCCGAGAACCAGGCGGAGAAGAAGAAGGTGAAGCAAGCGGTGGCGGGGTTGCTGGGAAAAGACCAGTCCGTGGGACGGTAGAAGAGGAGGTTCACCTGGTGGTCGACGAAGGGACGCGGCCGGTGTACCAGGGTGATGGCGAACTGGAGAAGGGCCGAGGATATGGCGATGGCCACGAACACGCGCACAGCAGCGGCCAGGTTCTCGCGGTCATTGCTCCGCCCGCGCCCGTGCAGGGCCATGACCAGCACCAGGAAGCCCAGGGTGAAGGGCACCAGGTGGTCGTTGCAGAAGGCCTGCATGGACGAGTCCAGCAGGCTGTTCCTTCCCGCCAACCCGTTTATCCAGGTGAAGACGGTATAATCCAGGTCGAGGAGCCAGTGCAAGCGTACCTCCCGGCGCCAGCGCCCCTCCCGCGGGGCTGGAGTCATTATACACGCTGCGGGGCGGCGTAGACCTTCCGCGCCTCGTCGCTGGCTGCGCCCGGGACGGGCCGGGCTCCGGAAGGGCGCGGAAGCCGCGGGCTTGGGAACGCGAGCTACGCGGACGCCGGCAGGCCTACCGCAGGTCTCCGCCCCGCGGCCTCCGGTGGGAGGAAAACAGCGCCGGCTTGAGAAGAAATACAGGCAGGGCGGAAAGCGATGACGGCAAGGCGGGAGGCGGTGAGTAGAGGCAGGCGTTTCGGAAGATGGCTGGGCGCGGCGATGCTGGCGACCGCCATGGCGGCTGCCGCGGTATGCGCCGTGCTGCTCATCGATCCCTGGGGCTGGTTCAACGCCTCGCCGGAGGCGGCGGTCGAGGCCGGGTCCTTTCCCGGGGTTGAGGCTCCACCTTTGCTTCCGCCCGCCGAGCCCGTCTCTTCCTCCCCCTTCAACATCCTCATCCTGGGCTTGGACCACGGCGATGGGCGGCCGCAGCAGGGCAACGAGCGCAGCGACGTGATGATGGTGGCGCGCGTGGACGAGGCCAAGGGCAAAGCGTGTCTCCTCTCCATCCCCCGCGACAGCTACGTCCCCGTGCCGGGGCACGGCACCAGGAAGATAAACGAGGCCTATCCCCTGGGCGGCCCCGCGCTGGCGGCGGAGACGGTGGAGTTGCTCACGGGCCTGGAGATCCGCAACTACGTGGTCATGGACTTCGACGAGTTCGCCTGGCTGGTGGACCTCTTCGGGGGGGTCCCCGTCACCTTGGAGAAGGCGATCATGGACCCCAAGCTGGGCATCATCCCTGCCGGGAGCCAGCTGCTGGACGGCGAGCATGCCCTGATCATGGCCCGGTCCAGGGATTATCCGGAGGGGGACCTGGAGCGCGCTCGCCAGCAACAGCGGCTGATAATCCAGGCTCTCTACAAGGGCAAGGGTCTTGCCGGCAGCCCGGGGGCGGCGTGGTTCCTCTCCGTGGCCCTGGAGCGCCTGGAGACCGACCTCACCCGCGACGAGGTCATACGCCTGGCACGGGAGTTCGCGGCCTTCCCCGTGGTGGATGTGCAGGGAGGCCTGCTCCCCGGTCGCAACGGTGCCGCGGGGGGGGCGAGCGTGTACTTCGTGGACCGGGAGGCCACGCGTGAGCTGGTCTACTCCCTGGAGAGGTCGTGCTCCATCCCGCAGCAGTACCGCTGAGGTGCGAGATGAGGATAAGGCTTGACCTCCATGTACATACCGTGTTTTCCTTCGACGGCACCATCGACCCGGAGGGCTTGCGGGCGGCGTGCCGCGAGCGGGGGCTGGCGGGGGCGGCGGTGACAGACCACGATTCCCTGCGCGGAGGCCTGGAGTTCGCCGCCGCGCTGCCCGATCTGCTGATCATCCCGGGGTCGGAGATCCGAAGCGCGGAGGGGGAGATAATCGGTCTCTTCCTCCGCGAGGACGTCCCGCCCGGGCTGTCCGCCGAGGAGACCATGCACAGGATACACCGGCAGGGAGGGGTGGTGGTCATCCCCCATCCCTTCGACCTGGTGAAACTGAAGCGGATGACCGCCCGCCGCCTCCTGGAGCTGCGGGGGGAGATAGACGCCCTGGAGGGAATGAACGGCAAGCCGCGCTGGTGGCTCGCCAACTCCGCCGCGCGCCGCTTCGCCGCGGAGCACGGATTCCCGGTCACGGGAGGGAGCGACGCCCATAAAGCCGCCCACGTGGGAGCGGTGTACACCGAGATGGAGGAATTTACCACTCCGGAGGGTTTCCTGGCCTCCCTGCGGGAGGCCGAGCCCGGAGGCGGGCGATACAGCCCGTGGTCCTCGCAGCTGGAGCGCTGGCGGGCCAGATCGCGGCGGAGATTGCCCTGAGGGGCGCGGGACGCGTACCCGTCAGGGCACGCGCAGGATCTTATCCCCGGAAAGCAGGCCGGGTAGCCGCCTCTTTTCTCTTGCTACTGTCAACGTTTCATGCGCGCGGGGCGTGGCCTCGGTGATGGCCGATTCATGCCGGGCGGACCGCCTGCCACGTGGCGGCTCTCCGCCTGGTGCCGCGCCGCTAGTCGAAAAATCCCTCCGGGGGCTCAAGGTCCGGGGGCATTCCGGGCTCTCCGGGCTCCAGGGGGGGCAACGGCTCCAGGCGGTCCTCCAGCCTGGGTATCTTTACACCGCCTGGAGGCGGTTCGGTGGGCAGGTCCAGGGGAGGTATCTCCAGGGGAGGAACGGGCTTGACGGGCTCTGGGCGGAGAGCCGGTCCTTCCTGGGCATAGGGCTGCGCCGGTGCCGCCGGCTGCGGTGCGGCCTGGACCCCGGGCTCGGGGCGCTCCTCGAAGAACGGCGCCGGCTCGGGCATGGAGGGAGGGACCGCCTCCCCGGGCGCCGCCTTGGCCGCTTTCCTGGCCGCCTTCTCCTCCTCGCGCCTGCGCTTCGCCTCCTCCTTCTGCAGGCGCGCCAGCTCCTTCTTGCTCAGGGGGGCCTCCGCCGGTGCCGCGGGGATGAACGTCTCCAGAGGCGCCTCGCCCGGAGGGGCCGGAGGTACCAGCGGCGGGGTGAATTGCGGTGGGGCAGGAGGAGCTTCCACGGGGGTCGGCCGGGCTTCCGTTGTCGCGGTCGTGGCCTCCTCGCCGGGAGCGATCGGGGCCACATCCTCTTTCTCCCAGAGCGACTCCGCCGCCCCCATTTCGAAGGCCGGCCTCGCCACCGGTGCCGGCGGTGGCTCCTCCTTTGCCCGTCGCTTCTTCCCCAGGGACACCCTGGCCTCCGCTTTCCTCCGCTCCTTGGCCAGGCGCAGGGAGGCGCTTCCCAGCTCCGCGGAGAGCTCCTCTACCTTGCTCCGATAGCAGTTCAGGCAAAGATGCACCTGGTTGGTCTCCGACGCGCAGAGCGGGCAGATGGGCGTCTCACATTGTACGCAGGTGGTGATGGCATTATTACCCGCGTGGAACGGACACTCCATTACGGCCACCTCCCAGCCATCCGTTCAAGGTCACTTCCAGTATTACTTCTAGGACAGGATCGCAATCCCTTCGGTGTCGCTCCCCCTCTACTTCCAGTATATATCCATCCCGCCGGCGCACGCACACGGGCGGCGGCGCCGACCCCGTCGCGCCTCCCGCGGGAGGCCAGTAAGGTTATCGGCAGCTGGAGGGGCCTTTTTAAGGCGGCTTCGCCGGCCCGCACACGGCTGATATAATCGCAGGCATGGGAGGGGAACCGCCCCGCCAGTGGAAGGAGCCCGCTGCGATGGTCCTGAGCGCGGAAGGGAAAAAGGTCTTCGGGCGTTTCTGTCTCATCGCCCTGGGGATACCCTCCGTGCTCTTCGCCTTCTGCGCCGTGTTGCACCTGACGCCCTGGGCGGTGGATAGGACGGGCGCGGCGGCGGCGACCCTTAACCTGGCGGCGGGATGTCTGGCGGCGGGAGGGCTGTCGGTCTGGGCGTTCTTCTCCCTTTACCTGTACGGGCGCTTGTGGAAACTGTTCCCATATATCGGCGAGAGAGAGAAGGGGTGGTCCTACGCGGAGGGCGTCTTCGGGCTCACCGGGGTGGGGACCAGCATGTCCTCCGTGCTGGGGCTGTTCTACTATCTCTTCAGCGGTGATCTCGGGCGCGCCGCCATCCTTTTTATGCTTTCATACGCCCTGGCGGGGCTGGAGGCGGCGAGGTTTCCAGCCCGCATCGCCGATGTCGAGGATGCGATAGCGGGGGAGTGAGGGCCGTCGCGGGCGCCTGCCCCGGTCATCGTCGCGATGGGGGTTGATGAAGGTGGGAGTCCTGCGCCGTTTCGAGAAACGACTGGAAAAAGCGTTCGAGGGGCCCTTCGCGCGGGCCTTCAAGGGCGGGGTGCACCCTCTGGAGATAGCCCGACGCCTGGCGCGGGAGATGGATGACGGCAGGGTGATCGGGGTCAGCGAGACCCTTGCTCCCAACCGCTTCCAGGTGAGCCTGAGCCCGGCGGACCACGAGCGCCTGGCGGGAGCCCTGGAGGAGGTGAGGGGGGAGCTGGAATCCCTGCTCATCTCCTACGCCAACGAGCGCGCTTACCATCTCGTCACCCGCCCGAGCGTGGACCTCATCGCCGACGCCTCGCTGCGTGAGGGAGAGTTCTCCGTCTCCTCCAGGCTGGAGGAGAGGGCGGGGGGGCGACCGGCCGAGAGACCCCCGACTTACCGGCCTCCGGGATACGAAGAAGGACGGCTGGGAGTCCTCACGGTGCTGAGCGGGGAACTGGCCGGCCTGCGCTTTTACCTGAAGGCGGATAAGGTCCGCGTGGGGCGGGCGGAGGGCAACGACCTCCGGCTGCCCGATCCGCGCGCCTCCCGTTTCCACGCCGAGATAGAGCGCGTCCCGGAAGGATACATCCTGCGTGACCTGGGGAGCACCAACGGCACCCTGGTGGGAGGGCGACGCGTGGTGGAGAGGCTGCTGGAGGAAGGGGACGTGTTGACGGTGGGGGGGACTGAGGTGCGCTTCGACCTCGTCGCCGATGGGCGGGGAGGATGACGGGAGAGAACCGCGCCACGCCGCCTCGCCACCGGAGGGGTGCTTGCCGGGCGCGCGGTGAAGGGAAGGAGCGGGCGTGCCGGAGATCGTCTATGTGACCTTGAGATACGTCTTCCTGGGACTGCTCTATGCCTTCCTCGCCCTGGTGGCCAGGCTGATCTACCGCGAGCTCAAGCCGGCGCCGGCGAAGGATGCGGTGCGGGCTGCCGCAAGGCCCAGGAAGACGGGGCGCCGGGCCAGACTGGTGCTGGTGGGAGAAACGCCTTTCCGCAGACAGGGCAGCTGGGAGGTGCGGGAAGAGACGATCATCGGGCGCGCGCCTGAGTGCGCCGTGTGCGTCGAGGACGAGTTCGCGTCCAACCAGCACGCCCGGGTCTACCGCACCGGGGAGGGGTATTTCGTCGAGGACCTCGGCAGCACCAATGGAACCTACGTCAACGGACGGCGCATCAACTATCCCATCGGGTTGCGGTACGGCGACCGCATAAGGGTGGGGCGCACGGTGCTCGAGTTCAGGAGGTAGGAGTTGAGATACGCCGCCCTCACGGACACCGGCAGGGTGAGGGAGAACAACGAGGACAGCTACCATGCCGACGGGCGGCTGTTCATCGTCGCTGACGGTATGGGGGGACACCAGGGCGGCGAGGTGGCCAGCGCGGTGGCCATACGGAGCTTCCTCGCCTTCGAGGAGGCGAACCGGCGCCTGCCGCCCCTGAGGCGGCTGCGCGAAGGTATCGCCGCGGCCGACCGGGCCGTGCTGGAGATGGCGGGAGGGAACCCCGAGCTCGCGGGCATGGGGACGACCTTCACCGCCGTGCTGGTGGAGGGCGGGGTTTTCCTGGGTCACGTGGGGGACAGCCGCGCCTATATCTGGAGGGATGGCGAGCTGCGCCTCATGACCAGGGACCACTCCCTGGTGGAACGCATGGTGCGCGAGGGCCGCATCTCCCGGCGCGAGGCGCGCACGCATCCCCAGAGGAACATCATCCTGCGTGCGCTGGGCATCAGGGGAGGGACCGAGGCGGACCTGGACGAGGTGGAGGCCCGTCCCGGCGACCGCCTGCTCCTGTGCAGCGACGGTCTTACCGCCTGCCTGGAGGACGGCGAGATCGAGGCCCTGCTGTCCGGAGAGGAGGACCTCTCCCTCTGCTGCCGTGCCCTGGTCGACGCGGCCAACCGGCGGGGGGGGCCGGACAACATCACCGTGGTGCTCGCCGAACTCGGTGACGAGGTGGGGGGCGCGGACGGATACGGCGGGGGCGCGGAGGAGGGCCGCCGGGGCATCTTCGGGCGCTGGAGGGCCAGGGCATGAGCCCGCGCTGGAAGGAAGCCTCCCTTCTCGCGGTGGCCGCGGCCGTTCCCTTCCTGGGCTGGGCGTCCATGGATCTCGCCCGGGAGGGGCGGGTGGTGGCATCGGGTGCCCTCTACCCGCTGCTGCTGGCGGGGATGTTCCTCCTCGCCCACCTGGCTCTGCGCTTCTTCCGGCCCGCGGCCGACCCCGTGCTCTTCCCCCTGGCCGCTGCGCTCTCCTCGCTGGGCGTGGTCATCTTGCTGCGGCTTAATCCCCACATGGCGCGGCTGCAGGTGATCTGGCTGGGGATCGGGCTCGCCGGCATGGCGGTCCTGGCGGCGGCCTTGAAGGATCACCGCGTCCTGGAGCGCTACCGCTATACCCTGGCGGTCATCGGCCTGGCGCTGCTCCTCTCCACCGTGTTCATCGGGCGCGAGGTGAACGGGGCGAGGCTCTGGCTGGTCTTCGGCCCCCTGCGCTTTCAGCCCTCGGAGCTGGCCAAGGTCCTGCTGGCGGTGTTCTTCGCGGCCTACCTGGCGGAGCGCAGGGAGCTCATCGTGGGCGCGGGACGGAGGTTTCTCGGCGTCAACCTGCCGCGCCCGCGCGACCTGGGGCCCCTGCTCACCATGTGGGCCCTTTCGCTGCTGCTCCTCATCTTCCAGAGGGACCTGGGTTCCTCCCTCCTCTTTTTCGGCATCTTCCTGGCGGTGCTCTACGCGGCCACCTCCCGCGCCTCCTTCGTGGTGGTGGGGCTGCTGCTCTTCCTGGCCGGCGCGGTGGTCACCTCCTTTACGTTCTCTCACGTGCAGGCGAGAGTGGACTCGTGGCTGGACCCTTTGAACCCGGAGACGGTGAACGACGAGAGTTACCAGATCGCCCAGTCCCTGTTCGCCTTCGCGGAGGGGGGGCTCTCGGGGACCGGCCTGGCGCGCGGGCGCCCCGACATCATCCCCTTTGTGGAGACGGACTTCGCCTTCGCCGCCGTGGGCGAGGAGCTCGGCCTGCTTGGAGCGGCGGCGGTGGTGATCCTCTTCCTGTTTTTCGCCGGGAGGGGCTTGAGCGTGGCGCTCAGGTGCGAGGACGATTTCGGGAGGTTGCTGGCGGTGGGGCTGACCACCATCGTCTTCCTGCAGGCCTTCATCATCATGGGCGGGGATACTCGGCTGGTGCCCCTCACGGGCATCACCCTGCCCTTCATCAGTTACGGGGGGAGCTCACTGGTATGCAACTTCCTGATCCTGGGGCTGCTGCTGTGCATCTCGGGAGCGCCGCGGGAGGCGGGAAAGCGGGCCGGCGGGGAGAGGAGGCCCTCGAGACGGGTGCGGGGAATGAGGTTCTCCGGCGCGGGCGCCGTGGATGCGGGGGGTGAGAAAGTCGCGGGATAGCATCAGGAGGCTGGCCGTGCTCTTCATGGCCCTGGCGGCGGCGCTGGTGGTCAACCTGAGCTGGCTGCAGGTGTTCGGGCAGGAGCGTCTGGAGGAAAACCCCGCCAACACGCGGCGCATCATGCGGGAATACGCCATCGCACGCGGCAGGGTGGTGACCTCTGACGGGCTGGTGGTGGCGGAGAGCGTGAAGACGGACGGGCCGCTGGAATACAGGCGCTCCTATCCCGGGGGAAGCCTCTTCTGCCATCTTCTGGGTTATGACAGTCCTCAGTTCGGCAGGACCGGGCTGGAGTCCTGGTACAACGACTATCTCCTGGGCTACCGGCCGGCACGGGGGTGGACGGAGGAGATGACCTCCGACCTCGAGCGGGGCAACGACCTCGTGATAACGGTGGATTCCGAGATACAGGCCGCGGCGGCGCAGGCCCTGGGGCGGCGCAAGGGGGCGGTGGTGGCCGTGGACCCCAAGACGGGAGCGGTGCTGGCCATGTGCTCATGGCCCGATTTCGACCCCAACGCGCTGGTGAGCCGGGAGCGTGATGCCGGAGGCGAATCCGTGGCGGACAGGGCCATGCGCTCGTACAATCAGGATCCCAACAGCCCCCTGCTCAACCGCGCCACCATGGGTCTCTTCGTGCCGGGATCCAGCTTCAAGGTGGTCACAGCCTGCGCGGGGATCGAGAGCGGTTTCCCCCCCGGCACCACCTATGACTGTCCCGGGGTGCTGCCGGTGGGAGGATCGCGGGTCACCAACTACGGCGACCCCCCCACCTCTTTCGGTACCCAGGATATGGAAGCAGCCATGGCCCGTTCCATCAACACCTATTTCGCCCAGCTGGCTCTGGGCATGGGCGCGGGAAAACTGGTGGAATACGCGGAGCGCTTCGGGCTCAACGGGGAGATCCCCCTCGACTATCCGGGGGTCGTTCCCTCCTCCATCCCCCGGGCCGGCGACATGGACCAGGTGGAGCTGGCCTGGAGCGGCGCCGGCCAGGGGGAGATACTCCTCACCCCGCTGCAGCTGTGCATGGTGGGCTGTGCCGTGGCCAACCGGGGGAGGATCATGCGCCCGCATCTCATGAAGGAAGTGCGCCGCTCCGACGAGATCCTGGAGCGTTACGAGGTGCGCGAGTGGCGGTCGCCCATCTCTTCCCAGACGGCCTCCGAGGTGCTGGAGATGATGGTGAGCGTGGTGAGGTCGGGTACGGGTACGGAAGCCGCCATCGAGGGGGTGACGGTGGCCGGCAAGACGGGCACGGCGGAGGTGGAGGGCAAGCCGCCTCACACCTGGTTCCTGGGTATCGCCCCGGCGGAGAACCCCACGGTGGTGGTGGCGGTGCTGCTGGAGAACAGCGGGGGGAGCGGCGGCGCGGTGGCCGCGCCGGTGGCGCGCGAGGTCATGGCCGCCGCCTTGCAGTAGGACGGGCGCCGGGTTCCCGCGGCGCTCTCCGCGAGGTGGAGAACATCCCCGGCCCTGCCTTGCGGAACACCGCTTCCCATCCCGCGCACCATCTCTTGAGAACGGCGGGGGGAGCGTCTGCGGGGTGGCCGCGCAGGGGACGCGTCTTCTTGGCGTCACGCTCGGCCCCTGCATTATAATTGCCCTGGGGTTTGCGGGCTTTTCCTGACGGAGGAGGCATGGATCGCTTGATGGACTGGAAGGGTCGGGTCCTGAGGAGACGTTACCGCCTGGACGAGAGGGTGGCCGTAGGGCGGACGGTGGAGGTCTTCAGGGCCTTCGACATACTGGAGGAAAAAGAGGTGGCGGTGAAGCTGCCCCTTCCCCACCTGATCTCCGACCGCGATTTCTGCGACTCCTTCCGCTCCGCGGCCCACCGCGCCACCCGCCTCAGCCACCCCGGCGTCATCCCGGTGCTGGATTACGGCATCGAGGATAACCGCCCCTATGCGGTGACGGAGATGGTGGAGGAGAAGACCCTGCATGAACTGCTGGCGGCGGGGAAGAGGATGAAGCCGGTGGGAGCCCTCTATTTCGCGGTGGAGATGGGCAGGATACTGGCCTACCTCCACGGGCAGGGCATTGTCCACGGTTCTCTGGACGAGAGGCACGTGTTCATCTACCCGGGGCGCAGGGCGAGGGTGTCCGACCCCGGCTTTCCCGTGGTGCTGGGAGGCGCTGCCAGCCCCCATCCGTTCTACCAGGACCCCAGGCGCGACCTGAGCGACCTCGGCTACCTCCTCTACCGCAGCCTCACCGGCAGGGGCGCGGCGGAGGCGGTGGCGGACGTCAGGGAGGGCAGGCTGAGGTGGGGCGACGAGGTCCCGCCCCGCCTGCGCCGCCTGGTCCAGCTCTGCCTGGACAGCGTCGCGGGCGCGGGCTTCCCCTCCTCGGATGAGCTGGTCATGGAAGCGGTCTCCACCCTGCGAGAGGAGGCGCCCATGATGCCGGAGCCGCGCCCGGAAGCGGGGGAGACCGGAAGGGGCGAGGAGGCGGCGAGGCCCGCCCCCGCCATATCCCTGCCCCGCCTGAAGCGCTGGCAGGTATGGCTGGGGGCCGCCATGCTGGCCGTGGCGGTCATTTTCTTCCTGGTGTGGATACTCTCCATCGCCATCACCGGGAGCAAGGTGGAGGTGCCCAACCTGGTGAACGTGAGCGTGGAGGAAGCTCGGAAGCTGGCGGCGGAGCGCGACCTGGGCATGCTGGTGGTGGCAAGGGAGTACGATGCCGGCGTCAGGGCGGGGTACGTGATATCCCAGGACCCCAAGGGCGGGGTCATGGTGAAGAGGAAGACGGTGGTCAAGGTGCTGGAGAGCCTGGGGCCCCTCACCGTGCCCAACCTCGTGGGGCTCACCCTGGAGGACGCGAGGCTGGTTCTGGAGAGCCGCGGCTTCCGCGTGGGCGAGGTGATCTACCGCGAGGTGGAGGGATACAGCGAGAACCGCGTGGTGGAGACGGACCCCCCCTACGGTTCAAGGCTGTCCAGCGGGGCGGCGGTCAACCTGGTGGTGAACAGGAAGGCTTCCGGCATCTGAGGCGCGCTTGCCGGGGAACCGGCCTGCCGGCGCCGGCCTCAAATAATATTCGGAGACGCTCCCAGGGGTCCGTCCCCGGGGGAAGGACTGGCGGCGGGCGGTGACATGCGGCGCGGAAGGAAGGCGCGGGACAACGGTCGCGTACGGAAAGGCGCCGCGGGCGGGGCAAGGGCTGAAGGACAAGCGGCCTGGCGCATGGAAAAATGATCTTGAAGGCACGGGCGGAAAGGTCCGGGAAGAGCATGGGCGTCGGTGCCGGCGCCCGGCGTTCACGGTAGAGGTCTTTCGGAGGTAAGAGCGGAGGATGCTGGGAAAGGTCTTCAACCAGCGCTATCGTATCAAGGAAAAGATTGGTAGTGGAGGCATGGCCGACGTCTTCCTCGCCGACGACCTGCTGCTGGGCAGGGAGGTGGCGGTGAAGGTCCTGCACTCGCAGTACGCGTCCGATCCCTCCTTCATCCAGAGGTTCCGCCACGAAGCCCAGGCAGCGGCCAACCTCAACCACCCCAACATCGTGAACATCTACGACTGGGGCAGCGAGGGCGAACTCTACTACATCGTCATGGAGTACGTGGAGGGGCGCGACCTCAAGGAGATCCTGCGCACCGAGGGCCGGCTGCTCCCCGAGCGCGCGGCGGAGGTGGCGGCGGAGATAAGCGCCGCCCTGCAGTTCGCCCACCGCCACAACCTCGTGCACCGCGACATCAAGCCGCACAACGTCTTCATCACCAACCTCGGCCAGGTCAAGGTGATGGATTTCGGGATCGCCCGCGAGGGTGACGGAGGAGGCATGACCCAGACGGGCATGGTCATGGGCACCCCGCAGTACATCTCTCCCGAGCAGGCCCAGGGGCTGGCGGTGGACGGGAGGTCGGACATATACTCCCTGGGCGTGGTGCTCTACGAGATGCTCACGGGCAGGGTGCCCTTCGACGATCCCAACCCCCTGACCGTCACCTACCGGCAGGTGCGCGAGGATCCCATACCGCCCTCGGTGATCGACCCCGAGATCCCCGCCACCCTGGAAGCCATCGTCATGAAGGCCATGGCCAAGAACCCCGCCAATCGCTACCAGACCGCGCAGGAGATGAAGGCCGACCTGCTGCGGTTCCTCGAGGGCATGCCCGTATCCGCCACCCCCGTGCTGCCGGGGCGCGCGGCCGCGGCCGCCCCGGTGCCGGCATCGGGAGGCGACGGTCGCAGATGGCCCTGGGCGGTTGCGGCGGCAGTGGTGGCGGTGCTGGCGGTCACGGGGATCGTCCTGGCGCTGGTGTTGGGAGGGGGAGGCGGGAAGGTGGAGGTCCCCAACCTGCAGGGGATGACGCTGGAGAAGGCCACCGGCACCCTGGAGAGCCTGGGGCTGAAGGTGGGAGAGGTCAAGGACAAGTACATCGAGGACGAGTCGGAGGAGGCCGGTTTGGTGGTCTCGCAGGACCCGGAATGGGGCACCCTGCTGGCAAAAGGCGAGAAGGTCAGCCTCACCGTGACTCGCGAGCTGCGCATGCCAGAACTCGAGGGTGAGTCCCGTGATGCGGCGGAGGAAACCCTGAAGAAGCTGGGTATCCTGGTCATCGAGATAAAGAGTACCCCCGTGGAGGACGAGGAGGAGGTCAACAGGGTACTCTCCCAGAGTCCGGCCGCCGGAAAGCTCATCTCCCCCGGCACCACGGTGAGGCTGGAGGTCGGGGTGGAGCAGAAGAAGGTGGCCGTCCCCGACGTGGTGGGCATGAAGCAGGCGGACGCCGAGGAGACCCTCAAGAAGGCCGGTTTCCAGGTATCGGTGAGCGAGGAATCCAGCTCCGAAGTGGACGAGGGCAGGGTGATCAGGCAGAGCCCCCTGGCGAACCAGAAGGTGCTGGAGGGGAGCACGGTGACCATCGTGGTGAGCACCGGGCCCTCCACGGTCAGCGTTCCCGACGTACGGGGCGAGGAGGAGGCGGACGCCAAGCGCATCCTAGGTGACGCCGGACTCAACTATACCGTGATCTACCAGGACACCCCGGACTCCACCCGGGTGGGAAAGGTCCTCGACCAGGTGCCCCTTCCCGGGGCCACGGTGGACGCTGGTTACAACGTGCGCATCTTCGTGGGGCGTTCCTCCTGAGCGGGAGGAGAGGGCGCGTCGGAGAGCGCTCCGGAGG
>FWPV01001872.1_pt1 | contig 49848 bp, 42 predicted proteins | sample 2228371 | NCBI WGS metagenome assembly FWPV01 (sample SAMEA103939776, study PRJEB20133) | metagenome | reverse complement strand
CTGGTATCGCTTTATACCTGTGCCTTCAGCCCACTTGTCCCTCTTTTCCTTCCCTTCCCCATATGGATTTCCATATTTGTAAACATTCTCCAAAAAGTCCCTAACCTTGGGTGATACTACTCCAGCCTCAACCAGTTTAGCCTTTAGCTCTTCAATCACCCGCAGAGGTTTAAGGCCCATTACCGGGTAGCACTGCTCATCACAGGCACCGCAGCTGACGCAGGTAAACACCCGCTGCGCGGTCTTATCCGTTAACCTTAGTGTATCTTCAAGGACTGCTCTTGCAATCCCTAACCTGCCAATGGCATAGTAAGAATCAAAACCGAACCTCTCTCCAGAGGGGCAAGTGGGACCGTATACTCTAAAAGCTGAACGGCATGCGCCACATTTTAGACAGTGATAGATGTACTCTCTGTAATCTTCCAGCATCTTTTTCCTCACCTTTCAGACAAAAGTCTGTGGTTCATTGCTCGCCCTTACCACCAAGCTCAAAGGAGTAAGGTCCCCCCACCAGCAATATACCATTAGGATCTACAAGCTTCTTAATACCTAATAGGAGCTGGACATAGCTTGGCATCATCAAACGCAAGAAAGTCTGATTGGGCATGGTATGAGTAGCTCCATATTTAGTAAACAGCTCTACGTAGCATTCCCTTAGGCATCGGGTCGCTTTTCGCACAGCTTCAGCGTCTAATGGGTCATATAGTATCTCATGCTCCACATAGACCGTTGAGCAGCGGTCCCAGGGTATAACCAGAAGTTCAGGCTTAAGGGGCTCATCCATGATGGTATCCATGAGTCCATACTTCCTTACAATTTGCTCGACGGTCTCTGCCATTCCCGGGACAGCACTCACGGTCGCACAGCCAACAACTGTGCCAAAACTGCCATATGGTTCAAACATACGGAGCACCTTCTGACTGCATCCCTCCACCACCTCATCCCAAGCTTGCTTGATTGTGTCCGCGATCTCGATGCTCCTACCGTTTTCCTTTTGAATTTCTTCCCCTATCATTTCCTCATACAGACTTACTTGTTTTTTGGTCTTACCTCCAATGCCCAATATAAGCGCATACTCCGGTAACTGGCGCGATATCTTAACCCTTTCGCTCTTTATCTTAAATTGTTCCGGATGCAGGACGAAACGTACAGCTACATCTTTGTTGCTAAGCTGACAGGTCCTCGTTATTTCCAGTCTCTCAATCTTCTGCATAGCATTTAGAGCTGACCTTAGGGTATCAAACCCAAAATAGAGGTTCTTTTCTATCTCAGCAAGTGGGCGAAGCCTGATAATCAGTTTTGTTATTATGCCAAAATTCCCCAAAGAGCCTCTGAATAGCCCTGTTATATCCGGACCGTACGCGTATCTAAAGTATGGGTTCAGTTCAGCTCCCACCTGCGTGCACTGCGAACCTGTCCTTATAATTTCACCGTTGGGCAATACTGCTTCTAAAGTAACAGCTCGATCCATGCAATATTTTGTGGAATATGCAGTTATGTTAGTCAATAGAAAGTTCCCAATTGGGCTCACTTCATAAGGGCCACCTATCGGGATTATGTCAAGCTTCTTCTCCTTCGCCTTGATACGCAGTCTATCCCATGTCACCCCAGGCTCAATAGTGGCAGTCATCGTCTCTTCATTGACCTCAATTATACGATCCATTTTCTTTAAGTCGATGACAATTCCACCTCGGTAAGGTAACGCTGAGCCAGCGATATTAACACCGAAACTCCGGGGGTAAATTGGAATTTTGTACTCGTTTGCCAGCCGCACAATTCCCTGCACCTCGTCGGTGCTCCTAGGCATTACTACAAAGTCCGGAAGTGGGACCTGCTGGCGGAGTATCGTTGCATAGGCATCCCTTGTATATGGTATAAGGTCTTCGCTCTCTCCTGAGACACAATCTGCACCAACTATACCAATTAACTTCTCCAAAATATGCTTCTTTTCATACACGACTTATTACCCTTTCCAGATATCACTATTAATTAATATGCGCTTATTTCCCTATCAATTCCCTTATTTTTGTGCTGAGTGCTGGCACGACCTTAAACAAATCATCCACAATACCATAATCTGCTATATTGAAGATCGGGGCATTGCCATCCTTGTTAATGGCGATTATAGTTTCCGCACCCCTTATACCCGTTATGTGCTGGAAGGCACCTGAGATACCGACCGCCACATAAAGCTTTGGCTTTACCGTCTTTCCCGATTGTCCCACTTGTCTATCTTTGGGAAGCCACCCCGAATCCACTATGGGACGGGAGCAAGCCACCACGCCACCAAGACATTCAGCCAGCTCTTCAACGATTGCCATATTCTCCTTTTTCTTGATTCCTCGCCCAACAGCTACTATTATATCGGCTTGCGTTATATCTATCTCGCCAACCTCAGCCTCCTCGTAACGAACAAACCTCTTGCCCCTGATTTCACCTTTTAAAGGCGATGCGATGACTACTTTCTCACCCTTTAACTCCCCCTCCATAATAGGAAATGCCCCCTGCCGGACAGTTACTATACACCGTGTGGCTGCACAAAATGATATCTTGGCATTTACTTTACCGCCATACATCTGCCGAATAGCAAACAGCTCCCCATCGCCCACATCGAGACCTATACAATCTGTAGCCAAAGGTAAGTCCGTCTCCACGGCTAATGATGGCGCCAGATCCATCCCGAAAGCTGTATGCCCAATCATAGTGAGCACTGGCTCATGTTCACGCATCAGATGAGATAAGACCTCTTGATAAGCTACTTGATTGAAATCAGCTAATTTTTCATCCTTGACCACCAGCACCTTATCAGCATGGCTCGAAAGTTGCTCAGCAAAGCGGTCAACATTGTGTCCGAACAGCACAGCGCTGACTTGAGCCTCCAGTTTCTCAGCTAGTCCCCTCGCCTTGCCTAGAAGTTCTAAAGTTATGGGCCTTAGCTCGCCACGCCTATGTTCAGCCAGACAAAATATCTCCCTCATCTAGACCAGTCCCTTCTCTTTGAGCACCGCCACCAACTGGCTACATACTTCGTCAGAAGAACCCCTTAGAATCTGTGCCGCTTTCTCAATGGGAGGGATATAAAGCTTAATAACCCTAGTCTTGGAACCAGCTTCTCCCACATCATGCTCATTCAAAGATAGTTCAGCCAATCCAAGAACCTTTATCTCCCTTTTCATTGCCTCCTTTATACCTCTAAAGGAGGCATACCTCGGCTCATTGATTCCTGTTTGCACCGCAATAACAGCCGGCAATTCAATTTCCACAATCTCAGCAAGACCGCCCTCCAATTCGCATCTGACCTGCGCCTTCATATCCTCAACACTGATATTCGTCACTAACGTAGCGTGAGGAAATCCAAGCATTTCTGCAAGCTGAACACCGACCTGGGCATAGGCATCATCACTAGCCATACAGCCGGTAAGCACCAAGTCAGGTTTCAAATCTCGGATTGCAGCACAGAGTATCTTGGCAGTAGCAAATCCGTCAGACCCGATGAACTTTGCGTCATGAAGCCTGATAGCATTGTCGGCACCCTTTGCCAAACATGTCCTCAGTTGTTCATTTGCTTCTTCTCCGCCCACCGTTATAACAGTCACCGAACCTCCCAGCCTCTCTTTTAGAAGCAGTGCCTCCTCCAATGCATAGTTATCTGCTTCATTTATGTCATATACAAGCCTGTCGCCTTTTATGCTTTTGCCGTCCTCCGAGATCACTACCTGAGCTTCACCAACATCGGGGACTCTCTTGATGCACACAACTATATTCAATCTGCCTGTTACTCCGGTTTAGTCTTTATTAGCAAGACTGCAACGTATTTTTTCAAATACCAGTTATTTCCCGGCTCGTTTCTTCGCCCTTTCCCTTAACTCGCTAAGGTACTGCTCATATCCAGGATAAGCCTTTGCCATAAGCTTACCGGTGTTCATCTGGAAGCCATAATAGGGAAGTGGATAACTGATGATCCGGGACGCTCTAAGACCATCTATTCCCTCTGCCAATTTCTTCACCATTTTTGCTGGCATCGCTATTTCTAATTCGTCCTCTTGCACAAGTCCCTGTATCCGTTCGCCTTCACAAGGAACCGTCATCTGAGGCTTACCTCTTAAATAAGCTTCAACGAAGGCATCAGCACAAGAACCTTCACCTGAAAAGTAGAACGTCAAGCGCTCGTAGTCCTGCCACTGAAGCGCATTCAGTATGAAGTTCATTTGAGCCGTATTTGAAAAAAGCCAGGCGATATCGGGAACGAATCTCTCACTAGCCAGCGGGCTTACCACGACAGCCTGAAACTTGCCAAAAGGCAGATGAGGAACGGATGCGCCACATCTTGCAGCGTCTTCCTTCGTTCTTGTCCACGGTATGTAGCCGGTCCCATCGGTATAGATTTCAACCTCAATGAAGCCTAGCTTATGTATACAACCTGGCATAGATATGTCATCAATGGTTGCACCAATGGTCCATCCCATATGCCTAGCCATTCCGATTATTTGACAGAAAGTCAACGGCTCTTCTGGCCTGCGCACCTTCTCGATTTTGTCCAAATCTTCTGCCTTTTCCAAGAACTTCACGCCCAGTGGAAAGGTCCTCAGTCGTAAAGCATCCTGGATTTTATTAGCTAAGTCCCTCATTTCACCCATTTTTTAACTTCTCCTTTTCTAATATTGTTACTGCTCAGTTTACAGGAATACCAAGTTAGCAATACAATTCTGCTACTCCACCAGATCGAACTGCCATTCACACCATAGGTTTTCAGGATGCTCATCCGGAGGACATACTATGCAGGTAGTCTTAATTTTCGGATTAATAGCTAAAGCAAATCTGCTATTAGCCTCCATCCCAGCTATCTTACACGGAAGCTCCGGCAATCCCAGCTTGCGTCTTGCCAACTGCATGCTGCAACTGGTTACACGAATACGGCAGTGTTTCTCATCAATCTCCACGTATTCAAACTCAACATTTGACAGCAAGGTGGAAAGATTCACAGCCTTGATCATTGACTTTATATCACTTCCCAACTTGAATAACTTCTTCAGCCGCCAGGCTTGAACTTCAGCTTGCCGACCGAAAACAAGGGCATCGAACTCAGCAGCCGTCTCACTACCATAACGCTTTGTGATATTAAGCATCCAATTGTTCTGCAAATTCCACCAGTTATTTGCCATCATCTCGCAATAGTCGAGCAGCTCTTCCTTACTGAGCTTCGCCAGTTCGTCTCGGTAACGTACCCTCATGCGTATGACTCCCTCTATACATTAAAAATGAATGGAAGTATGTGTGACAGACCGGTTATTCAGGTTTCTTCAAGTTGAGTACCAAAAGTACCAGGGGAGGCTTGTATCAGAGCCATCTTTTTCTTCTCTTGTAATGCTTTACGTCTTTAAAGCTTCTTTTTTGCCCAAATTCAGATAGTCCAAGGTAAAACTGCTGGATATCTTTGTTGCCCTTAAGTTCAGCAGAAGGACCGTCCTTGACAATTCTGCCGTTTTCTAAAACATAAGCATACTGGGCAGCATCCAAGGCGATGGCAGCATTTTGCTCCACGAGCATTATGGACACTCCAAGCTCCTGATTAATACGCCTTACAACCTGATAGATTTCACGAACAGTAATAGGAGCCAGTCCTAACGAAGCCTCATCGAGCAATAAAATCTTAGGCCGAGCCATCAAGGCTCTACCTACTGCTGTCATCTGTTGCTCACCCCCAGAGCAATAGCCGCATTTACGCGTTCTTACCGGCTTAAGGGCGGGGAACATACCATAGACCATATCAAGGTCTGCCTTGATCTCGGCTCTGTTGCTCCGCATATGAGCACCAGCCATCAGATTCTGCTCCACCGTCAGGTGCTCAAATATCCTTCGCCCCTCCAGCACCTGTATTATCCCCAATTTAGAAGCCTCTTCAGGATCCTTGTTCTCAATTCGCTGTCCATCAAGAGAGATAAACCCCGCAGTCACTCTGCCTTCCTCAGTAGATATAAGTCCAGATATTGCCTTAAGCGTAGTAGTCTTACCAGCTCCATTTGCACCTAGAAGAGCAACAACTTGACCCTCATTAAGCTCGAAAGAAATACCCTTAATCACCAATATTATTCCTCTATACATTACCTCAATTCCAACTGCCTGGAGCTTCACTTCTGCCTCCTATTCTGTGGGCACATTTCTTACCTTAACATCGGCTGCCACCACCGCCTTCGACCCATCTGCATAGCGGAATTCAGCTGAAACACGAATCACTTCTTTACCCGAATAAAGCGCTTCAGCTATAGCTCCATATTTGCCGTACATATATTCTCTTCTTAGTTTTCTGGTTCGGGTGAGTTCCGCTTCGTCCGGGTCAAATTCTTTGTGAAAGATAGCAAATTTCTTTATCCTCAATGGTTCGGGCAAGGTCTTGTTTACACGTTGGATATCCTTCAACACCAGCTCAGCCACCTCGTCCTTTTGAGACAAATCAATCATAGTAGTGAACGGGACATGGTGCTTTTCCGCCCACTTACCGACACTATCAAGGTCAACGGTTATAAGTGCAGCAACAAAGTCTCGATCTTCACCTAGAATCCAACAATCTTTAATGTAGGCACCAAATCTTATCTGTGCCTCCAGACTTTGAGGCGAGTATTTGTGTCCGTTGGCTAGACTTGCCACCTCCGAAACTCGGTCTATGTAATAAATGTACCCCTCATCATCTATATAACCAGCATCGCCGCTGTGGTACCACCCATCGGCATCAATTGCTGCCTGTGTTTTTTCCGGCTTGCGGTAATATTCATTAAAACGGTGAGGTCCCCTTATCAGCAGCTCCCCCGTTTCCGAAAGCCTCACCTCAGTGTCACTTACTATTTGTCCTAGAGAACCTATCTTTATTTTCTCCCCCCGCCAGTGAGTGGCTATAATTGGGACCTCGGTCGAGGCATAGTATTCTCTCATATCAATACCAATGGCTCTAAAGAATTTAAAGGTGTGCTGTCCCAACACAAATCCGCTATTTGTGGCATGTTTCATCTTCAATAGCCCAGCCTTGTCAAGATTGGGCCTGAAAGCCACCCACCAAGCAATCCATCTTAACACCCTCCAAAAAACTGGAACTTTCTTGCCTTCAACCTCGAAGTCCACAATCTTGTAACCAACTGGCAGCGCCAGATTAAACACGGACCTCTTCAAGAAACCGCTATCCTCAATCCTTACCCGCATCTTTGATGCTATTACCTCATAGAACCTCGGAGTCAAGCTGTGGAAACAAGGGGCAATCTCTCTCATATCCAGTTCTGTCGTATCAGGACTCTCAGGGAAGTTAAGCACTCCACCATTCATCAGATTGGCAGTTGAACCTGTTATAGGCTCACCGATTGAGGCAAATTGTATCATTGTATGACAATCATCCCCTTGCTTTAACGGATAATATCGATCCAGTATCGACTGGAGTTAGATCTGGGTGGAATGAGACCTTACCACTCCTTTGGGACTACCGGTTGTTCCGGAAGTGTAATACATGTTGGCAATATCATCTGGCTTGACTGCCTTAATACATTCATCAAAGGCATTAGGATGTTCTCTTTCATACTCACGCCCTAATTCTACCACCTGCCAAAAGCCCATTAGCCAAGGGTTATCTTTATAGATAGGCGCACTCATGCCTTTCGGTTCCCACCAGATCACCTTCTCTATTGATGGGATCTTGTCCCTAACCATCAACATCTTATCAACTTGTTCCTGATCCCTGACTATGATAAATCTAGATTGAGAGTCGGTAATGTAATAAACCGCCTCGTCAGGAAGGGCATCCACCCAAATACCTACCACCGCTGCGCCAACACCGTACAACCCGTAGACCGCCCAATACGTCTCCGCTTCGTTATCGCCCAAAACACAGACCTTGTCACCCCGCCTCAGACCGAGGTGTAGCATCCCCAGCCCAAAATATTTGCTCATTTCATAGCACTCTTTCCAAGTGTATTCATGCCAGATCCCGTAGTCCTTTTGCCGCATGGCTACCTTGTCACCCCAGACCTGAGAATTTCTCAGTAAATAGGCGGGCAAAACAGCAAGCTCGGTATCCACAACTTTAACGTTCATCTCTTCACCTTTGTCATTTATTCAGGCTTCTTCTCCCAGATAAGCCTTAATAACTTTGACATCCCCCTTAATTTGAGACGGCGTTCCTTCAGCAATCATACGCCCAAAATCAAAAACAGCTACCCTTTCGGCTATATCCATAACTACCCCCATGTCGTGCTCCACCAACACTATACACTTGACCCCCCGTCTCAGAAACTCTGACTCATAGCCAAACTCTGTGCCTTCATATATATCAAGCAAGAAGCGAGTCAGGTCTTCCTTTTCCTCTAGGTTCATGCCCGCCATAGGTTCATCTACCAGTAGCACATCAGGCTCCAAAGCCAGAGCCCTACCCAATTCCACCCTCTTTCTCAAGCCATAAGGTAGGTCACCGACAATCCTGTTCCTTATGGGCTCTATTTCCAGGAAATCGATAATCTCTTCCACCACCCTCATGTGCCTGATTTCCTCACGTTGTGCCGGTCCGAAATAGAGTGCCCCACCTAGCAATCCACTTCTCATAAATAGGTGCCTAGCTGCCCTGATATTGTCCACGGTGGTCAAGCCAGTAAATAGCTCAAGGTTTTGGAATGTTCTGCCAATGCCAAGAGCGGCTATCTTGTGTGGCGCTATCTTGGTTAAATCCTTACCTTTATAGTAGATACCACCTTCTTGAGGTCTGTAAAAGCCGCTAATGCAGTTGAGCAAGCAGGTCTTACCTGAACCATTAGGACCGATGATGGCGAATAACTCATTTTCTTTTATTTCCATATTGATATCGGATAGCACCGTAACGCCACCAAAACTGAGCCTGACTTTGTCTACCTTTATTTTGGTTATCTTTTGTTCATCAGTCATTTGCCTTCCTTCATCTCCTACCAATATCCCCAGGGCCACAGCCGGGCTGATGCCTTGAAGATCTCCCACCTGTGGGCAAGCCCTCGAGGCTCGAAAATAATGAATAAGGCTAATACCAACCCAAAGAAAAGGAAAGGTAGGCTGAGCGTTATTCCTTCAGAGAGAGGATGACCCGCCGGAAATAATCCACCTATCAGCGGTGATATTAAGTAGGAAAGCTCCTTAATTCCTCTGATAAATACGGCACCAAAAAAAACGCCAGTAATAGTTCCAGCACCGCCCACAAAGATTATAGCTAACAGCCATATCGAGTCAATCAAAGTATAGTGCTCAATTGTGGCGAAACTCACGAAACCGCTCCAGAGTCCCCCGGCAACACCGGCATAGAAACAACCCACAGCAAAAGCCAACAGCTTATAGCCATAAGTATTGACCCCCATTGCTGCAGCAGCTATATCGTTGTCCCTTATGGCGACAAAGGCTCGCCCCACTTTAGTCCTGGTTATATTCTTAGCAATAAAGGTCATGACAATGAGCACTGTCAGCACAAGGTACCAGTACTGCTCAGGATGAGCCATCGACCAGCCTAATATGTGAACCGTCGGAATGTGAACCCCAACATCGCCTTTAAACCAAGCGACGATGACATAAGTGACTATAAATTGAGCCGCCAGCGTGCTCAGTACTAAGTAGAACTCTTTGACCTTGCCCGAGGGCAAGCCGAAAATGACTCCCACTCCGGCAGCAATCAGCCCTGCGATTACCAGAGCTAGGAAGAAATTCATGCCGCCAGCAGCTAAATTGGCAGTGGCAAAAGCCCCCACCATCATAAAAGCAGCATGCCCCATAGAGAATTGCCCGCAGTACCCACTGAGCAACATCAGACCAAGAGCAGAAACGATGGTTATTCCAACATAGACGAAAAAGGTCATCAAGTAGCTTCCAGCAAACAGAGGCAAGCAAAAAGCAAGAGTTAACCCAGCTATCAAATATACCCACTGTAATGGAGTCCTCACAATCGCAAGTTGCTGGGCATACTCAACATTACGTACACCACAGGGTAACATGTTCCTGTACTCTCCCTTTTCCTTCCTTATATGATATTGATTCTATATTTACACTCTTTCTATTCGCTCCCAGCCAAAAAAACCATGAGGACGGAATAACAGGATCAACATCATAACTATGTAAGCGCTGACATCTTGAAGCGAACCGGGTACATGCGGGTCTACATAGCCAGCGCTCAAGCCCTGCACCAGACCCACCAAAAGCCCGCCGATGATAACCCCACCCATCGACTGCAGCCCACCCACCAAAGCTACTGCTATCCCTATCAATCCAAGGGCAGCCTGGCTGTATTGAACCGAAGTTAACGAGGTGAGCATAAGCCCACCAATAGCTGCCGTGATAGTACCCAGCGTCCATGCCACCATCACAATGCGCTTTACGCTCACCCCTAAAGCCTGCGCTGCTTGCTGGTCTTCGCTGATTGCCATCATACTGAGCCCAATCTTGGAATAACGGAAAAAGGCAAGCAAGCCTACTAATAAGAGCAATGATACCGCGCCAAAACCGAGATAATTCCAGCCTAGCACCGAGCCCATGATGGATATACCCCCAGAAGGAAACAAGCGGGGAACATAAAGCGTTGCCGAGCCCCAAATTAAAATTATCACGGCTATTATAATTGAGCCCAATGCCAGAGTTACCATTACCATTGCAATGACAGGCTGACCGATCAGCGGGCGTATAAAAAGCCTATTAGTTATGAGCCCTATTACTCCAGCAGTGATTACTGTCAATATCACCGCTACCCACAAGGGCATCCCGAGCTGGACAGCAAAAAAGTAACACACATAGCCACCCAGCACCATCATTTCGCCCGTAGCCAAATTAAATATGCCAGTGCACTTGAAAACAAGGACAAACCCCAGGGCTATCAAGGCATATACTAGACCCCTCGCTAGCCCTGGAGTAAGGAAGGTGAAGGCTCTGATAATCTCTTGTTCCAAAATTATCCCCTGACCTTGTGTAAACTTTGCCTCTGAATTGTATCACCTGCTAGCTTATTACTTTTGCGCCTCCGGTGGCGACCACGTACCTTTAACGCTTTGCCAAGCCTGCATCCCTTGAGCTCTGGTATAAATTGAGGTCTCATAGGTGTAGGTCACTGGCTTAGCTGGCATCGAATCCCATACTTCCTTCGGTATAATTTCTGGCTTTATGCCCCCCAATCCTTTCCATACAGGTATGGAAGCCCCTGCTGCCATCGCCTTCGGCAATCCTTGCACCATCATCTTCTCTACGAAAATATCCAAGAAAAGCAGAGTGCCAGCTCCCTCGAGGGTTATCTTTTCACCAGCTGGTATAACGTAGCGATAGGGGATCTCGTCATACACTATCGGTCCCTGTCCTGTATCCAATTTGTAGGTGAGACCTTCCACGCTCACCTGGTAGGGGTTAGGATTTGAGATGGTGAACACCACTTTTATTGGTATAAGGTCTGACCCAGCCTTGCCACCCATTGACACGGTGTTCATAACGGAAATACTGGAAAGCTCTGCTTTGCAGCCGACCAACGGTGGGACAGTAGGCGCACAAGCTGCCACTAACATCAGCAGGCTGAGCATTAAAATAGCACAGAGAGCTTTGGCTTTCATTATCGTACCTCCTTATCTTATAGCTCTACCTTATGGCACACCCTTTAGCTTGTCTCTGCTCGTCTCACTTCCAGCTCGGTGGAACCCAGACCTTCTCCGGCTCGGCATAACGAATATTCAGTTCAGGGTAAATCTTCGTTTTACCAAATCCCAGCCATAAACTTTTCTCATCCGTAATCATATGACCATTCTGGATGCTAACTATCTTCAAGCAGGGCCAGGTCATAAACACGTTGGGGTCTGGATAGTAGACTGGCAGAAGCCCTCCGCTCTCTATAGGGCTCAAGCCGAACAGAGTATCCCTAAGTCTCTCGGTGGAAAAACCGGACCAGCCATATTTTTCCAGCGTCTGCTTAAGAACCGTATGTCCAATCATCCCATAATATGGACCATAGACATAGTACCAACCAGCTCTCTGTTCAGGTTTCTGCCCATCGTGATACTTGGCACAAAGGTCAAACGCCAATTTCAGTCCTGGATACTTCGCCACAATTTCAGGTGGTTCGTTGCCACTCCAGCCATGTGAACATGCCTCCACCTTGGCATATTTGTTATATTCGTCAAAGAGCTTCGGCTCAGCAAGCGGCACATCTGCTGGGAGCCACATGATATTCAGGGTAATTCCTTTCTTGTGCATTTCAAGCGCTAGAGCATCATTAATCAATACCCTGCAAGCTCCTGAGCCCCAGTGTTCTACCAGCACCACATTCGCGCCCTTCTGTACAAAAGTATTCAGCTCACCTTTCACGTCCACCGGAGCCACAGGCATATATACAGTACCCAAATAGTCCAAATCCTTGCCCAGCACTTCGCTTACGTACTGCGGGAAACCAAGCTCTGGCTTATCCAGGACACGCCTAGTTGCCACATCAGCAGCCAATATACCGAGCTTCAGCTTGCCTGTTTTGCCCGCCTTTTTCCATTCTTGTACGTACCAAGCAACGACTGCGGGCTCATATGCTGCCACACTAATACCATCGATTGCAACGTAAGGTTTCGGAAGTTCGTAGATAAACGGATCGCAGGTGCAATCTACCTGTATGCCAGGGATACGGTCGCGGGCTGCGGCAGCATAGATTGCCGCCGTAGGTGCACTACCATTGGCATATGCTAATCGCATTCCCTCAGCCTTGAACCGCTCATAAAGGGAAATACACTTGGCTGTATCCCAAGCATGGTCACCCATCAGAACCTTTACGGGCACCACCTCCTCTTTCCCCGTCTGTGGGTCCTTATACTTGATGCCGCCCACAGTTGCATTCATCTCAGTCCAGTAATCATGAGCTCCGATGGCACCCTCTCCAATTGAGCGCAATGGTCCGGTCAACGACCCCAAAATACCTATTGTGATCGTCTTGCCGGGTGCTGTCGGTGCTGCCTTAGGTGCACAGCCAATCGCAATCAGAGCCGCCATCATCACAATAACACCTGCCAGTTTTAGCCAATTCGACATGAGTTACATCCTCCTCCTTTCAATTAATTTGATTCCTTGCGGTTTGTTCCGGATAACTCCTTAATTACACTACAGCAATTCCCACCCCCTTACCACCTGATTTGCTCTTCTGAACATAAAGTTCATTAGTGTCAAATTTCCCTAACACTGTCAATTAACCAATCCAAGGCATTACTTAAGGTCTACCTTTTCGCCGCACATAGCTGATTCAATATGTGCTCTGCCTGTTTAATAATTCGTTGTATCAATTCCTGGCACGTGGGTACATCTTTTATCAGTCCCACTACCTGCCCTGTACCCACACCACCTTGGACGATGTCGCCATATACCGCTGGGATCATTGACCGGCTGACCTCCTTCCCTTCATAGCCAGGCGGTCGCGAAAGGAAAAAGTCCATAATCGCTTCAGAGTCCTTCGCTGTGGATTGTAAACTCAGCAACTCTTCAATAAATTGGTTGCGTAAGCACCTCACAGAGCCAAACCGCATCTCAGCCTGAACATCCATCGTATCACCGGCAGTGCCCCTACCATGAGTAATTGCTACCGTATCTGTTGACTCACTACGAACCAGGGCTTCTTTCCAATTCTGGTGTACTGGACACTCTTTGGTGGCTATAAAGCGCGTCCCCATATATATACCCTCAGCACCTAACGCTAAGGCTGCCAGAAGTCCTCTGCCATCTCCTACACCACCTCCAGCGATCACAGGTATTTTCACCGCATCCACAACCTGAGGCACTAGAATGAAAGTGGTCAGCTGGTGAAACCCACTGTGTCCACCACCTTCCGTGCCTGAAGTGATAACTGCATCAACGCCGGCAGCCTCGGCACTCCTGGCATGTCTCGGAGTGCCCACAACATGAAGCACCCTCATCCCCGCCTTTTTCAGTCTCTCGGTATACACCTTGCCGCTTCCCTGAGAGACTATAGCCACTGGAACGCCTTCCTCAATAGCAACCCTGACCGTCGTTTCACTGAATGCTTCCTCGCCAGGTCCAGGTACTAACACATTGACAGCAAAAGGTTTAGCTGTAAGTTCCTTTGTCTTCCTTATCTGGACTCTTAACCTTTCCCCTACCTCTTTAGGGTCTCTGGTGATGGTAGTAGCACCAGCGTTGGGACCCAAGGTGCCCAAGCCACCGGCATTGGAAATGGCAGCCACCATGTCCGCGTTGCTCACCCAAGCCATGCAGGCTTGAACAATGGGGTACTGTATATTAAGCAATCCGCAGACCCTCGTCTTCAACATATTGTCATCCTTTCCAATAAAATTCGATGATGAGCGAAAAATAAACCCCGCTCAACCGTACCGCCCACCACTCATGAAGTAATGCTAATAAATCCCATTTTTGCTCTTCCTTACTTTACCTTTTGCTCCTTGCATTCCATCCATGACCTAAGCCAATCAAATCTGTCCAGCATCTCCTCAGCCTCTGTTACAATTCTCTCAATCAATTCTTTACAGGTTGGAATATCATCTATAACGGCAACCGCCTCAGACCACAAGGTTGACATTATTTCTAGATCCTCACCTGAATCCTCAGGTCCTTTGTACTCAGCGGCTTTCCATTTATCGTCTTTCAAAAAAAGTGCCGTCGCCTTGGGTATCCACTGGTGCATGGGCATGCCTTCTTCCCGCATCTTCATGAGTTCCGCATATGCCTTGGGGTCTGGTGTGTTCAGACACCTGTGTTTCAGATAAAGATTGTCAGGACGCATCTTTATCATATTTTGCTTGTGGTGTTCTGCCAAGACACATTCTTTGGTCGCCATGAACCGAGTCCCCATCATTATGCCATCCGCACCCATAGCCAGTGCACCCAGGAAGCCGCAGGCGTCACCGATTCCACCCGAGATGACAAGAGGGGCATCGATGAACTTCTTTGCCCAAAATAGGGTCGTCATAGTAGTGAGCTGCTCGATATTCTTTTTACCTATGCCTTCCAGACCCACCATAATGATAGCATCTGCGCCAGCCTCTTGTGCGTGGATGGCATGCTTTACTGCAGCCACCTTGTGAATCCATTTCCGCCCGGCATCATGAGCGCGCTTGCCAAAAGAATCAGCCAGGTAAACCGCAGTTTCCAGCACTGGCACATCTTCCTCAAGGACTACTTTGAGCATGCCCTCCTCATCCTTACAATGAGTTAGGCTGATATTGACAGAGAATGGCTCACTGGAAAGTTCCCGGTACCTCCTGATAGCTTGACGGAGCTGCTCCGGCGTACGATATGCTCCGGCTGTAATAACACCGTGTGCGCCAGCATTGGAAACGGCAGCTGCTAGCTCCGGATAACCGAAATTGCTCAAGGCACCCTGCAAGATGGGGTACTTGCAACCGAAGAGCTCCGTTATCCTTGTTTTCCATTCCATGCCTAACACCTCCTCCTGGATTATTTGTCAGATTTATTCCGCAATAAGGTTTCTCTCCACTTCGCTGTCAGACCACAACAGGATTGACATCATGGCACTTTTCTGATTTTTGAACCTATCTCGACATAAGGTATAAGGTCTCCCATACCCAGTGCAACAAGTTTCTCTTTAGTGGGCACGCCTGTCTTCACATCCCAGCCTCTCTCTTCATAATAATCATCCAGCATCTTCTCAATATCTTCTTTCCTAAGGCGATTTCCAAACCAGTCCATCAAATATTGTTCCCCTGAGCGCAAGCTTACGGGATTATCTATATTCTGTAACCACACTGACGGGATCTCGTCCTCCAGTCTGGTAAAGCCTTCCCTGACATTCAGCATCCTTTCTAGATTCCAGATCCGCTCTCCCGCCCGTAACAGCTCGCGTGGGCTGACACCGATTCCAGTGAGGGCAATATAAATTTCCGACAGCCAGGGAACATCGCGTGTTGGATCACACTCCCAGTGGACAACGGTATCACAGATGCCGAGAGCGTTATAGAGGTACTCCGCATCCTGAGTATACTTTGCTAGCCTCCCAGCGTTGAACGAATCACCGTCGAATATTCTATCAATTTCCTCCTTTGTCACCCCCATCTTTTCAGTATCTCTCCGTATATCTGCCAATGATTGCAGCGCTTCAGGCCAATAGGTGTCTTTTTTGAGGTCTGGTCCCCTTGGCCAGTAGGTTGCCCCATGAACATGTTTTCCCTTTGAGTGGACAATATTTGTTATACCCATCGTGGGGGCAAAGTGCGATGGCCACAACCTGGAATCGGTCAAAGTATCTATTCCCTTGACTATGCTACACCCATCCCTAAACTCCTCCGAGGCATCAACACCTAATTCCTCAGAAAGGACGTACCAGCCCTGAGCCATTAGACTTCCGATATCCTGCTTGTTGACGATTTTCTCAATCAGCGCAATATAACTGTTGACGTCCCCTAAGCGCAATTCCAGACCACCCGTATCCCTACTAGATATCACTCCCCTACGGTACAAGCTGGTTACAAAGTAAATCATCCTTATGGTCGTTAGCATACACAGCCCATATCTATTCATCAAGTCAATCAACTTGTACATAGCCCCGTAGTCACTTAGCCTCAGCCTGCGAGCAAAATCTACTGAAACTGAAAAGTCTCCACCCTGGTATTTCTCTCCTTTGAAATCCCCCTCTTTTGCTTCATGCGTGGACCTGCAGGCGCCAAGACAGCCGGCGCACGCCTTAATGCTCACCATAGTTCTCTCGTACAACTCCTGAATTGGCCCTCCATGAAGCAAAGGTAGCGGCTGGTAATGGGGGTGAGTTACAATCTCGTTACGTTTTTTCTCATAGGCTTTCAGGAATGCCTTGCTATCTTTGACCTTTATACCCTTCTTACCTAAAGTGACCACAGCTTTCAGATTCTTGGAGCCTAGCACCGCACCCACATGTCTGCCTAGACTATTTAAATTGTCCACTGTAGCTTGCGATATTGCTACTAGGTTTTCGCCAGCCTGGCCGATAGCCCAAGTGCCACAACCCCCAGTCTTACCTCTGTGCCTCGCCATAAGTATTTCATTTGTCTGGTGAATATCCCTGCCCCAGATATCGCCTGCATCACAGATCTCTACGTTTTCGTCCGTAATCTTTAGGTAGCAAGGCTTTTCAGCACGACCAGTAATGACAACATGGTCATAGCCGGCATTTTTCATCAATGCTCCAAATCTTCTGCTACCACCCATGGCATTAGAAACGAAATATTTCCTTTCCCGCTTACTTGCAACTATCGGGTACTTCATAGTTAAAGCACATTTCCCTGCACCAGGTACAAGGGTGCCACCTAGCGGTCCAAGCCCCACGACGATGGGGTTTTCCGGCGAAAGAGGGTCTACACCTGGCTTCAAAAGATCAAAGAGCAACTTATGACCCAGTCCGGGTCCGCCGATAAACTTTTCAGCAACGCTGGCATCTAATGGCTCATCCTTTATCTCGCGGTTGCTTAAGTCTACAAAAAGGATCTTTCCAGCGTACCCGTAGCTTTCCATAAATTCATTAGCCCTTCACCGAGATAATCGCCCCATACAAACAATACTTCGTACAAAGGCTACACCCTTTCACACATTCATCGGTAAAACTTATTTCGTTCGGGGGCTTGATGACTATTCTGGCTTCTTCAGGGTTGAATGCCCCAACATATGTAAGGGAGCATATTAACTGACAGCACATGCACTCCGTGCACTTTTCGGGACTGACAGCTATGTTCTTTTTCTCCACGAGCCGGTCCTCTTATGTCAGAATGTCTACGTCAACGGCAGTTTTTTAATCCGTAAACGGAGGGAAAATTCACTAAGGCTTGTTTTGCCCTGACGACAATCTTGTTACTTTTTCTTGACCTTCGCCCAGTAAGACTCGTCCCTCTTAGATTTGAACTCCGAAACGTGTTCGAAATGACATTTCAGTAGGATCCTTCCATAGCCACCATGCTCCACCCCCGTGTCCATACAGTATACATACTCGTTTGCAGCAAAATCTCGGGGGTCCAGACCCTCAGCCAGACGTTCATATAATATATTGCCCAACTCTGCAATGCGGCATATGGCTCCGGTGCATAAAAACCTGACTGTACATTCGTGAGGTACAAGAGAAGTTCCACTTTGGATTACATATCTATCTCCAACCTTATTTCGTGCACCGCAGTTGTGTGACTCAACAACCTCAGCGACGATAAACCATTCGTTCAACTTGTCCTGTGCTTTCCATGACTTATGTTGTCTCGGGGTCGTTTTGAGGATGTCCTCATCCGTATACCCGATAAACATCTTGATTCGTTCAACCAGCCCAGGGTCAAGATTGTGCTCAGCAATAAACCTCCGTAGAGCATCCTGCGTGGACATAGTCTTCACCTCCATTTACAATCTTGAGGTTCTGTAAATCTAACAATTGCTTATGTGATGCCTCATCAATTTCCGGGCAAATAAACGAATGGCATTCTACACGTGATCCCACCATCTGTCAATAAGCGCATACGCACATTCCAAAAGTTATCTTGACACATTGCTCGAAGCAGATGATATACTACGCTCAAAATCTGGAAGCGAGGTAATAATTAAATGGCAGGAGCAGACTTTTCCTTAACCGGCAAAACAGCTCTGATAACCGGGGGAAGCCGCGGCATAGGTAGGGCTACTGCGCTGGGATTCGCCAGTGCTGGTGCAGACGTCGCTATAGCCAGCCGTAAACTTCCCGACCTGGAAAAAGTAGCTGATGAGATAACAAAATTAGGCAGAAGGGCTTTACCGGTAGCAGCGCACGTGGCAAGGCTGGAAGAAATTAATAGTCTCGTTAATAAGGTCACCCAAGAGTTCGGCAGAATCGACATATTGGTCAATAATGCCGGCACCAGCCCGGCGATGAGTGGAATGATCGACCTTGAAGAACGCCTTTGGGACTCGGTCATGAATCTCAATCTTAAGGGGCTGGTGTTTCTTAGCCAAGCTGTGGCTAGAGTAATGAGGGAACACGGCGGTGGCACTATAATCAACGTTTCGTCTGTGGCTGGCTTCAGACATGAGCCAAATGTGGGTGTGTACGCCATAAGTAAGGCTGGCGTGATAATGGCAACTAAGGTGATGGCTCAAGAATGGGCTCAATATAACATAAGAGTAAATGCTGTAGCCCCCGGGCATGTTCACACGCGGCTCGGCGACTCCATTTTCGAGGTTGTCCCAGGATACAGGGAGGAGTACGTTAGAAGGGTACCAATGGGACGGATAGGCGAACCTGAGGAGGTGGTAGGAGCCATAATTTATCTGGCTTCGGATGCATCTAGCTATGTGACAGGAACAACTCTGCTGGTGGATGGGGGAGCGATGCTAACCTAAGAGCTCTATTGCCTACCACGAGGGAAGCAAATTTGCTCACCTTGCCTGAAGCCAGTTTGAAACACCGGGGCGAGCAAGAAAGTTGATCCTGATTAACGTCTCCAGCCGACAAAAAAGACTGTAGTCTCAATATGGAGATGGGGCGCTATATAAATCACTTAGGAAGCAACTACGCTCAACTTATGATTGACCGATTAAATCAACAAGCCTAAGATAGATATGGGGGTAGCTATGGGAAACGAAGCAGACCTCTATCGCGGACTCCGGGAAAAGCTCGACTCTCATCCTGCCGCAGCACCAGACCGCCCGGAAATCCTCGAAATCCTTCACATCCTGTTCACTCCTGAGGAAGCAAGTGTCGCCATCCACCTCGCCTTCACGCTAAAGCCGGTAGAAGACATAGCTCACAAAACTGGGCTGTCCGTGGCGGATGTGACTGACATTTGCGAACGACTGGCTGACAAGGGTCTAATCTTATCACGCACTCGTGACGGTAAAAAGTTCTACGGTCTCCTACCTTTAATGCCAGGTATTTTTGAATTTCCTTTTATGAAGACAAAGTATCTCGATTTTGACTTCGACCGGCTGGCGAGATTGTGGCACCAATATTATGAAGCCGGCTGGGGGCGTGAGTTTCACAGTGGCAAGACCAGTATGTCTCGAATTATACCTGTTCGTAGAGCCATCACTTCCACCTCCACCGTCCTCCCATTCGAAGAGGTAGCCAACTATATAAACAAAGCAGAGTGTATCTCCTTGGGTAACTGCGCCTGTCGAGTTGCCGAGAAAAAATGCAATAACCCGATAGAGGTTTGCCTTGGATTTGACAGCATCGCTAGGTTTCTAGTTGAACGGAAGATGGCAAGATTCATCACCAAACAAGAAGCCTTTAACATATTGGAGGTGGCAGAAAAGGCTGGCTTGGTTCACCTGACCTCTAACACCGCTGATAGGATTGGATTTATCTGTAACTGTTGTCCCTGCTGCTGCGTCGCGCTTGCTGTCGCCACTAGGGTTAAAGACGCTTCTTCACATCCTATCTCTAACTTCCACGCTTTAGTCAATGGTGAAAAATGTAACCTCTGCGCTGCATGTGAGGACAGGTGCCCAGCAAAAGCTATCAAGATGGACGATGTAGCCGTGGTAAACGTTTCCCTTTGTATTGGCTGTGGTCTCTGTGTCTCTGTCTGTGCCACAGAAGCGATTAGCCTCGTCCGCAGGGCAGACAGCACAGAGCCACCTGCTGAAGCCAGAGAACTCGCCCTCAAAGCAGCACAGGAAAGAGGTCGACTTGAGACCTTTTTAGCCAACCTCACGTGAAACTATTTGGTCTCAACCACCTAATCTAGACCTCTAAGCACTATCCTCCAAGAAGGGCAACATCCACGTTCAAGTTGCGCACAAGAAAAATCTGTATACATATCCCGTTGATGCCGCCTAAATACTTATGCTATGGACAAACCACCGTCAACACAAATAGTCTGACCGGTTATAAATGATGATTCGTCAGACGCTAGGAACAGCACTGTGGAGGCTACTTCTTCTGGCTTACCACGTCGCCGAAGCGGCACCCTCTGTTGGATAATATGGTCAACTTCCCCCCGCATAACAGGTGCACCCATAGGAGTGGCTATATAGACCGGCGCCACACAGTTGACTCGTATATTGTATTTTCCCAGACCACCAGCAAGGCACCTGGTCAAGGCAACAACACCACTTTTGGATGCAGCATAAGAATACCTATGATATGAATAAAATGCAGCTATGGACGCGTTGTTGACTATCGCTCCGCCACCAACCTTCTTCATTTCAGGGACAGCATAACGACAAAGGAAGACTATGCTCTTAAGGTTGGTGTTCATAACAGCATCCCAGTCTTCTTCCACGAACATGAGACCACTGGCGCCCACTTCAATACCTACGTTATTGAATAATATGTCCAGCCTACCGAATTTAGAAATAGTAGTGTCTACCACTATTTTAGCCCCTGACTCACTGCTAACATCTGCCTGCACCGCTATGGATTCACCACCATTGCTCCTGATCATCTCCACTGTCTCTTCGGCAGCAGAAAGATTCTTGTCAACACAAACTACTTTAGCTCCCTCTCGTGCAAAAAGGATGGCGGTTGCTTTTCCATTACCCATCCCAGACCCTGCAGTACCCGCTCCTGATACTATTGCCACCTTGCCCTTTAGTCTCATCTTTTAATCACCTCCTCGGAGAACATCAAGAAATAAGCACCTATCTATGACGAGCAGAGGCAAATGTCGAATTTCTAGCATCCTAACAAAAAGATCCAAATACGCCGATGTTGACCGCTTTTTAGTAAAAAAGACAGCCCGCTGCAAGCGCAATCTTCGAGCGTCAAGCTGCTCTTTCCGTGTCTTCTAGAAGTCCCTAAGCCCATTTTACCACACCCCTCGCACAGCCAGGAACCAGACTATTATCAGCCAAATTTCAGTCGAAATTAAAAATTGAGCTGCAGAGACAAACGAACATGAAATCCATTCTGCTTCCTCACTCTACACATGAGGTAAATGAGTCTTGCATCTGATGGCAAATATCTGAAGACGCGCAAAAACGGATAATTGCGCAGCTTTAGCAACCTTTGTGTTCACTTCTGTACAAAGAAAAGCCCATCCGAGACCATTGCACCCCCACCGAAATCTTAATAAAATTTTAATATCCAGCTGCTACACTGGTGGATGCCAGAATTAGAAAGGAGGTGAAACTCTAATGTGGCGAAGCAAGAAATTCATCATTGCTGCCGTACTAGCTGCTGTATTACTGGCTGGAGGCATAAGTGGCATGGCCATAGCCCAGAGTGGCAACGGCGATGATATCCAGCCGAAGACCAAACGTGGGGCTCTCCTCGAAAGAGCTTGTCAAATCTATCAGGAGAAGACAGGCGTTGTCATTGACAAAGAGGTGCTGAAAGACGCCTTTGTCCAAGCTGTAAGCGAGATGCGACCTAAACTACCGCAAAACCGGGGAGAGATGATACCTGGTGATATGCCAAAACGCCCAAGGATGGATCCCCAAGACATGCAAAATTGGCTTCAGAAGCTGGTACAACAAGGAAAGATTACCCAAGAACAGGCTGACCAGTTCCTGAGGTGGTGGCAGTCGAAGCCAGATACCACGCAGTTCGAACAGCAGATTAAGCAATGGCAGGAAATGAGGCCTCAGATACCACCAGAGCTGAAACAGTGGATACAAGCGAGACCACAGCTGCCTCTTGGGTTTAGACCCAGGGAGCCTTTGGGCGGACCGTGTCCCCCTCCCCAACCAGCAGAATGATTTCTACGAAGCTCAAATTGAGAATACCGATGTCATCAAGAGAGGGAGAGAATTTCTCTCCCTCTCTGATTATTAATGCCACCGCTTAAGGAGCGGTGTTCTTAACAATTAGTTAACATTTGTGTTATAACATTGTCTTAGACTGAAGACTACCGCACAAAGAGTTCGAGTATGTCCGGCAAGAGAGTGTTAGTAGTTGACGATGATGAAAAGACGGTGGAACTGGTTAAGCTCTACCTTAACCGGGATGGCTACAGAGTTCTGACGGCTTATGATGGCACTGAAGCCTTGCGCCTAGCTCGTGAGAGTCATCCTGACCTTATCGTCCTAGACCTGATGTTGCCCGGGATAGATGGCCTTAAGGTCTGCCAAACTCTCAGGGATGAGTCTGACGTACCAATAATAATGCTCACTGCTAGGACCAGAGACGAGGACAAGCTCACTGGTCTGGGTATAGGAGCAGATGATTACGTGACCAAGCCCTTCAGCCCAAAAGAACTGGCAGCTAGAGTCCGAGCAGTGCTCAGGCGTTTGCCTGGTGAGCGTGGGCCGGCAGAGATCAAGCGGGGTAAAGTGAGCGTCAACTTTGCCAAGCACGAAGCGTCTATTGACGGTAAACCTCTACGACTCACCCCCATCGAATTCAAACTGCTAGGGAACCTCATTAAAGAACCGGGTAAAGTTTTCAGCCGGGCAGACCTTATCGAAAAAGCCTTAGGCTATGATTATAAAGGCTACGACCGCACCATAGATGTCCATATACTCAACCTGCGCCGCAAACTTGAGCCTGACCCCAGTCACCCAAGGTACATAAAGACAGTATACGGAGCCGGCTACAAGTTCTCAGAGGTTCAAAATGATACATAGTTTACGGTTTCGCCTTCTAACCGCCTTTGCCCTGGTAATACTGGTTGCAGTGGGCGCAATATACTTCTTCGTAAGCCAAACCACTCAAGTTGAATTCCGCCGCTTTGGTGAAAGGAGCGAGCAAGCACGCTTGGGAAGAGTAGCTTTCGAGCTATACCGCTATTATCGCGAGCACGGAAAATGGGAAGGGATTCAAACCTATGTAGAGCAATGGGGAAACCTCTACGGACGACGCATCATATTGGCAGATACCACTGGGGTGGTAGTGGCTGACTCCCAAGGTAAGCTCTTGGGACAGCAATATCATCCCAGCTCACCGGGCATGCGCTTGCCACCGCCATGGGAAGGAAACAGTGTGGGGATCCTATACATCAGCCCCGAGTCATCAACGGTCTTCCCTTCCCCCAGGGGGCTGTCTCAGGCAGTAAATCGCTTTCTCCTCTGGGGTGCTCTCCTAGCGGCTGCAGTTGCACTCTTGATAACCTTTTTTCTCTCGCGTCGAATTTCTGCACCGGTCAAAGCACTTATTCTCGCCGCTAGACAATTAGGACAGGGCGACTTGTCGCAAAGGGTCAAGTCTGAAGACAAAGGTGAAATTGGAGAACTAGCCCGAGCCTTCAACACTATGGCTGAAAATCTAGAACGAAATGAAATGCTTCGCCGCAACATGATAGCTGACATTGCCCACGAACTACGGACTCCATTGTCCAATCTCAGGGGGTATTTAGAGGCAATGGAGGACGGTGTGGTAAAGCCGCATCCAGAAGCTATCCGCTCTCTTCATGAAGAAGCAAATCTACTATCACGACTGGTCGATGACCTTCAAGAGCTAAGCTTAGCCGAAGCTGGTGAATTGAAGTTGAACTATCAGCCCGAGGATATCAGCGAGCTAGTCAAACAAACAGTCGCGTTGCGGCAAGACCAGATGATGGCAAAGGGGATATCGGTATCTGTTGAGCTGGCGGAAAAACTAACGCCCGTCAATATTGATTCTCGGCGGATAAGTCAGGTCATGCTCAACCTCCTAGATAACGCCATAACTCACACGCCCAAAGGAGGCACTATAACTATAGCTGCCAGGCAATCCGATGACTGGACGGAAATAAGCGTTAAAGATACGGGAGAGGGAATTCCGGCTGATGACTTGCCCAATATCTTCGAGCGTTTCTACCGGGTAGACAAGTCTCGAGCGAGAGCAACAGGTGGCGTTGGTCTGGGGCTTGCCATCGCCAAATCTTTGGTCGAGGCACACAAGGGCAAGATTACGGTAGAAAGTGAACCTGGAAAGGGCAGTTGTTTCAGTTTTACAATCCCAGTGGCTAAATGAGTATTACGCTCTTAATAGTATCTTAATATTTTGCTAGTACACTGACACAAGGTCGTACTTATCGACCTTGAAGATACCATGGCAGAAACTAAAAGAAAGGTCATTACCAAAATGCCAGGCTGGCTATTTGCCATCATTTGCGTATCTGTTTTACTGATTCCGAGTGTTGGCTGTGCTTCAAAAATAAGCACAACGGAGGTAAAAAAACAGGTCGCTACCGTACAGCGTGGCAACATGACAATAACCGTTTCAGTTGATGGCAATCTGGTCATGCCGCAAGCGTTTGACCTGCGCTTCGGTGCCCCCGGTGATGTCAAAGATGTGTTCGTAGAAGAGGGGGATTTTGTTAAGGCTGGCACAGTACTAGCTACACTGGATAACACTGCACAGCGACTGGACATTATGTCGGCAAATAACAGCATGCAGATGGTTTTGAGTAACCTTTACCAGACCGTACCCCGTCTGCCCCAGTTTCCAACTAAAGGTCCCAATAAGGGCTCAGGAGTCGGCTATTCATTTTACTATCCTAGCGCCACCATTCTGTCATCCTTCGAATGGGCAAGGGAAGAGGTTTCCAGGGCACGTGGGCTATTCCAAGCCGGCAAATATACCGAGGCAGCATCAGAACTGTACGTATCCTTATCTGACTTAGAGTCCTGTGCCGCGATATTTGAGGATACCATAAGTAATCCGATGTCTGGCCTGGGCAATACGTCACCGTTGATCCCCGATGACATATCAGGCATAACATATTTTCAAATCCTGCAGGACCAGTCATTTGAATCAGTCTACACCATAGAACTGAGGAAGGTGGTCTTCTTAATCAGGCAAGCTCAGGCAAATATCGAAGCCCTGCGGAGATTGACAGCCCAAAAGAGCTATGCCGAAGCCGAGTCCCTGTTCGAGCTCCTTTTCAGCCAGATGGAAAATATAGGCAAAGCAGTCAGGAACAATGTCAACGTGATAAGAGCACATAGTAATACCGCCGTTTACGGCAAGGACATAAGCTTATATTTTTATCGTGCTGCTGAAGAGAAACTGAACGCGGCGCTGAAGGCTATAGAAGATGACGGGCTCAATTCCGTGGAACTGGATGATAACTTGCGTGTCGCTCAACATTATATGCAGCTCTGCAACGCCATTCTAGGGAGCAATGATTATGTATTGCAGCATGGTCTTTCATTAAAAAATGAGCAGCAATACAACATAGATCTGGCAAACGCTTTGGTCACGCTGGGGAACAGGAGGGACGATTTCCTGAAGACAATAGTACTGGCACCTTTTGACGGTACGGTAGTAAGCGTAGGCGTCAAAAAGAATGATGTCCTCTCCGCCATGGACTATTCATCCAAGACCGCCATTCAACTTGTCGATACCACAGCCATCAAATTTGAGGGACTCGTTGACGAGATCGATATTCTGAAAATAAAGACAGGACAAAAAGCAAGGATAACCGTGGATGCCGTACCTGACAAGGAGTTCACAGGTACCGTGACATTCATCTCGCCCTATGGTTCAAAAGATACCGGCACCGTAGTTAAATTCTCAATAACTATCAAACTTGACCCCACTGATGTAGAGCTCAAAGGTGGACTTACCGCCACCGCTGATATCGCTGTAGCCAGCATTCAGAACGTACTGCTGGTCCCAGTATCAGCCATCACCACCACCCCTACAGGGTCTTTTGTAACAGTCATCATCAATGAAGCCACAGGTCAGACAGAAAAGAGGAAGATCACCGTTGGTAACCAAAACTACCGGTTCGCCGAGGTAGTCTCAGGATTGAAAGAGGGCGATAAGGTCACAATTGAAGAAAAAGTGCCCGGTGCGCCGGTAACAACAGGTTTCCCACGACCACAAGGACCACCCCCACCACCGAGATAACATGAAAATACGAGCATCAACCATAGTTTTAATAGGTGTAAGTTTATCCTTTCTGTTGTTCAGCGGCTGCCAGAGCCAGCCCCAGGACACAGGACAATTTACCCAAGTGAGAAGGGGAGACCTTGACATCATAGTGTCAGCTGACGGTTTCCTAACCATGCCGAATCAGTTTGACTTGAAGTTCGGAACCACAGGGCAGGTTTCTGAAATACTGGTTGAAGAAGGTGATAAGGTCAAAGAGGGTGCCATCCTAGCGATGCTTGATAACTCAGCACAGAAAAATGCCATCAAGACCGCCCTATTCAGCATACAGACAGCAAAGAATAACATCTCATTTGGGTGCGGCACAGACCATATACCTTACACTTACCCTGACTTGAGCGTGCCCCGAATTATGGAAGAGGCGCAGAAAGATACGGACGAAGCTGTCACCCATTTCAAGCAGGGTAACTACAAAGACGCCGGCTATAAACTGGCAATGACGTATTTTGATATCGAAGTATGTGAAGACCTTATTAAATCCAAGCCTAACCCCGCTGTATTGGCTGGCGCCAAGACGAACTCAATCTTCTATCCTGACCTTGACGCGGGAAGCACCTTGGAGCAGTCACAGAATGACATGATGGTGGTCAATTACCTGCAAGAATACCGCCACAAACTGATGAATATTGCCCAAGCAATGAAAGTCGGGGATTATAGGGAAATCGCGCCTGAATTAGATGCAGCGCAGCGAGAAATGCAATTGGCTTACCTGCTAGCTAGGAGCACCGTATCTATCAAAAGCAGGTTCGCCTTTGAATACGCTGACACCCCCACCAGCGTTGACTTTCTGCAAGCAGCCATGCGCTTGCTACAGGAATTACAAGACTACCTCACTCACGATGATGCCCTACCAGTTGAAGCTGCTAAGAAATTGTACGTCGCAAAGCTGAATTTGCTGGTGGCGCGTGACGTCTTGAAAAACCAAACATTGATCTTTGAAAGCGGCGGTAGCACAAACTGGAAGACGTTGCAGCAATACAACCTTAGCTTGCAGAGCGCGGAAATAGCCCTCTACAAAGCTAAGCAGGAAATTATGAAGACGGTAATAATAGCCCCCTCTGATGGCACGGTAGTCAGCGTGGATCTTAAAAAATCCTATGTTCTGTCCGCCCAAGATTACTCGGCAAGGACTGCGGTCAAGCTTGTTGATACCAAGACGGTCAGGTTCACAGGTCTGGTTGATGAAATCGACATCATGAAGGTCAAACGGGGGCAAAAAGCAAGGATAACCGTGGATGCCGTACCAGGCAAGGTGCTCACCGGGACGGTGAAATTTATTTCTCCATTTGGTACACAGTCAGGCAAGGTCATTAAATTCACCGTCACCATTGAACTTGACCCCACTGATATCGAACTTAGAGGCGGCCTGAGTGCCACTGCCGATATAAATGTGTATAGCACCAAGAATGCACTGCTTGTGCCCATATCAGCGCTCATAACCACCCCTAGGGGAACCTTTGTTATGGTCATCAACCAGACTACAGGTCAGCCCGAAAGAAGGCAGGTCACGATCGGTAAGCAAAACTTCCAGTTCGCCGAGGTATTGTCGGGACTGAAGGAGGGCGATAAGGTCCAGGTGGTGACCCAGAAAGGTGTCTCTAGTCAGTCAAGCCAGAGGACACCAAATCCGATGCGTTTTCTCTCCAGATAGAAGGTCAGCAAAATACAGAGTTAAGAATGATTAAACTTAAAAACATAAGTAAAATATACGATATGGGGGCGGTAAAGGTCTCTGCCCTAGATAATGTCTCCTTCAGTTGCCAAAAAGGTGAGTTTGTCTCAATAATGGGACCATCAGGTTCTGGCAAATCTACCATGATGAATATACTAGGCTGTCTAGACAGGCCCACCTGCGGAAGCTATTTTCTAGAGGGACGGGACATATCCAGGCTTAACGACGACGAACTGGCGGTGATAAGGAATAGCAAATTAGGTTTCGTTTTCCAGTCATACAACCTTTTACCTAAATTGACCGCAGTGGAGAATGTAGAATTGCCTTTGGTGTATAGCAAAAATGGCAACAGGCGAAGGCGCGCTCTCCAGACACTGGAATCTGTCGGTATCGGTAATAGGGCATTCCACCGTCCAAGTGAGCTATCAGGAGGTGAACAGCAGAGGGTGGCTATCGCCCGCGCCCTGATTAATGACCCATTGATAATACTTGCTGATGAGCCCACCGGTAATCTTGATAGTGCCTCAAGCCATACCATCATGTCAGTTTTGCTTGAGCAGAGCAGGCGAGGTATAACGGTAATCGTGGTTACCCATGAGCAGGATATAGCAGCATACACACAGAGGACTATCTATCTAAGGGATGGAAAGATTATTGAGGAAAAGAGGCGATGAGTATCTGGGAGAGCATTAGAACAGCGTGGCGTTCCATATTTGCTAATAAGATGCGCTCTTCGCTTACCATGCTGGGTATTGTGATTGGCGTCTGCGCTGTGGTGTTGCTGGTTGCCTTAGGTCAAGGGTACCAGAGCAGCATGACGACCACTTTCGAGAATATGGGGGCTAGTGCCCTATATATATCGAGCTCCACAGCCAGAACATTGACCACCATGCGTGAACTCACTCTTGAAGATGCTCAAGCCCTGGCAGACAAGACGGTGGCACCATCAATAGCAGTAGTTTCTCCCACGCTTAGCAAAAACGTGAATGTACAGTATGGAAATAGCAACGTGACCATCCAAGCCATAGGAGTCACCCCGGTGATAACACAGATAAGAAACTACCAGTTAGATGTCGGCAGATTCATAACTGACCAAGACATAACGGCGAGGAGCAACGTGGTAGTACTCGGTTATCAGACTACCATTGACCTATTCGGCAACGAGTCTCCGCTAGGCAAGAGCGTGCGTGTTGAAGGCATCAAATTTCAGGTCATTGGCAGCATTCAAAAACTGGGGGGCTTTGGCGGAGATGAGTATGTGTTGATACCCCTCACAACCATGCAATCGAAAATAGTCGGCGGCAACAATATCCAGCAGATTGCAGTGAAAGCGGTCAGCCCGGAGCAGGTGGATTCTGCTATCGCCGAAATAACTTCAGTGCTCAGAGCCCGCCATTACATTGCGCCCGGGGCTACCGATGATTTCACCATAAGGGACATGCGCGAAATATTGAACAGCATGCAGCAGACACTAGCCAATTTCTCGCTTTTCCTAAGCAGCATCGGTGCTATCTCGCTCATTGTCGGGGGAATCGGAATCATGAACATTATGCTTGTTTCCGTATCAGAACGGACACGAGAAATCGGTATACGAAAAGCTATCGGCGCGAAACGCCGTGATATTTTGCTTCAATTCCTCATCGAAGCGGCAGCACTGAGTTTCACCGGTGGCTTGGCTGGTCTACTCCTAGCCATGGGTGGAGCTTCAGCAATAGGAAACATCAAAATGGGAAACTTGAGTATTCAGGCTCAAATTTCGCCTACGGTGGTTATTCTTGCACTCGCTGTATCAATCGGAACAGGACTAATATCCGGTACTTACCCAGCTTATCGGGCCGCTAGACTCGATCCCATTGAATCATTACGCCACGAATAGATAACATACTTTAAGGTCATGCGGGGGAACATTGAATTTCCCACCTTTTTCCTCTAAAATAACAACCATCGCAACCACAGATTTACAACCTAATTGGCATGACAAAGGCAAGGAGATACATATTAAGACATAGGTCAATTGCCGGGATCGTTTCATAATGCCGGCAATTTTGCCGTCCAGGGGTGTAGCTCAGTTTGGTAGAGCAGCGGTCTCCAAAACCGCAGGTCGCGGGTTCGAGTCCTGCCACCCCTGCCATTATCGAGAGTGAGCAAAATTGTGGCTAGTAAATGTCAATGCCGAGGTGGTGGAATCTGGTAGACACGCCATCTTGAGGGGGTGGTGGGCGTAAGCCCGTAGGAGTTCAAATCTCCTCCTCGGCACCATTTTTTGGTATAATAGCAAACGTGCGGAAGTAGTTCAGCGGGTAGAACGTCTCCTTGCCAAGGAGAAGGTCGCGAGTTCGAATCTCGTCTTCCGCTCCAGAAGAGACTTAAGGCGGCGTAGCCAAGTGGTTAAGGCGGGGGTCTGCAAAACCCCTATTCAGCGGTTCAAATCCGCTCGCCGCCTCCACTTTTTGCCGAGGTGGCGGAATGGCAGACGCGGCGGACTTAAAATCCGATCTCCACTAGGAGGTGTGGGTTCGAGTCCCTCCCTCGGCATGTCCCTTTGAATCACGGTAGCGAAAACCTGACAAATTAGACCATAGCAATTATTAGGCGGTCCGAAATAACCAAGTATAAGCCCATGCTAAAACCGCAGCCAATATTCTTTTTGCCTTAAAACCATGGACTTATTCTGCTGCACTGACCAAATGTATAATGTTTGAGCCGCCACAACATAAACTTAAAACTAGTTAATTTTTGGAGGTATGTCCACGACCTCAATAAGGATTGCTCAGAACAAATAAACGCTGAGCTCAAACGCAGGCGAGCCTTGACACAAGTAGAGATGGATAGTAACATATCTACAACTGCTATGACAGCCATCTAAATCAAAGCACTGGAGAACTAACCATGGCACTTAGTATGTCACTTCAACAAGCTAAGGAGCGCGCGTTGCAGCTGATGCACCGAGGCTACCACTGAGGTCCAGCGGTCCTGCAAGTTATGTGGGAAGCACATGAACTGGGTAATGAAGACCTCCTGTGGGCAGGCATCACTTTCACTGGCGGCATAGCTGGACAGCAGCAAGCCCCCTGTGGTGCTATATCTGCTGCAGCGGTATATCTTGGGCTGCACCACCGCTGCCCCCCAGAAGACAAACAGAAAGCTAGGCAGGCACGACTCAATGCCCGCCAGGATGCCAGCGAGCTGGTTAGGAGCTTTACCCAGAGATTCGGAACCATCGTCTGCTTCGACCTTATTGGCATAGACTTCTCCAAGCCGGGTGGTTACCAGGAATTCCAGGAGTCTGGGATCTGGAAAGAGAAATGCGACCACTATGTCCAGTTTGTTCTGGAAAAGCTCTACGAACTGGATGAAAGATATGGCATCGAACAAGCTCCACAAAAGGTAACTATTTACACCAAGCCGGGGTGTCCCTACTGTGCTGCAGCCAAGCAAGACCTTGAAGAACGCGGCGTGCCTTATGAGGAAATCAGCATCGAAAACAACGCCAAAGCCATCGAAGAGGTAATACGCCTGACCGGTGGCAAAAGTATAGTACCAGTCTTGGTCAGCGGAAGCGAGGTCAAGATAGGCTTCGGCGGCGGCTGAGCTATCTAAAATTGCGGCAGTTCGCCGCAAATAGCCACACAAGCGTCACTCGGGCAACTGCTAAGATATAGATCCCCTTCCGGGTAGCGCTATCACATCGATTTCTTTGCCTTAATCACCTTTACTACCGCTTGCTCAATGTCAGTAGCCACAAGCCCATGCTTTTGGAGCAGCTCCTCGGGCTTTCCTGATTTGGCATAGACATCTCTTATGCCAATGAAGCCCATGGGTACGGGCATTTCTCTGACCACCACTTGTGCCACTCGACTGCCTAGCCCGCCATGAATAAGATGTTCCTCAGCGACCACGATCGCCCCCGTTTGCGAAGCTGCATCAATAATGGCTGCCTCATCTAAGGGCTTCAGCGTGGGTATGTTGAGCACCCGACAGTCTATGCCCTGAACTGATAGCTCTTGGGCTGCTTCCAGTGCCTTGGCTACCATTACACCACAGGCCATGATAGTAACATCCTTGCCGTCCCTTAATGTCACCGCCTTACCTAAATTGAAGCGATAACCTTCCCTGTAAATGAGTGGCACTTTAGGACGGCCAAGCCTAATATAGAATGGACCGTTTGCCACTGCAGCAGCCCTTACAGCTTCGGCTGTCTCCACAGCATCCGCAGGAACGATAACGTTAAACCCAGGCAAGGAACAGTAAAGCGCCAAGTCTTCGATAGCATGATGAGAGGCACCATCTTCACCCACAGTAATCCCACCATGTGTAGCAACCACCTTCACGTTCAATCTCGGCTGGGCGATACAAACCCTTACCTGGTCAAAACAGCGGCAGGCAGCGAAAACAGCGAAGGTGCTGACAAACGGTATCTTCCCGGAAACTGCCAGCCCAGCAGCAATACCTATCATATTCTGCTCCTGCAAACCACATTGAAAAAACCGATCTGGAAACCTCTCTGCAAAATACCTTGTCATGGTCGAGCGCGAAAGGTCAGCGTCAAGGACGACAATATCTTTATATTGCTGACCAAGCTCCACCAAGACTCTACCATAAGCCTCTCTGGTAGCCATTTCAGTAGCAGCCATCATGCCAGCTCCCTCAAGGCTACCTCAGCTTCCTCAGGGCTCGGTGCCTTACCGTGGAAGTCCACATTATTCTCCATGAAGCTAACCCCTTTTCCCTTGACCGTATGAGCAATAATTGCAGTCGGCTTTCCCTTCACTCGTCTGGCTTTTCTCAGCGCCTGCAAAATCTGCCTAAAATCATGACCGTTTATCTCTAAAACATGCCAGTTAAAAGCACGCCACTTACCAGCCAGCGGGTGCAAATTCATGACATCACAACATCGTCCATCGAGCTGAAGCCCATTGTGGTCAACTATAGCTGTTAGATTATCCAGCTTGAAATGAGGTGCGAACATAGCCGCCTCCCACACTTGCCCCTCATCACATTCCCCATCGCCAAGAAGGACATATACCCGATAATCCCGCTTATCCAGCCTACCAGCCAAGGCAATACCAATGCCGTAAGACAGACCCTGTCCTAGAGAGCCCGCCGACATCTCTACCCCAGGAGTTAAGGTTCTGTCCGTGTGACCTTGCAAGCGGCTACCCAGCTTTCTTAAAGTAGAAAGTTCCTCCACTGGAAAATAACCACACTCGGCTAAAGCTGCATATAGAATAGGAGCGGCGTGCCCCTTGCTGAGGACAAAGCGGTCGCGGTCAGGCCACTGCGGATTTTTTGGGTCATGTCGCATAACCTTGAAATATAAGGCGGCTAGAATATCTGCAGCAGAAAGAGAGCCTCCGGGGTGACCGCTGCCCGCTGTTGCAGTCATCATAATCACATGGCGGCGTAACTGCTTAGCCATCTTCTCAAGTTCCGAAATTGAGAGGTCAAATTTAATTCTTGTCTTTGCGCTAGCCATAGCTGATTCCTGAAGGGTTGCTAAATTATAGGCTAGTTGACCGCTCACTGTCCATATTGGGAAGTGTTCCTTCACCGCGACTGAAGCAAGCGACAAAGACCCACTGTCAACAAATAAAGCAACTACATTCCAAGATAGGGAAACAATCTTGCATCGAGACGAAAGTCCAATACCTTCAATAACAAACACTGCGGTGGGGTTGAGAATACGACACTTGTCTATTATAATGCTTTAGATGCTCATAGACTTTCATACTCACGTAGTGCCTCCGCAGATAAAGGAAAGACGAGCTGAATATATCCAGCGTGATGCCTGCTTCTCCCAGCTTTATTCCCAGCCCAAAGCCAAGCTGGTCACCGCTGAAGAGCTCATAGCTTCAATGGACGAAAATGAAATCGATAGATCTGTCATCCTTAACCTAGGCTGGACAAACCATGAGATCTGCATAGAGACAAATGACTACATTCTGGAAGCCACCAGCCGCCATCCAAGAAGACTCGTCGGTTTTTGTGCTATCCAGCCTTTAGCGGGTGATGCAGCTATCAAGGAGCTGGAGCGATGTGCCAAGAATGGAGCTAGAGGCATCGGCGAAATACGACCGGATGTTCAGCGCTTTGACTTCAAGGACAACATGGTGATGAAACCTGTAGTCGAAGCAATTATGAAATATTACCTGATTTTTCTGACACACGCCTCTGAGCCAGTGGGACACCAGTATTTCGGCAAAGGAACTATCACCCCTGAATTCATTTACCCTTTAATTTTAAACTTTCCTGATTTGAAATTGGTCTGCGCTCACTGGGGTGGCGGATTACCTTTTTATGCCCTGATGCCCGAAGTGGCAGCGGCACTTAAGAATGTCTACTTCGATACTGCAGCTACACCATTCCTCTACAAGCCTCAGATCTTTAAACAAGTAACTGATATCCTCGGCAGCGACAAAATCCTTTTCGGCAGTGATTATCCACTCCTGTCGCCAAAACGCGTAATAGACCAGATCGAGTCCACCAAACTTGATCAGGAAGATAAAAACAAAATTCTGGGAGAAAATGCTCGGAAGTTATTGTCCCTTTAATTGTCCCTTTAATAGCCTGGAAATATTGCCCTGCTACAATATGGTGGAACTTTGAACGAGGAACAAATTAGGTCTTTCATTGCTATCGAACTACCCGAAGAGGTCAAGCTTGGGTTACATCGGCTGCAGTGTGAGTTGAGATCACCACAGCATACGTTCGTAAAATGGGTAGCACCTGAAGGCATTCACCTTACCTTGAAATTTCTGGGAAATATAACGCCTCAAAAAATAGCCGGGATAACCGAGGTTATGAAACAAGCCAGTGATGGGATCAGTCCGTTCCAGTTGCAGGTCACTGAGATAGGTGCCTTTCCCAATTTGAGACAACCTCGTGTTCTCTGGATCGGTATTAAGGGGGATGTTGATAAATTAGCAACTTTGCAAAAGCGGATTGACCTTGGACTTGCCTCGCTGGGCTTTGCCAAGGAAACACGAGCGTTTACGCCGCATCTAACACTAGCCCGGCTGCGGGAGGGGGTTCCACCTCGAGACTGTCGAGGCTTCGGTGAACTGGTGAGTAAAACACCCATCGAAGTTAATTATAAGTTCACTGTAACCAGCCTCAGTTTGATGAAAAGCCAGCTGCAACCCGGCGGAGCTGTCTATAGTCGCCTAGCTGAGGTGAAGCTGCCGTGTAAGACGTAGCTGCAGATCCCTCGATTAGCTCAATGCTATGCGTAGGCGACTAAACAGGTATTGCCACCCTGGATTGTTGTGGCGACCAAAGCCACGATGCTATAATATCAGCCATAGACTGACTGGTAACCTTTGGTAGGCAGCTCAGCAATCCTTCAGTTTAGATTTTCCCGAGTAGCTCAGTGGTAGAGCGGGCGGCTGTTAACCGCTTGGTCGTAGGTTCGAATCCTACCTCGGGAGCCACCAGAACCACATTCTGGTCCCAGCTGCAATATTTACCACTGTTTATCGTCCAATGAAACACACAGCCTAGACCTACAAGATGGTGACCTCTTGAGACTAACCACTACAAAACCCACCACCCATTGACAGCCTGTGTTCATAGCCGTATTATAGGTGTCCGAAATGACGAAACAGGAAACAATGGCGAACTGATGGAGTACAAAACATACCTGCAAGACGGGAAAAAGCGACACAGAGCCAAGGCTAAAGCCCAAAAAGATACAGTATCTGTAGCTGCCGAATGGCTGGCAAACCGACCTTCGCTGACTGAATTAACCTTGACTACCCTCACAGTTCTATTTGGTGTCCAGATACTTAGGGCACTGGGTCCAAGTATGTTCTGGATACTAAGCGAGCGCATGGGATGGAACACCATTGCGCTTGGAGCAGTTGGATGCGTCATCGTACTCATCAGTTTCCTGCCTGGCACACTAAGTCAGCTATTGGGCAACCGACGTTTGGTAGTGGCTACCGCTGGTGGGGTGGGATTGGTTAGACTATTCATGCAATTCTGGTGGGAGGAACCGCTTTTCAATTTGAGTTTGGCAATAATAGGAACAATATTGTTCATCACATTCCTGCCTGCACGTTTCGAGAACACGCGGCTTCAAGGTATTTCAGATATTCAACACTTCGCCGTGGGACTATTAGGCGGACTGGTATTGGATACCGCTATTAATGGTGCCTTCGGCACATATGACACCATCTGGCAAGTGAAGCCACTTCCAGCACTCCTCACACTCCTGCTGGTAGCAATCCAACTGGCATTTCTGGTAGGCATTTCATTGGCAAAAGGTACCAGCTTGAAAGCGACATCCAGATCCATTTGTATTTCCAATGCCAGGTCATTAACATGGGCAGCCATCGGTCCTTTCCTCTTCTTTGAACTGGTGATCCTCCAGAACATACCCCGCTTGGCAACACTAACCAACTGGCTGTTACCAGTAGCCTTCGGGGTAATACTCGTAGCCCAGCTCGCTGGTCTTGCTGCTGCAATATGGTTCCTCAGCAAGAAATGGCAAAGACTATGGCCTTGGGCACTTGGCTGCGGCATCATCTTGACTGGAATCATGATACCAAACTTCCAGAAGATAGCAGCATTAACGGTGCTGCAATTTTTGGTCGGGCAGGTGTTGGTATCAGTGCTCCTAGCCATGGTGTTGATGGGCATTGCTACCGGCTCAAGAAAGACACAACGTATCAGCCTCTCTATCGCAAATGGTGTGGGCATACTCTTGCTACTAATGTCTGTCTTCGCTTACTATGCTGTCTACAAAACCAGCCTCCCTTACAAGAACACACTGCTTGAACCCATAGCTGGAGGTATGATAACAGCCTGTGCTCTAGGCGCAACAGTTATTCGTGAGCGAGAGGTTAAAGCGAATCTTAAGCTTTGGGCAGTGCCCATGCTGGCTCTGCCTCTCCTCTTGCTACCCATTGGCATGACTATCACCTGCCGAGCACCCACTGTGGTCACCGGCGATGGCTTACCTATCCGTGTAATGACTTACAATGTTCATAGTGGCTTCAACCCAAAGGGTAAACTGGACATAGAAGCGATTGCCCAAGTCATTGAGAAAAACAACCCAGATGTAGTTGCCTTACAAGAAGTGTCAAGAGGCTGGCTCATTAATGGTCGTCTCGATATGCTAGGTTGGTTATCTCAACGACTACGCATGTCGCACGTGTTCGGTGCAACAGCAGACATCTTCTGGGGCAACGCCATCCTCAGCCGCTACCCCATAATGGCATACAGCCGACACGACCTACCGCCAAAAGGTCTGCCCATACCGTGCGGCTTCATGGTAGCACTGATAGACCTTGGAAAAAATGAAAAACTAAAGGTCATCAATACCCAATTCCACCATATCAAAAACGACAGCGACATTCGCCAGCTTCAGTCAAAGGCTATCCTTGATTTCTTGGCTGGCATCGGTAGTAACCGCACTGTAATGTTGGGCAATCTCAATGCCGGGCCTAAAGACTTGGAGCTGCGTATGTTACTACAGGCTCGCATCCTTGTGGATGCAGCGGAAAGAATGAACCCACGCCTAACCTATACTTTCCCGTCAGACAATCCGCACCAGCGATTAGACTATATCTTGACGTCCCCTGACCTGATAGCAGAAGACATCCGAGTGCCAGCCAGCATCGTCTCTACTCACTTACCTGTAGTTGCAGTCATCAGCAAGTAGAACATAGTGCTAACTCACAACTGTCAACTGTTTGTCATAAATAAAGACATTCCACCAAACAATCCCGCACAGGTTACACTTTGAAGCACCCCACATCCTTACCCTCTTAAAAAATAATCTAACGCCTTTTATCTATCTGCTGTTGCCCTTATCTAGCTGTGCCGCCAGCAGCTCAGCTAGATCTAAAACTTTAAGCGCCTCCGTAGCCTCTTTCGCCTTAATAGCGTCCTCAAACATCTGCAGACAATACGGGCAAGCAGTAGCGACAATATTAGCCCCCGTACCTATTGCATCCTCGATGCGTGCTTCGCTGATCCTCTTGCCGATACGCTCCTCCATCCAGTAGCGTCCTCCCCCACCACCACAACAAAACCCGTTCCTGCGGGTACGCTTCATTTCCAGCAACCTAGATGTCGAAATACTAGCCAATACTTGCCTCGGCGGCTGGTATATATCATTGTGTCTGCCCAAATAACACGAATCGTGGTAAGTTAATTTCGCATCGCTCATTGATGCTGGTTTTATCTTGCCCTGCTTTAATAACTGTGCAATAAGTTGGCTATGATGGACGACCTCAAATTGGGCACCAAACTGGGGGTACTCATTCTTAATAGTATTAAAACAATGAGGGCAAGAGGTGACTATCTTAGCCACGTTGTATTTTCTGAATATCTCGATGTTCTTCGTAGCCTGCATCTGGAACAGGTACTCGTTACCCAACCTTCTAGCCGGCTCACCGCAACAGGTCTCTTCTGAACCAAGAATAGCGAATCTAATACCGGCAGCTTTTAATATCCTGCCCACGGAAATGGCTATTTTGGTACTCCTGTCTTCCAGAGCCGCAGCACAACCTACATAATATAACAAGTCGACATTGCTATCTTCAGACAGAACTGGAATATCCAGACCGCCAATCCAGTCAGTCCTTGTCAGCGTAGTACCCCTGCAGGTATGCCCTCTAGCTTCGATGCACTTCAAAATAGCTTCGCCAGTTTCTGGTATCTTTGCCTGCTCTAGCACCAGATTACGCCGCATGTCAACAATCTTATCGATATGTTCCACAAAGACAGGACATATCTCCTGACAGGCGCGGCATGTAGTGCATGACCAGAGTTCATCCTCAAGTACCACCTCTCCAATCAGTGCCTTGACCCCACCTCCGTCAGTCGCTGGCTTAGCCGCTTTAGCATGCTGTAAAGCAGGAGCTCTATCTAGCCAGTGAGCCTTCAGATCTTGAATTAATTTTCGTGGAGAAAGAGGCTTGCCCGTAAGATAAGCCGGACACCTATCCTGACATCTACCACAGTCAGTACAGGCATCCAAATCCAGAAGCTGCTTCCAAGTGAAGTCTTCAATCTTACCTACCCCGAAAGTCTCAGCTTCTTCGATGTTGATGGGGGCTAATGCCCCTTTGGACCGAGACGACCTAAAGAAAACGTTCACCGGTGATACAATGATGTGAGTCAGCTTATCAAATGAAAGACACACATAAAAAATAGCCCCTAATGCTAGGGCAGTATGAAACCACCATAAGCCAACATACCAGACCAATCGACTACTCTCGGACAGACTGGCAAACATGCCAGCTATGTTATAGCCCACAAAAGACCACCTCGCCCACTCCGGATGAGCATAAAACTCAGGTTGTGATAAGCCCTCTGGAGTGGCTACCAGCATACGAAAGGCCTCAACGAAAAACCCGGTGATGACCACGACAAAAATAAGAGCTAAAACAATGGCGTTATCCAGTACAGTATTCAACCTTTCTGGCTTCTGGGCATATCTGCGGACCACGGCTATGATTGCACCAACCAACATCATCCCCCCACCAACATCAAGAGCCAAGCTAAGACCAAGATAGACATTCCCAGAAACAAAGTGAAAGACATAGTGGTCTATAACATCGAGGGCTGTCCCCACTAATAGTATGCCAGCACCAGCAAACATCAAAAAATGCATTAATCCAGGGTAAAACTCACGGAAAAACCGCCTATGTAACAGACCATCAACTACGGCAACAATTATAAAATCCCAGGTCCTTTTGCCTAAATTGTCCCATCTGTTATCAGGCTTACCGATTGTCCATAAACAATAACGCCGATAAATGGCATAAATAAAAACCGCCAGTGCCCCCACACCTAAGGGATACAAAATAAGGGGTCCAAAAGATATGCCCCAGAAAATCTCGCGAAATGCTTCCATGCTTCAGTCCCTCCTTCTAAATTCTCCTATTAGAGCTCGTCTTTTTTGCCATTTCCCAAAGAGAGGGAAGGCAGGAGTTAGGTTATCGCCTTTCTACCTGCTCGATACTGTTAATGTTTCAGTAATTCCGGCTGTATTTATTGGCTAGTGCAAATAATCGCTCTACAGACTGGGGCGGAGTTAACACCCCTCCGATCATAACTTCCGAAGCATCCCCAAAGGCATGATAATCACTACCTCCGGTCGGAATAAGATTGTACCGCTCGGCGACTTCTAAAAGCCTGTCGGTAACTTCTGGACCATAATCCTTGTAATATACTTCAATGCCGACCAACCCAGCTACTTTCAACTCAAGGATGAGGTCTTTTAGATCCTCGATGTCACTCGGATGAGCTAACACAGGCAATCCTTGAGCACCTACAATCAGCCTAACCGCATCAACTGGTAGCAGCTTATACCGCTCCACATAAGCAGGACCATTGTGGCCGATGTACCTATCAAAAGCCTCCCTTTCCGAATTGACATAGCCTCTTTCCAACAAGGCTTGAGCAATGTGAGGTCTACATATAGAACCACCTTGGGCAAGTTCATGCACCCGCCTCCAATCAATACTTATACCCAGACTGCTGAGTTTAGCAATCATCTTCTGTGCCCGCTCTTCTCGCGAAGAGCGCAGTCTCTTTAAAGTAATGGCTAATTCAGTATCGGTATAATCAATGAAGTAACCTAAGATGTGGACCTCACCAGAGGGAACATCGGTGTTAATCTCCACCCCAGGTATGACTTTAACCGACGGGTAGGCTTTAGCACAAGCTAACGCCGGTGGCACGCCGTCTACAGTGTCGTGGTCAGTGATAGCAATCACATCAAGCCCGAGTTTTGCTGCCAGATGGACAACCTCATTGGGTTCCAACCGTCCATCCGATGCTGTGGTATGTAAATGGAGATCGGCTTTCACTTGCCTTTGCCATCTCTTCGTTGTATCCGCTCGATGCTTACAGCCTTGCCACTGGTTTCGCTTACCTCGACCAATACCGCGTCAAAAACGACAGCTCCACCGCCTATAGAAAAGCGATGGGGTATCCCAGTGAGGAAAGCCTGAATTGCTGCTTCAGCATCAACCCCGATAACCGAATCCGCAGGACCTACCATACCTACATCACTAACATAAGCAGTGCCCTTAGGTAATATGCTAGCATCCACAGTACCTATATGTGTGTGGGTGCCGAGAACCGCGCTCACCCTACCATCAAGATACTTCCCCATAGCCACCTTTTCTGAGGTAGCCTCAGCATGAAAATCAACGATGATAACCTTGGAATCGGTCTTAATTTCTGACAGCAACCAGTCCATAGCCCGAAAAGGACAATCAAATTGACCAACAAAAACGCGCCCTATTAGATTGACCACTAGAACACCTTTGACTATCAAAAAACCACGACCTGGTGCATTTGGTGGAAAATTCAAGGGGCGGAGGATAGGTAACTCACCATCCATATGGGGGATAATCTCCTTCTTTGCCCATACATGGTTTCCGGTAGTTATGACATCAACGCCACTGTCAAGAAGTTCTTTTGCTGTGTCCGGAGTGATGCCTATACCGCCGGCACAATTCTCACCATTTGCCACAACTAGATTGACTTCATAATCATGGCACAGGCCTGGTAGAAATTGCTGAACTGCTCTTCTGCCAGGCCTGCCCACAACATCGCCTATCATCAATATGCGCAATGCCGTCCCTTACATATGCTTATTTAGCATAATCAACAGCCCTGGTCTCCCGCAGCACGGTCACCTTAATCTGTCCCGGATATTCCAGAGTATCTTCTATCTTCTTCACAATATCCCGGGCTAATCTCATGGCTGCAAGGTCATCCACCTGCTCTGGTTTAACCAGAATGCGAACCTCGCGCCCGGCTTGAATGGCAAAAGCCTTCTCAACCCCGGGAAAACTGTTAGCCACATTTTCTAATGCCTCAATGCGCTTCAGGTATTGCTCCAAGGACTCACGACGGGCTCCAAGCCTTGACCCACTAATGGCATCTGCGGCAGCCACGATAAAACCAAGAGCACTGGTGGTAGTGGCTTCACCATGGTGCTCAGCAATAGCCTGAGCTATCTGGGCAGACTTCTCCCACTGCCGAACCAGATCAGCACCAATCAAAGCATGAGGACCTTCAACTTCATGGTCCACCGCTTTACCGATATCGTGGAGCAAGCCAGCCTTCTTAGCCTGCGCCACATCAGCGCCAATCTCAGCAGCCAGCATACCAGCAAAATAAGCAACTTCAAGGCTATGAGTCAATACATTCTGCCCATAGCTACTCCGAAACTTAAGTTTACCAATCAACCTAATTAGTTCTGGATGTAGCCCTAATATCCCGACTTCACGAGCTGCCCGCTCGCCCTCACTGCGAATTGTGGCCTCGACTTCGCTTTTTGCTTTCTCCACCACCTCCTCGATACGAGCTGGATGAATACGACCATCGAGAATAAGAGCATTCAAAGCCACCTTCGCTATTTCCCTTCTTAGAGGGTCAAAGCTAGAAATAGTAACCGCCTCCGGAGTGTCATCTATTATGAGGTCAACGCCCGTAGCTTGCTCCAAAGCTCGGATATTACGCCCCTCACGACCAATGAGTCGCCCCTTCATTTCATCACTGGGTAAGGGAACCACAGATACTGTCGTTTCCGAAACTACATCCGTAGCACAGCGCTGGATAACTGTAGCTAGAATGTCACGAGCTTTCTCATCTATCTCATTTTTTATCCTCAGCTCCCAATCCCGAACACGCCGTGATGCCTCCTCCCTAATCTCCTCTTCTAAAGCTCGGAGCAATTCCTGCTTAGCTTCATCACTAGACATACCTGAGATGAGTTCAAGCCGTTGCAATTGCTTATTTCTTAGATCTTCAAGCTGAGCCTTAATTGCCTCAATTTCTTTTTCACGATTAGCCAAACCTCGCTCGCGGCGCTCTAAAGCATCCAGCTTACGTTCCAGCTTTTCTTCACGCTGCGCAAAGCGTCTTTCTAGCCGCTGTAGCTCGTAACGACGCTCACGGCTATCAGCCTCAGCAGCAGCTCTAACCTTAACTGCTTCCTCCCTGGCTCTCTGGAGCATCTCTTCATGTGCAGCAGTTGCCTCTTCCAGTAATCGTTTCGCTTCATCTTGAGCCCTGCGGAGCTGCTGATTGGCTAATATCTGTCTGGCAAAATAGCCAAGGAGTAGACCCAAAAGAAGAACAAGCCCAACTACAACAAGCCATAACGTTGTAGGAATCATCTGATTGCCTCACTTTCCTATTCCTAGAACACCGCAAAAAATGCAATCTCTCCATTTTTTTCTGCAATTATAGTAATCTTTTGCTAGCCTGATGTCAAACATATGTCCTATTGATATTGAGAAGTATTCTATAGCAGCAAGACTTAGACCTGACCTGGGTTTCGTGGCAGCTTGTGGAACCGCAATCGCACCCGAAAAGAGTGCCGCAGGGGAATTAAAGCTCTATCCCATAACATTTATACACGCTAGCTTTGTCTCTCTCGCCATAAACGAGACACAGCAGAGCTGATAGTTTCATAACTGAAGCCTCGCCGCTGCAGATAACCAGATAAGCGGTGGCGAAATTCGATGTAGTTCAAATTAGCCAAGGCACGAAGTTTCCTCAACCCTGCCTCATAAGCCATAATTTCATCATCCAAATCATCTACTACCTCGCTAGCTGTTTCCTCAGCTACGCCTTTCTGTCTTAACTCCAATTTTATCAACTTCTGACTACGTGGCTTGAACGAAAGCCGATTATCACGCCAATACTGGGCAAAAGCTAAATCATCCAGCAGTCTACGCTCCTTCAGCCCAGTCACAACTCTTTCCACCACATCGACATCGAATCCGGCGCGGCACAGTCGTTGTCTAACTTCAGCCTCACTCCGCGGACGGTAGCTGAGATAACGCAAAGCGACCTTGTAGCAACCACGCAGAAGGTCAGCCTGCTTCAATTTTTCAATCTGGTCTAGAGTTAGGCATTGTCCCACCTTTAGCCCCTCTGTCAAGGATACCTCTATGTCCACGGTGAAAGAAAAACAACCGTCGACAAAGATTTTGACTCGCCTCTTATTCTTTCCATCTACTCGGATGTCGGTAATCGTTCCCAACTGACCATCCTGAAAATCAGTCAACACCGATGCCCAATACGAAGAAAAAGATACTTGGAGTCTCGCTTTAGAACTACAAGTGTATTAGGGGAGCCTACTCAAAAGCTTCCTTTGTTGCAGTGCTCAAACTTGGTATGGATGTTGCCGCTGCCCTAATCTCACGTTCCATTTTAGAAGCTAAATCCCCATGCAGCCTCAGATACTCCCTAGCGTTCTCACGCCCCGGACCTAACTTGATATCACCATAAGTGTAAAAGGTTCCTGCTTTTTTCAACAGCCCCATAGCAACACCTAAATCAATAATATCACCCTCCTTGCTTATGCCATGTCCAAACAATATGTCAAATTCAGCCGAGCGAAAAGGAGGAGCCATCTTGTTCTTAACCACCCTACCTCTAACCCGGGTACCTATCACTTCAGAGCCCTGCTTGATAGCATCACCCTTCCTCAAATCTATCCTCACTGAGCTATAGAACTTCAACGCTCTTCCCCCTGGAGTTACCTCAGGACTACCAAAAATAATGCCTACCTTTTCCCGTAGCTGATTGACAAAAACCACCGCGGTATGTGATTTACTAATCGCCGCTACCAATTTTCTTAATGCCTGGGACATCAACCTCGCCTGCAAGCCTACATGGGCATCACCCATCTCGCCCTCCATCTCAGCCCTAGGTACCAGAGCAGCTACACTATCAATAACTATCACATCCACAGCATTGCCTCTTACCAGCTCCTCCGTAATCCCTAAAGCTTCCTCGCCATCGTCAGGTTGAGATACATACAAATTATTGACATCAACCCCACAATTAGCTGCATAAGCAGTGTCGAGAGCATGTTCAGCATCTATATAAGCGACAAATCCACCGAGTTTTTGGGCTTCAGCTATTATGTGTAGGGCTAAGGTAGTTTTACCAGAAGCTTCGGCGCCGAAAATCTCTGTAATACGTCCTCGTGGGATGCCACCTATCCCCAAGGCTAAATCTAGACTCAATGAACCTGTGGGGATTGCATCGGCTACAATCTTTGCAGAGAGCTCCCCCAACTTCATAATCGAACCTTCCCCAAATTGCTTTTCAATACGACTTATCGTCAGTTCCAGCGCTTTCTCTTTCTCCGCAGGCATCTTCCATCTCCTTTCTTCCCCAGAGGCATCATAACACACACACTGCGTGAACACAAACTACAGCGGCGGAATATATGGCAGGCAACGTTTATGAACGCTCTTATCTATCATATAGTCAATCTTTTTCTTTGTCTTCTCATCAGCCTTACCGGTGACCAAGTAATGGTCAAGTTCTTTATATGTCAGCCCTAGCTCCTCCTCATCTGTCTGTCCTTCCCACAACCCTGCCGATGGCGGCTTATCAATAATCTCTCGAGGGATTTCCAGATACCGAGCCAAATCACGCACCTGGCTCTTGACCAGATTTCCCAATGGCATAAGGTCAACCCCACCATCCCCATACTTAGTAAAGTAACCAACCGATAATTCGCTCCTGTTGGTAGCACCTACCACAAGGTAATTAAGACGATTAGCGAAATAATATAGGGTAAGCATCCGCAGCCGAGGTTTGATATTACTTTCCGCCAGTTTTTTCGTCGCAGAACCATAATGATCACCCGGTAACGTCTTGACCAGTGTATCAAACACCTTATCTAGGACTACCACTTCAACACGTATGCCAAACCTGGTAGCAACCAGTTCCGCATGTTCCCTGTCAACCTGACTGCTGTAGCAAGGCATGATGACCCCCAGAGTAGTCTCCGGGAAGGCACGCTTACAAAGCACAGCAGCTACGCAGGAATCAACTCCACCGCTCATTCCTATTACCACACCCTTAGCCACCGCTGACAAGACAGACTGCTTAATCCACGAAACAAGGCTTTGGACCAACTCATCACTCTTCATCAAATCCACTCCACGCTCCGTGGTTCCAGAGTTAGACCCGGACATTATACTAGTCAACAGCATAACATTCCAAGGACGATTCGACAGCACCTAGAAGAAACCTATGTGTCAAACTAACAGGAAGTCCAAAACTCGCCCGACCTCAAAACTTCGCCCTAACAGAAGGGCATATCACACATGTTCGCCAGCAGAAGAGATGCCGATGAGGTAAGTTAATAACAAATGCCTTTATACCACTAGCCGCCAGCATCTCCTCTCGTCTCAGTATGGGGGAGGGTAAACTGTTTCAGCTTCGCAGCCATTTCCTTCAACTTCTTGTCCACCATGTAGTTAATGCTGCCTTCAGTATACGTACCGTCCTCATTTCTCTCTCCTGCCTTCATCCCAGTAAGAATCTCTATACCTTCGTCAACCGTGCTTATCGCGTACACATGGAATTTGCCCTCCCTTACTGCCTCCACCACCTCCTCACGGAGCATGAGGTTTCTCAGATTCTGACGTGGCACTATCACCCCTTGGTTTCCACTAAGCCCTTTGGCTTTACACACCTGAAAGAAACCCTCTATCTTCTGGTTTACTCCGCCCACAGCCTGAATTTCTCCCTTCTGGTTGACTGAACCAGTCACAGCGATATCCTGTCTTATGGGCACACCCGATAAACTTGATAACAGAGCGTAAAGCTCTGCTGAAGCAGCGCTATCCCCCTCTACCCCTTCATAAGACTGCTCAAAACACAAGCTTGCGGACAGCGAGAGAGGACTATCCTGCGCATACTTCCAACCCATATAACCACTAAGTATGAGGACTCCCTTGTCATGGATTTTGCCACTGAGCTGAGACTCCCTCTCGATATTGATGACGCCTCCCCTCCCCAAGAAAGTCTTGCAAGTTATTCGAGACGGCTTTCCGAAAGTTATGTCTCCCAGACTGTACAGGCTAAGTCCATTTACCTGCCCCACCACTACACCCTCGACATCGATCATGATAGTGCCGTTGTCAATCAATTCTCTAATTCGCTCATCGGGCAGATTATGGCGGTAGAGCCGCTCTTCGACCGCCATTTCCACATGCCGTCCTGACACCAGGGGAGCATTGTCTCGCCGAGCCCAGTACTCCGCTTCTTGCACCAGCTCCCGAATCTGGGCAAATCTGGAGGACAATTTATCCTGGTCAGCCACCATTCGAGCGGCATATTCCACTACTTTAGCCACCCCAGTCCGGTCGAAGTGAAGGCATCCATCCTGCTCGCAAGTCCCGGCGATAAAAGAGGCAAAAGCCATCATGTTTTCGTTTGTTCGATCCACTTGAAAATCAAAATCAGCCTTTACCTTAAATGTCTCCCAGAAGTCTTCGTCATAAATAGAAAGCAACTGATAAAGCATGCTATCGCCGATCAGCACTATCTTAACGTTTACAGGCATAGGTTCCGGTCTTAAACCTTGAGAGACGATAAACCCAAACTGTTCTAGTGGATCCTCGATGCGCACCTCCTTCATCCTAATAGCGCGTTTCAAGGCTGGCCAGACAGTAGGGTTAGTCACCACATCGTTGGCACTGAGCAGTAGATAGCCGCAGTTAGCCAAATGAAGGGACCCCGGCTTCAACATAGTGTGGTCGCTAAGATAACCACCAAAGAAAAAACGCCTTTCAACTTTGCCAAATAAGTTGGTATAGTTGGGGTTAGGCTCTATTACTACCGGAGGGCCCTTAGTCTCACTGTTGTCCACGAATACATTTACATAAAAGGGAATGAAAGGGTCACGACCACGTGCAATATAGCTGGCAGGTACACCAAAGATAAACTGTGTCTGTTCTTCTTTCTCTTTGAATATCTCCAGATTATCCAAGGTATAAGACTTCAAATTAGTAAGGTATTGGCATATCCGTCCAGAATCTTTGTATTCTCGCATCAGGCTATCAAACAGCCTGGCTACAGTAAAATCGGCTACCGATTTATCTATATTCTGCAGCCTTTCAACGGACTCCCTTTCTAGCTCCCGAACCCTGTCATAGGTTTCCTGCAGTCTTTTCAGTAGCTCAGATTGTTTCTCTTCCAGTTGCTCACGTACCGACTCATCCAATGCTGCATATTCAGACTGAGAGAGAGGCTTTCCGCCTGCCAGCGGGATCAAGACTGGTCCCACTGGAGTCATCTGAAATCTGAAACCCTCGCGCTGGGCTTCTTCCTCAATCCCTTCGAACAGCTTTTGCTGTTCGAACTGATTTGCTTCCACGATTCTCTTCCTCTCAGTTTTATACTCCTCACTGGAAAAGGCTTTAGCCAGCTCTTCCCTAATCCTCACTAACAGGTTGTTCATCTGCTCCCTAAAGACTTTACCCTTGCCTTGCGGCAGGCTCAAGATCAACGGTCGCTCAGGGGCTGTGAAATTATACAGGTAACACCAATCGCCAGGAGCACACACCTGCTTTAACGCCTGCTTCTCCTCAAGAAGCTTATCGATTTGTGCCTTCACCGCTGAGGTCTTACCTGTCCCGGTGAGACCTGCCACATATATGTTATAACCATCACGATCCATAGACAGGCCAAATTCAATTGCTCGTATTGCCCTGTCTTGTCCCACAAATTCCCGCAATGGTGCCAGCTCCTTAGTAGATTCAAACTCAAATATAGAGGGGTCACACCGCCAACGTAACCTATCTGCCGGCACTTCATACTTCTCAATCCCCATAGTGTCTCTCCTTTACATCGGGACTCACTTAAACCAAACACTCCTATTATACAGCATCAGTCGGGCAAAATTGGTAGTTTATTGAGCAATTTAAGTGATTAGCCCAACTATGTCAAATGATGTCAAGTTTGACTTCTGCAATAATTACCAGGTAAACTTATTACCCGGAGGGTGAAGTGCCTATTTATGAATACTTATGCCCCCAGTGTAACTGTAAGTTCGAATTGTTACGTGCTATAAGCAAGGCTAATGAGGATGCTTCATGCCCACGATGTCAGCATGCATCCAGGCGGGTCTTTTCCCGCTTCGCCTCATTTTCTAAAGGCAGTGGCGGAGAGTCTAGCCCAATAGCTGGCACATCCAGCTCATGCGCTAGCTGTTCCGCTTCCAGTTGTAGCACCTGCCATATGTAGGAGCCGAAGCTCACACTGACTGATACCGTTGGCTCTGTATCATTTTCTTTCTTTTTTGCCACTGAGGAATCTCAAAATACCAAAGGTAACACCGCTGACAAGCACACCCTCTAAGATAGTAGCCCCAAAACCGACTAGAGCCGCATCATAGAAAAATCCCTCCGGGAATAACATAATCAGGTGATCTGTGGTTGGGTCAAGTATCCAGAACTCATTTGGGAAACTGACTAGGTGGAAGGAAATAAAAAGCCGCTCGAAGTCAAACAGCACACCCAGTATCAAAAAAAATACCAAACCCAAGGTAATAATACCCCCAAAAAACAAGCTCCTCATTAATGCCAGCCATCCATCTCTGCGCCAGAGCAACAGCACAAGGACACAGATGACCATCAAGCTGCAAGCTACAAGCTGAACAAGG